>NFZC01005357.1_pt1 | contig 17487 bp, 27 predicted proteins | sample 1095391 | NCBI WGS metagenome assembly NFZC01 (sample SAMN03609890, study PRJNA323583) | gut metagenome | isolation source: feces | host: Rattus norvegicus | place: Denmark: Riget | collected 2013
GCACCATATCCAGAACTTGCAATAACATCTTTGTCTTTGCCAGTCTTCTCTTCTGCCTTCTCCCAGATGAAGTTGAAGCATGCTTCTATGAATCCCTTTAGGCTAAGCTTGGCTCCTACCTTGAGCCTCTTGGTAGCGCACTTCTTCTTTTCTTTGTCATAAACGGGGTCTTCGCCTTCCACTTCTGCGAACTCTGTTATTTCTCCATAATCATCAACCAAGGAGTAGTAGTTCAGGACATCAAAAGGGTTCTCGCAGTAGTGCATGCCTTTTGAGCACATCTCAACTTCCTCTTCTACGAATTCTGCATTCTCCGCATACTGCTTGTCTTTGCAGATAAGCCCTTTGTTAAATGCTTTGTATCCCTTAACCATGCTCATTTTCTTATTTCTCCTCCCACTTATCACAACTTCCAGTCTTGGCAACTGGTCCATATACGACACCACCTACAACCAAGTGATGATCCTTGTTATAGTTCTCTGCAGGTACCTCGTACGCAGAGCAATAACCCGCATATCTGACTCCCTTTTTCTTGCCAATCCTTTTGTAGAAATGGCAATTCACACATATCTTTTGTTTCTTCATAAACGCTCCATAATCAATTGCAAACTGCAAAGTGTTAAATTACCGTACTCTTGATATAAAACGCGTCTAACGCAATCCTCATGGCTCCTAGATGGTAACCACGGTCCCCTCGGCCTTCCAAATTTGCCTATAGAACCTGTTCAGGTAGCAAAGCTTGCTATCCATGTCTGGGAAACAAGCGTTGTTGTCATCCCCAAGCACAACTGGACAGTTGATTGGAAGGTTTTCCACATCCGTTGGCGGTAGTGCTTTTTCATTTGGGTAAACAGGGATTTCCCACATGCGCTCTATGAACATCCTCAGTTTTTCAGTTCTGTTGTATCCCATGGATTACCGACTCCCCTTTTTACGTAGGCAGCACATGCTTTGGTATCAAACCGAACCATTGACGTATCGTGCTTTTCATTCGCAATGACACAAGCTCCATAATCATCAAAAACGTGATAAAAGTTTTTGCATGTCATACACTTTCTACCATCGTCTTCCATTCTCTTCTCTCTCCCTCCTTCTTATTTCCCTCTTTGCATCCCATCGCTCCCTATCCAAACGATCGGATATGCGTCTCTGTCTTATCCCCATCACGATGTTCACTATCAAAAGGATGATGAACACCACAACCAAGATTATCAGGGTCGCAGAGAGCACCCTAAAAGCCTCTGCGTCACTCACTGCCTGCTTACCCAACATGTACATGTCCTAGGTACTCCTCTTGATAGCTCGGTCTCGCTTACATAAAAGACATCGTTATAACTGCAATTAGCGTTACTGCAACAACTGGTAATAAATCGATCATATTTCCCCCTTTACTCCAGCAGCAGGCGAGAGGCTTTTTCATTTGCGAGCTCTTCCGGCTGGTCTCTCTCTGCGAACTTAAGGGCCGAGAGCATCACACTTGCGTTGTTGATTACATTCTTTGCAACTTTGGATATCGCATTGGCTCGCCTTATCTCCTTGTCCAACTCCTCTTCGCTCAGCTCCTCATCTCCAAGCCTCTCAAGCTCAGCGAATAGGTGGTCGTTCAAATCCGACAATTTATTCCTTGTTTTGTCTGACATCCTTCATTTCTCCTATCTTGTTTTTGAGCCGTCCCAGTGTCTGCAAGGCACCCCACAGTTCATCAGATCCAATGTTTTGCATATCCTTTGCCAAGAACCTTGACTCAACATCCACGAGAACAAGGTTGTCGATGGTGCAGTTCGACCTATTACCATCCTTGAAGAAGATGTACATTCCTTTCGGTATGGGACCGTTTGCCTGTTCCCAAACAAACCTGTGTTTCTGTATCCAGTTTGAGTTTCCCTTACCATCAGCCACCTTAACGAAGATGTAACCATCCTCATGGACCTTCTCGGTACCGAGTGGAACGACATTGTGTGGTCTGTTCCCCTTCTTGAAGCATGTGGCCCTCATGTTCTCCAGGGATTCCTTTGAGAAACCTAGCTCTTCCCACGTCTTTCCCTTTTGTTCCGAGTCATGTCCTTTTTGGAATTTGGCATCATAGCCACTCGGGCATTTATTGTTCTTCCTCCAGGCTCTTAGCTGCGACACCTTGAAGTTTGTCGAGAACCTCTTGTTGATCAATTCCACGCCAATGGAGTTCTCCACACCTTGCAGCTCTCCACGTACGAAGTGTTCAATCTCAGTGCTGAAGAGCGGCATCCAGTGATTCTCCCTTGAGGATTCTCCTCATGATTCTTGACCACAGGGCCTCTAGGTATGCATACCTATGAGCCAAGCCGATATTTAAATCCCTGATACGTTTCTCTGACTTGGTATAGCCAAGTTCCTTGTTTAACGCATTTATCTCACGTATGACCTTTCTCAAGTTCTTTATATCCTTTTTCACGCCTCCACCTCCTGAATATCCTCTATGTATTCACCATCGAGGTGGAGTCCCTTGATGAGCCAAGTGTCCAGCAAAAGGTTCACCAACTCTCCTGATTCAACCCTGTACCCCACCACACTACCGGAGATGTACCCGATATGTCTCAACTCAACCTGCACAACGCTTCCCATGCATAGCTGGAAAACCTTCCCGGTTCGTTTGCTTTTCAATTCCAGGTTGCGAACAACAATCATGCTCCCTTCTCCTTTAGGATTGCCCGAACATCCTCGACAGAGCGAACAAGCCTGTAATCAATGCCATGGTCCTTGCACTTCTGCTCGAACACAATCTGACGCTTGCTTTGCTTGCCCTTCCTGTCCTTGACCTCTACGTATCCGATGCCATCCGGCCACCAAACCACGAGGTCTGCAACACCTGAGCGCAAACCCATTGCAACCAGTTGAGATTGTGCTATCATCGACCTACCACCAGCCTCGTTTGGAACCGAGTGGCAGAAGATGTTTTCGCTCTGAAGGAACTGGACAATCTCCTGTTGGATTCTTGCTTCCGATTTCTCTTTTTCCATCCCTAAACTCCTGTGACCCTTTGTGACCCTAAAACATACTTAAAACCCATGGAGTCTCGCGGATACCCTTGGGGGTCACAGCCCCTAGGGTCTAAAGACCCTATAGGGGGTTGTGTGACCCCACGTTCGGGGATGTATCGAAAAAGTGTCACAACCCTTGTGACCCCTTGTGACCCTTTGTGACCCTTTTTGTATTTTTTACCCATTTTTCTGCTTCTCCTTCAGCTCCAATCCCATGGCCATCCCATAGGTTTCATCGGTGATCATTACACCTTTTTCTCCGTATGCATCGAGCGCTACGGCAAGCTTGTTCTCTATGATTTTGGCTAAGCCGTTTCGCCTATTTTTCTCCTTCAAGAAGTTCTTTATCCGTTGGTCCAGAGAAGCCTTGTCATCCTCTGTTTCTATGGCTTCCGTACCCCATTCTCTGTATAGGTATTGGCGTATCTCTGAGCGTGAGATATAAGGGTTATCACCCATCAGGAATCGGTGTTCGCCCTCTATCCAAGCATTCATGAGAACAGCCATCTCGGACACGCAGGATGTGTCTTCCTTACCGGTTTCCTTGAGGTCTTCATCCGTTGGTTTTGCAATGACGGCCGAGGTTATTTCATCTCCATCCTCGTCATACCAACCCTCAAGGGAAACACGATTCAACACTACCTGTAGTGGTTCCTGTATCTCGGAATCCTTCTGTTTTTTCTGTTCCAAGGTGAGGATTTTGTTCTCTTTGACCACAGAGATCTCGGTATCTACAGCACCCCTAAGTGCACTTGAGCCTCTTGCCCTTCCTTGGGCCTCCTTGCTTACTCCTGTGTGGTGCACGACCATCACAGCTGCCTTGAACTCAGATTGCAGTTCCGATATGAACTCTAGGAACACTCGGATGTCCTGGGAGGAATTCTCATCGCCTGCATAGAACCTGTTGAGGGTATCTATGACAATCAAATCCGGCTTGAAAGGTAAGGCCCTTATACCGTTCTTTGCAAAAAGCCCCTCTTGCTTGTTATCCAAGGAAAGAGCCCATGAACTTCTATAAAATGACCCGATATCAGCACCCTCATGGATGTTCAACCAAGCATTGATTCTTGCAGGGAGTCCATTGAATCCTTCTCCACAAAGATAAAGGACGTTGGCCTTTTTTGCCTTGAGCCCCATCCAATAGCCAAGGCCGGAGGAAAGGGTAAGCATCATATCAAGTGCCACGAAGCTCTTTCCCGAAGCAGGTTCACCATGGATCATGATGAAGCTGTTCTCGGGCAACCATTTCTTGATAAGCCACTTGATAGGCTTTGGCTGCCTTAGATCCTCATGGACATCTATAAGCCAACTCTTCTCTTTTTCTTTTGGCTCCAGTAGCTCGGTAAGCTTCTCTAAACCATACTTTGTTGCATAGTCATTTGCATCCATCCCTACCTCTGGAACAAGGATATAAGGACAATCACATTTCTTGGCCCAATCCTCACCAGCTCCCGAGGCATCGTTATCTGCAACGACTATTGGCTTGGATGCCTTGAAGAACTCTACGACCCTAGGAAGGTTTCCGCAGTTGAATGCAATAACAACCTCTGCACCTGTTGCCTTGTGGATGGAGACACCTGTTGCAAAGCCTTCACAAATAAAGGTTTGGCCATTGCCGGGAATACCCATGAATCCGCCTTTCGTGGGACAGCCGGGCTTGAAATCCTTCTTACCTGTTGCACTAATCTTCTGAATCGATACGATTTGATACGAACCATCCTCTGCATACTGGTAAACAGGCAATACCAACTGTTTCCCATCAGGCGTGACCTTTGCAATGCAATCTTGATTATCAATACCCTTTCGAGTTAAGTATGGATGTTCTGTAGCGATATCATAGGATTCCCATTCTACCTGAGCAGCCTTGATGTTTTGCCTTTGCTCCCACTCAACCTGCTCGCGGTTCCTTTTCATGGTTAGATCCATGTTCCTACGCTGTTGGAAGGAAAGATTCTTTCTTGAGCAATAGTTGAAGGTCTCCCCAGTACGCCACGAACCATATGTTCCGAAGTAAACATCACCATCAGAGTGGAGAATATAGAATCCATCCTTCCCGTTTTTTCCACTGTCGGATGCGAATCTATGGAAGTTTCCATCGGCCTTTGTGTCAACAAAGACACCGAAGGTCTCCTGGATGCATTGCTGCATGGTCTTGGTCTCATTGACAGGAGTTGGTTCCAAATCAGATATGCATAATGGTACGTCTAGTTTCATCAGCCAACTCCTTTAGATGCTCATTCTCTTTTTTGAGCTCTTCAAGCTCTTCCTTCCAAATGCGATCAACAACGTTATTGAACTTCCCGTTTCTCTCCGTAAGGATTATCGCTGGAGGTTCGTTCATCCCCATCTCATCGATAATCCCTTGCCAGTCATATATTTTCTTTCCTGTCTCCTCCTCATACTTCCCTGTAAAGAAACTTTCCATATTGATACCGAAATGGTTGCAATACATGCGAACAAGCTTGAAGGATTTGTTGTAAGCAAAACCCTCGTGGGCATACATGATGAACTCCCTGAAATAATTTGCTGTATCTGCACATCTGTATTCGATAACGAACATTGGCTTTGCACTTGTCCTTGATGTGGTTGGATATATGAGCCATGAAAGTACCTCATGGGAAGTGTATCCACCACCATTGACATCACCATTGAAGAGTTGCCAAATCTTTTGGTTCCTTGGAAACTCGAATCCACATACAGGACAAACCCTTGTCTGCATTGTGACGATCTCCAAACATTCAGGACATTCCTTGCAAGGCATTGCCCCAAGCTTGTCACCTTTCTTTCTTGAAGAGGGAGGTTGTACTTCTGTTACTGGGCCATGGCGCATTACATTCTCAGCGAAATCAAGCACCAGGCAATCCTTGTTGTCAGATGTTTTCAACCTCAATCCCCTACCAAGCATTTGAAGATACAAGCCAGGTGATAGTGTTGCTCTAAGAAGGACAATCATGTCTATGTTCGGATAGTCGAATCCAGTTGTTAATATGGAAACATTGCATATTGCCTGCACGTTGCCCGATGTAAACTGCCAAAGAACATCCTCTCTTTCGTCCTGGCTCATTGAGCCTGTGACATAGACACTGGACATTCCTTTCTCATTCAACATACGGGAGATAGTCTTTGCATGTTCAACTCCTGTGCAGAACACAAGAACATGCTTACGCTTATAGAACTTCGCGCTCTTTACGATTTCCTCACAGACAGCCTCATTGGTTGAGAAATCACTTGTGGCTTCCTGCAAATCCGATTCTATGTAGTCTCCACCGCGTGTCTTGACCTTTGAGAGGTCGTAATGAACAGATGTGGATTTGGATCTAAGAAGAGCAAGATAACCTCTCTGCTGCAATTCCTTGATGGAGATTACATCTATCAAATCATTGAAGATTGAAGGCTTATCTGTAATCATCCCCTGCCCTAGCCTGAAAGGCGTTGCAGTGAATCCGATTACGAAAGAAGGCCTAACCTTATCAATGAATTTGCGGTACATCCCCTCTTCCTCATTGTTTACAAGGTGTGCCTCATCAATGAGGATTACATCGAACTGTACGCCAGTTACCTTATATATGGATTGAATGGATGCATAGATGACAGGTTGCTCCAGTTGCTTGCACCCAAGGGAAGCCGAGTAGAGGCCGATGTTGGCATCCTCCCAAAGGTTCTTGAGTGCACGAGCGTCCTGAACAATGAGTTCCTTTTGGTGTGAGAGGATTAGAATCCTCGTGTCAGTCCAAGTTGTGAGGGAATATCTACAGAACTCGGCCAAAATCACGGATTTACCACTGTTATGAGTTACAGTGAAGTCATCCAACATATAGAGATGGTCCCCATCACACTCAAAACCGAAATACTCACCAAGCTCTATTGATTCCACTTTGAAACCAGTAACATTCACTCTCTTTTTTTGAGTTCTTGTTTCGGCTTGCTTTCTTTTAACTCTACAAGGTATTAATTCTGTATTACCTGATATGCAAAGTCTATAATAAGTTCCTCCTGTTCCATTTTGGCTATATTTTTGACAAGGTTTTACACTACATCTAAATCCTAGGCTTCTAGCAACAAAAACAATATCTTCGGCAAGCTGTTTTGATTTTGATATATAATCGTATTCGTTATGGCTTAAACTACCATCAGTATCAAGCAATCCTGCCAACAACTCCAAACGGTTCTCTCTTGAAGAGGTTTTATATTCAAAAGGAATGAATTTTGATGAACTGTCACAACCCCTCAAACCAATCTGTTGTAAAAGCTTTGAATAGGTTGCTTGTCCATAAGCGAAAGTTTCCTTTCCCCTAAAATGCAAGGAAGGACATCCTGAGGAATTGCAATCAATGCGTATAACGCAATTTATTGATTTTGCGAAATTAATCAATTCAGGATAAATTTCCACATCTGGAGTTGTTATGGAAAGTTCTCGTTGACTGATAGAACCGTCTCCAAGAATTACTCCTAATACATAAGGAGGGATGACTAAATCCTTATTATTGCCAAAAGTATCAACAGAGCCTTTGTAAAGCTTATATAAATGCTTGTAGGTGTTTGATTTTTTCAAATAATCATTAACAGAGATATTATTAATTTCATTTCCTGTAGTGCATCCTCGAAAAGCTTTTCCTTCATTTGTTGAAATCAAGGATAGGATATGTCCACCGTTAACAATGAAAGGAGATCCTTTTATAGGAGAAATCTTATACATTTGGTCTGAACCATGGTGCAAAGACAGAACTTTTCTAGGAGTTCCGTCTCCACCCATGACAAAATCGCCAACAAGGATATCCTCTACCTTTTTGATCTCCCCATTAGACATAAGGATACCCTGCCCTTTTGCATGACATCCTGTGGGAGCAACCAAGCATGGGTTCTTCCCGGGATTAGCATATAGATAATCAAAAAGTGATGTTATCGCTTTCTGTTGGTAATCCCTTAATTCTATCATATTCAATCCGCTCCCACAGATCCTTAGATTTGATTCCATCGACTCCGTTGAGGTAGCCGATGCCTTTTCCCTTGTCCACCCAATAAAACGCTGACCATTGGGTGCTCTTGTTTGTATCCAATTCCCAGGAAACCATATCGGGATGTAAGCAATGCGCATCACATCCTTGGTATTGGTTCTCCAAAGGGATTACATCATTGTCGAAATATGCACAGCGCCAATTGCCATCCTTGCAAGGTGTGGAATGAGCGCAGCTTCTGCAAGTAATCGTTTGGGTTTCATGGGATGCATAGCAGAAACCGAAACATGGACAAATCTTGCATTCGTACCAATTGGGATTGTTCACGATACCGTGAGGCAATCGCTCCTCAAGGCATATCTGCTGTCCACGCTTTATATTCTCTTCCGCGTACTCCTCATCAAACCTGACTCGTTCGATGTAGATCTCAGAGTTGTTCTTGCAAAGAGCCATGTACAAAGCCCTGTCAACCTTATGACCGAGCGCCAATTTAGAGCCAAGCATTCCACACTGCATCTGTGCATAATGCATTGGCTTTACATCCTTTACAGACTGAGCCTTGACCAGTGCCTTGAAGTCGGATTCCTTCATAGTCTTATGCTCCCATATGTGTTCCGTCTTCTCAGCACCTGGGACACCCGACAGAATCCATCCATCAGGATGTCCCTTGACATGACAGCCAAAATCGATATCCAACTGGTTTTCACCGGTGTTCCTTATATCGATTCCAGCCATTCTTAGGTTCTCAGCTGCAACATCCTCTTCCCTATCACCCATATCAAGAAGTCTGTAGATCCTACCGCTCTTGTCCTCCTTTACAGCCCATCTGAACTGTAACCAAAGGTAACGATTGCAAGGGTGTCCAATAATGGAGATGCCAAGATAAGGCCTTGGCAACTCCTTGGATTCCTTTGCAACCCAAGCTTCATCAATCTTCTTGATAAGTTCTGGGCAAAGGTCGAGGTTGTCCATCTCTATCTTTGTCCCCACGGTCTTGCAACGGATTTAGTTGTGGGAGCGTTTGTTGGTGCTGACTTAGCCATTGGTGAAGCTAGTCTTGGCGCAGAAGGTGTATCCTTTGCCAACATGATTGATTTGACATCGTTTGTTGGCCTGTAACCTTCCTGCTCTTTGATAACAACCTTGGCCCTGATGATTGCATTAAGAACCTCATCTGTGTCATGCATCTTTGCGGATCCAGTAATTCCTGCCGCATTAAAAATCACATTCAATTCTTGTTTTCCGATAATTTCTGCTTGTTCGGACTTGTTGATATAATTGATGTTTTTGTATATCTGTCTATTTGCATAAGGGCCTTCGGCGATAGCCAGTGTTGCCTTGAAGTAAACACCGGTTCCGTCCTTAGTTCTATTCAAGTCAAATCCAACGATTCTGACCGTGTAGGTTCCTTCAGGAATAGGCTTGAATTCCTCTGCCTCAGGCAGTTCATCTGCTACAATTGGATCTAAACCATAATCTGCTAATTTCATCTTTATACCTCCAAGATTTCAGCTTTGAATTGCGATTTTGCACGTTTGTATGTAAGACATCCTGCGAGCCACTGCTTGTTTTCCTCATCGAGCATTTTGTTTATCGTTGCAGAATAGTCGTATTTGACATTGAAGAAGTATTCAGGAGCCTTCCCAGTCGCATCGAGCATGACTTTTGCCTGCTCCATATCAACCTTCACATCAACCTTGTGGTTGATTACGAATCGGAAGTTTCCGTCTGCAGAGGTGAGGGTCTCGGTTCCCTTTTCATCAGAGGTAAGGTCAACTGCTGAGAAGTGCTCAAGCACGTAATCCTCAATCTTTCTGTTCTCCTCCTTGAGCTTATCCATCATCCTCTTGTTGGAGTTCCAATCCTTTATCGCCTGTACGAGTACGTTGTCGTCGATTACCTTATTCATTGCTTCCTCCTGCTATCTTTTTGAATATGTAAGTAAGATCTGCTGGTTCAAACATATCGAGTGCACCGGAGCGGTCCTTTGCGATATATTGCATATCGGGTTGTGATTGCAGCCATCTGACAGGTTGCTTTGTCTCCTCATCCTCGAACACACGAAGAGCAAGGACCTCATCAAAGAAGTAAGGTGTCTGCTGACCAGCCTTACTACCCGGCAACATCATGTAATACTTGATGCTTCCATCCGGCATTGTCTGCTTTTCCATCTTTGCGGAGAACACGATATTCTTCCCAGGAAGATCTCTAAAGCTTCTGAGGAGTTGAAGGTATGTATCCAACAAAGCTCCATAAGCCTGCCTTGGGTCCTTTGCCTTTGATTTCTCATCAGAAAGGACTATTTCCGCAATCTCCGAGATTGAGTCGAGGCAAATTGTCTTGAACTGGCTTCCCTCTTCGGAAAGGATGAACTCATATGCCTCGAAAAGTTCATCCATGTTATGGACCTCTATATAAGGGATATCCTTGTTCCTTAGTGAAAGAAGTCCTGCTTCTGCCGATATGATCAGAGGATTTGGTGCAGTACCCATGAGGGTTGTCTTTCCGGTGCCTGCCTCTCCGTATACGGTTACCTTGATACCATCAATAGCTACAGACTTAGTTGACTTTAGCTGTATTGCCATTTTTCTTTTCTACCTCCTTAACCTCTTTCAAGATGAAAGTCTGAACCCATCTGTTCTCTGTAATTACAGGGGAACCCCAAGGCTCATAGCCTGCCTTGATGAAATCCCTAGCCATATCCGTTGCTTCCATTACGCTTGTATGAGCGACAACGTAATCTGTTAGGAAGACAGGAGCACGCTTTGTTTTCTTCGTTGCCATTACTTATCCTCCTTGAGTTGGTATGAAGAAGTGACTGAGATTGATTCCTTCTTCTTGTTGATATCAATCTGGACTTTTACATCCTTGATTGAATCCGAGTCGACCAAGCAGATAGCTTGCCCCAATTGGTCTGAGATAAGCTCATAGAGCTCCATGCCATTGATCATGAGCGACCTCCTATGAATTCATTGGATACAATGCAAGCGGGATACTTGCGATAGCGGTTCCTCTCACGTTTGATGTTTGAGAGGATTGATTTGAGCAGTAATGCTTCTACTGCTACAGCAATGGTGATGGCTAACAGGAATATTGCCATAAAACGAATCCTTTGCTATGATTAGACCAAGAAGTGGTTGGAAGCTCATAGCGGCTTCAATGGGAGTCTTTAAAGGCTCCTTTTTTATTTGCCCGAGTTGGCAAGACTTACGATGTTGAAAGGGTCTGTAAGGTCGAACCCTTCTGATTCCTTCAGGAATCTATCTATCTCGCTTCTACGAATCTTCGTATCGCCAAGCTTTAAAGCCTTTAGTTTGTTGGCCTTGACCAACGATCTGATGACTGTTGGTTGAGTCCTAAGAAGCTTCGCTGTTTCGGGAATAGATAAAAGAATCTCCTCAGTGAGCTTCAATGTAGGTCTTTCCATCTACTCCTCCTTTCTTGGCTTCCTCAAAAATTCAAAAACCTCCAAAGAAAAAGGGATGGATTCAAAGCGAACCTTGACTTTCCTCAGGTCTGCTAAAAGTACATCTCCAAAGTCCATCATTTCCAAATTCTCCTTTTTCTTTGTCCGAACCTTCTTTATAAGGTCATCCGTGAGAGCTTGGATTTCCTCCCTCTGTGCTCTTGTCATCTCATGAAAGTACAAAAGCTTGTCATCCAGCTCCCTTAAATCGTCAATCAACATTCAGGTCTCCTTTGTGTATGGGTTCCGTTAAATCCTTCTCTTCCCTCTCCTAGGATATATTCAACCCTTATCTTTGTATCTTAATAAGTTCCTTACATGGCAAAAAAAATAGATGATGGTTCTTTAATATCTAATATCTTAATCAATTTTTCCATCTCAATACATGTAAATTTTCCTGATTTCATTTTTGAATACATTGTCTTGTTTGATATACCAAGTTGTTTTGCTATATCTTTTTGTGAAAAATTATTCTCTGAAATAAGACCTCTTAATTTATTTATGTTAACCATTATAGCCCTCCCGAACTTATTAAGTTACATGAAGCATAAAATACAAATCTGTATCTTGTCAATACTTTTTTTACTTGAAAAGATACAAAAACTATATATACTGTAAACGAGGTTTTATTTATGGCAACTGTTGGAGATAGAATAAGAGACTTTAGAATAAAGAAGGGATATACACTTGATTTGTTGGCTAAAAAAATAGGTTCAAGCCGACAAAATCTGTATAAATATGAAACAAGCATAATTACAAACATTCCATATGACAAAATAATTTCATTGGCAAAAGCTCTAGATGTACAGCCATGGGAAATAATGGGATGGGATGCTCCCAAAGATAATTTTTCAAAAGCAAATGATCTCATTTTAACTATTCCTTTTATATCTCAAAAGCTTTCAGCAGGAGTTGGGATTGAACACTTATCAGATGCGGATATGGATATTAAGCAGATTGACATCCTTGCGGAGATGGCAAGGGGCGTTGATAAGAACAGCTTGGTTGCAGCGAGGGTTAAGGGAGACAGCATGATTGACGAGCATATCAACTCGGGCGACATTGCAATATTCAGCAGAGGATTAGTCAATGGCGAAGGAATCTATGTTATCAACTACTTTGGAGATGTGTTGATTAAAAGGATAAGTTACGATCCAAAGACCAATACAGTAAGCATAATCTCAGCAAACAGAAACTACCCTACAAAGACCGCGGATGCAGAGGATGTACTTGTCCTAGGAAAGGTTGTTGGCGTGTTCCATATCATGGATATATGAGGGGGATGTATAAAAAATTTGACAAAAATGTCTGTTCATAAGTATTATATGGGTACAGGTACAGTAATGTACGCTGATAAAGTACCCCCTTGTCAAGCATCGCCCAGCCATTTGGGACCGATCGAGTTCAAGGGGTTTTTCTTATCTAAGAAGAGCACATAATTCAGTCTGGATTCACATCTAATATGTCGATTTTAAAGTAAATGTCCTTGATTAATTAGTTAAATTATTGTACTATTATATCAAGAAGGAAATAAGATGAAAAAGAAAACAAAAGACCGCATTGAAGTTATTTGCACGATTATCAATACGGTCATTTCCATCATCACTCTTATAGCGTTGCTACTAGAGTGATACAAACTGGGGGTTGGGTTCCAGCCCTACCCCCTTTAATGTATACGACATAAAAGGAGTGTGTCAAATGAAAAACATCGACTGGAAATTCATACTAACGATACTGAATACTGCTTTATCTGCAGTAGTATTGGTGCTTTTGGTGGTAAAGCTATGATTACTCTCTACGAGACAGATATCAAGATTTACACACCAGCAGAGGCAAGGGAGATTCTTGGGTGCTCAGCCACCCAAGTTTCACGGCTTTGTGCAACACTTGGCGCACCGCAACTCGGGAAGTTCTATCTAATCAATGATGAGTTGCTTGAGGCAATGAAGGATAGGAAAGGAAAGAGAGGCAGACCTAAAGCCAATAGTTAGGCATGGTTCACTACAATTACCAGGAGGGAGAATGGAAGGGATTGAGAACAAAAATGCAATCAAATTAAGGAGGATAAAATGAGTGCAGGAATTTTCATAATGAACAAAAATGCTATAGCAATGGCAGCAGATAGTGCTGTCACTATAGGAGAGCATAAGGCAATACACAATTCAGCAAATAAAGTATTTGCACTATCAAAAGTTGCACCAGTAGGTGTTATTACATATGCAAATGCCTCCTTTATGGGAGTTCCTATTGAGGTGATATTAAAAGAATACAAAAAGGATTTAGGCAACACAAAATTAATATCATTGAAAAATTATGTAGAATCATTTTTGGACTTCATACTGAAAAAAAGAGATCTTTTCAGATTTGATAAAACAGAAGCTCAATATGTAAAAGATACTTATGAAAATTTACTTAATGGAACTGCCACTGATCTGCGTATTTTCATGGAGACAGAGGTAAAGAATAAAGGAAAAGCCTTATCGGACAATGATATACTCAAAATATTAAAAAGCGCTGTACAGACAACAGTTTCGTTAGTTGCAAACCTGAAAAAAACTAATGATTTTTGCTTTTCCCAATATATCAAGAACAAATATTCATCTGAAATATGCAAAAGTATTTCAAATAGATTTCCTAATATCCTTGAAGAGGATTTGAGACTGTTACAAGAAGCATGTTGCGACGTATTTGATAGTACTTTTATGAGAAATGGTTTTACAGGATTAGCGTTTGCAGGATATGGAGAAGAAGAAATTTATCCACAAATGGTCCATATCCAATTATCTGGTATCCTTAATGGGACATGTAGATTTATCGAGGTGGAATCAACAACAATAGATGAAGAAACTCAAGCATCCGTCATACCTTTAGCTCAAACAGATGTAATGAAGGAGTTTATACTTGGAATTCACGAGAGTTTTCTTTCCTCAATTCAAAACGGTATAAACGAAGGTATAACAAACTTTGATTCATCAGCATTGGATAGAACTACAAAATTTCATCTATCAAACAGCATAAACAATTCGGTGAACTCAAACATAGAAAAATGCATAAGGAATCATTCTTATCCATTATTAGGTTCTGTAGCGACTCTTCCCATAGAGGAGATGGCTCTTTTAGCAGAATCAATGATTAACATAACATCTTTAAGAAGACGAGTTGCAATAGATGACAATATAGGAACAGTGGGAGGTCCCATTGATGTTGGAATAATATCGAAAGCAGACGGTGTTATCTGGATCAAGAGAAAACATTATTTTGACAAAGAATACAATCCTCAGTATTTTTATTCACATTATAGTGCAAATAATAGTACTATATAGGAAGGAGAAATATACATATGGACAAAAAATACCAAAATGATTCGTTGCAATATCTAGCAAACCATGTTCTAAATCAATATTCTCCTGCAATTTCTCAGATAAAAACCGTTGGTAATAAACAATCAAATGAAGAATTGCAAAAAGAAAAAAAACTTCAAGAGCTAATCAAAAACAGTTCTGCAAAGAATATGGGTTGGTAATAATCAAAAAAAAGAAAGAGCCGTGAAGAACCTCGGTTTTTATACAGAGCACTCTTCATAGCTCAGTTTTTCTTAGAATTAATTTAGCTAACCCCAGGAGCAAGGGAATTCTAATCAACAAGACTACTGCCATTCAGCAACCCAGCTTTGTTCCTTCACAAGTTTGCTTAACGTAATCATAGTAACATAAAAATGCTGTATCCCATATCCGCCAAGATGTAGATACAGCAAATCGCACAAACACATAGGTTCGCATTCACAACTATAACATATGCGAGACCTCTAAATAAGGAGTTTTTAGCAGTTTCAAAGCATTTCAAAGCATTTCATAATTGACATCATAAGGTAAGGCGGTAATAATACAAATAGGCACAGCCGATGAACGGTTGGCCAAAAATAAAAAGAGAATTAATCCCGCTTTACTTCTTGGTCAGAATGGCGGGATTCTTTTTTGTCCTTGTCCTTGTGTTTCAAAAGATTCAGGAAAGCATCGATAATCTTCAAGACCCATAACATGATCTCAAGAATCAGTTTCAGCATATGAATCACCTCCTCTCGTTCCGTAGGACTTGAGAAGGTTTGGGCACCTTCTCCACGAAACGCTTTGAAGATGACCAACCGCCCACCATTTATGGTTGTGCCTTTTGTGATAATAGCATAAAGCATTGTTTGGATAAATAAAAAAAGGAGCATAAAGCAAAACTATAAGAATTAGTTATTTTCAGTATTTTAGAGTTATTTAGAGGTTTTTAAAGAGTGTTAAAGAATATAGTACGTTGACAAATCATTGATGGAATGGAGTATAATACAGGAGAAGGCACTACCGATGAACGGTTGCTAGCCTCAGAAACAAAAAATACATTCGCTTCAGTCGGTTAAACTATCGGCGATTGTGTTTGTTCGATATGGCAAGTATTACAGTTGCTGTGCCGACAGCAACTGTTACTACCAAACCTATAATACTAATCACAAGATTCAACATCTCATAATTACTCATAGGCATCACCTCCTTTGCATAAGCTCCAGAGGCTCGAATGCCCCTGGTCAAAACGACTAGAGGCCAACAACCGCCCACCATTTATGGCAGTGCCTTTTGCGATGATAACACAAAGCATTGCTTGGATAAATAAAAAAAAAGACGTATCCCCTATCCATCACGATAAGATACGTCTTCGCATAAGACCATGAAAGGCCATCTACATTATAGGCTCTTTCATGCATTTGATAAAGGAGTCTATATGGCACAAGTTACTGCGAGGAAGCGTGGTACAACATGGGAATACCGTTTTGAGGGAGTATCCATCAATGGAAAACGAAAGCAGTACTCAAAAGGTGGCTACAGAACAAAGAAGGAAGCTCTTCAAGCTGGCGCGAAGGCCTTTGACTTATATAATTCATCAGGTACTATTCTTTGCAATGAGAAACGATCTGTTTCAGATTGCTTGAACTATTGGCTTGAAAACCATGTACTTACAAATCTTTCAGATTCAACATATGTAGGCTATAAAAACATAGTCAAAAATCATATGATACCAAAGATTGGAAACTATGATGTGAAGAATATAAACACAATGACATTGCAAGAGTTTATAAACAGCGAATGCCATGAAAATGATTATTCAGAAGCATTTATCCAAAACATAATAAAGGTTACTAAATGTTCATTTAAATATTTCAAGAAAAAGATGCATGTAATAAACAGCTCCCCTGCCGAGGATGTGGAAATGCCATACATGGAAAAAACAACAAGGAACAGCTATCTGGAGAAAAATGAAATAGAAACAATATTAAAGCTCTTTGAAGGTTCTCCATACCAATATTATGGGATTCTCCTTGGTTATTATGCAGGATTGCGTGTTTCTGAAACCTTTGGATTGACATGGGATTGCATTGACTTCGAGAAAGGTACATTAACAGTAAACAAAATCATAAAGAAACTAAGTACAGATGCAAAGCCTAAAGGTCAGAGGCGAGGCATAAGAGGTGTATTTACAGTCCCCCTGTATTATGGAGACTGTAAAACAAAAAGCAGTTATAGAACAATTGTTCTTAGCCCATCAATCTTAAAGGAATTGCAGGATTTAAAAGCATGGCAAGAAGCAAAAAGGAATGAATATGGCGAATACTATTATCACCATTATATTACTGAGCAGAAAACAAAATCTAACAGAACATTATGGAGGATTCATTCTGTCCAAGGTGCAAGCAACATACCCGAAGATAAAAGGGAAGTCTTTCCTGTATTGGTTCTAGAAGATGGCGAGATAAGAGGAACCGAAAGCATGAAATATCCTGCAATGGTCATAAATAAGAAATTGGGCATTGATTTTAGATATCATGATCTAAGGCATACCCATGCAACAATCTTGGTAGAGAATGAGGCTCCAATAAAAGATGTTCAAGAGCGATTGGGTCACAGCAACATAAGAACGACAATGGATATCTATGTCCAGAATACACATAAGATGCAGGAAAGGACAGCTTCAATCTTTGAAGAGAAAGCTGCATTGACAATCGATAAAAAAA
>NFZC01014086.1_pt1 | contig 17285 bp, 29 predicted proteins | sample 1095391 | NCBI WGS metagenome assembly NFZC01 (sample SAMN03609890, study PRJNA323583) | gut metagenome | isolation source: feces | host: Rattus norvegicus | place: Denmark: Riget | collected 2013
TTGCTGTAACCTTAATTTTTGTGGTTTTCTTTCCCATAAACTAAACGTATTAAAAGCAAAAGAGGATAACAAGCACCGCAACTCGTTACCCTCTTTCTAATTACTAAACTAAAAAATTCTATCTATGAAAAACAATCAAAGCTCCTTTGCGGTGAAACTTATCTATTCTCACGAACCAATAAGTCAAATAATTCTAAAATTTAATTCCTATGAGAACATAATTTTTAAGTACATTGCAAATATAGGGATTATTCTTTATTCTGCAAACTATTGTCAGGATAACATTCGTCAATCTCTTTCTGTATAACTTTTTTTAACTCTTGACTATCTTTGTTCATTATAGCTAAGATTGCTCGTATCTGATTTGTGTCAAGTTGTTCATTGGCTTTGATAAAGTTGTGAAATTCTATTCGTGAGTTATCAAAATCAAAAACATTTGTTCCAGTACCCCCATCATAAAACTTACTTCCAAACTGTTCCATAAGCTCAATACAATGCAACGCTTTCTGCAAATCTTCCAGACCTTTTTTATCCTTATGTCGGTAAACATATTTGAATACAAAAGCGCAAGATGGGTGCATATTTACTTTTTCCATTAACTCTATCGGTTGGTAAGCACTCTTGTAATGATTACCGCCTATTTGCACTGATAAAGCATTACTATTTTTTAATTGTGTATTTCCTTCCATATATTCATATTGTTTTAAGAAAAGGAGAGGTATTATAACCTCCCCGAATTACAAATCTCTGATAATTGAACGCTTCTTTGAAGAAGTTGCTTTTGCTGTAGATGTAGTTGCAATGGTAGCCGACTTCTCCTCGATTTTAGGTTCTTCCACCTTTGGTTCTTCAGCAGGTTTGTTAGCCATCATTTGTACTACTGGCTCTACTGGTTCTACTTGTGCAGCTTCTACAGGTTCTTCTGATTGTGTAGGATTTTTATAACTTTCTAAAGTCCTTGCACGACCAAGATAAGTGTCAACATCTACACCCGAATGGACTACAGTCGGAATATCCGAAGTCCTAATCTTCTTCTGCTTGTGCAGCTTTTTTAATTGTTCTGTTACCCCCATTTTTTATTCCTCCTTAAATTTATAGTTTTTAACTTGTTCGCAGCATTTGGCTATATATCCGACCAAGTAGCAGAATGGCTCTTGATTTAAGTAATCCACTCTCGCTTCTATATACTTGAAAACTTCTAAAGCGGCATGTGTACTTTCGTGAGATATATTTTCTGCTGTCATAGCCTTTTTATTGGAAAATCTTATAAATATTCCACCTTTGTTGTTTTTGTTATCATGTGCATTATCAACTACAGCATAATAACTATCATCCATTTTAGAAAGCTCAGAAAAACCGTCAAACTTATTTTCAGTAGTGATAGCAATCCAAATCTTTCTCGGATACATGCCTAAATCAAATTCATGTATTTTTACTTTACTCATACACTTACATCGTCATTCATCCTTCTGTATCTCCATTCATAGTTTCAATACTTCTGTACTTGATTAAGTCTTTTTTATATTTGTCTGTATTACAGTACCCACAACAACCATCAAACTCAGGACAAAAGCCTCTGTATAGACATTCTGGTACACACTTTTCTGCAAGAATAGGGTCAACTTCCTTCAGATATTCAATAACCAGTTCCCAAGCTTCTCTTGTTTCTTTGGATGCACATTTACAAAGTCTTTTTCTTGATACATTAATAAATGCCTGTGCATTACAAGTCATATCCATATCATTCAATAGACCTTGCGGTAAATCATCACGTTTTAGTGCCTTTAACAACTCGTTTCGGTCAGTCCTTTGGGTATGAACAAACTTTTCGCATCCTTCGTGATGTCTAACCAAATGAGTTGTTACCCACATACGAATATCTTCCCAAGTAAAGTCATATTCCAATAAACGTATTGGAGAATGTTCAGCAAGAAGTATTTTTCTTTTAAATTTATCGGAAGGTTCATGGTTTATTGGCTTCTTTCCAACAGTTCTTCTTGCAGCATTGACAACTCTTATCCAGTTGGGCAGGACGCATTCTAATCTACTTACCTTGAGCATCTTTTCCAATCATTTGGTTAAACATCTTATTATCATTCTCAAATTTAGCGTTCTCTTTGTGGGTTTCCTCCTGAAGTTCCGTTTCTATAGCTTGTTTCTGCAATTTAATAAGTATTCCAAAAATTGCATTTGCGGCTTCCTGTAATGACTCATCTGTATGACAAGACACAATCAAAGACTCCATTACAATTGCCGTATTTCCAATTACATAATCTGTCAATTTCTTATGTGTTTCATCTGAGCTTTCATATTCATCCCACATGTCAAGCATCCATTCAAGATGTTTATATACAGCTACCATATTGGGCGTTACATAGGTTTTATAACCACCAAAAACATGGAACAATATACCGCCTTTACATCTTACAAATTCATAAGAGTTTCCGTATCCGTATCTCTTTATTACATCTTTCTTGGGGATAATAAGTTCAACTTCTTCAACATCAATCTGCCCCTTTAAAGACATTGCCTTGTCTATAAGGCTTTCTGCAAACTTAGCATCCTTACTATTACTCTTTATCTGGATGATAACCTCATCCAGTTTCTTTTTCAAATCTTTCTTATCCATTAACCTTTAATTTTAAGTTTGATACAAATCTCTCTAATTCTCGCCCTAATTTCGGCTCTATCCTCTTTTAGAACATCTTCAGCTTTATTATTACCGTCTTTATCTTTTCTTGAAATCAAAGCACGACATTCATCTTCGTCATACCCATACTTCTTTAAAAATTCAATAAAATCATCCTGCTTTCTAAATGACGGCATATCTCTTTTTTCAAGGAAAGCCAAAGGGTAATTATTCAAAACCTTAATAATCTGAGACGTTCTTCCAAAATCTTTTATGAATTTGTACCCTCCACGTCCGTCATTTAAGGCTATAGCATAACTTATGCTTGTATCTCTCTTTTGCACCCTTACAAGAGACTTAACCCATATATTCCCACTATCAGGATTATATTCATCTGGCATTTCTGCTAACCTAAGATGATTTAAAGCTTCATAAAGAGAATCTTCTTCTATATTACTTACCATATAATTTAAAGTTAAAACCTAATTCGTAAAACATTTTTTTATCATACAGTCCGACATTCGCATTGATAATCATGTCGTTCTTAAACTTAAAGCCAGCACCTAATTTCGGAGCAAATTTATCGCTAATATACATAGTACCCAAATTAAAATATAAAGCTGTAGTCTTTGGATATATCTCCTTTGTATTATTATTTGTAATCGTTACAAATTTGGTTTGATTATAAATATTAACACTATCCAAATTTGGATTGTAACCACTTATCCAAATATCATACCTATCTTTCTCTGAATAATACCTTTGAGTTATGGGCAATTTTAAGCCGTTTTCAGCGTTATTTTCGATATAGATAGTATCTAACACAGTATCTCTCTTAGAAGGCGGCTGTTCAGCCTTTAAAGTGTCAATTAGGGTAACATAAACCGTATCACTGATAGTCTTTTCGATTACCACCTCCTTTCTGTTGGTTAATGAGACAAACAAAGACACCAGTAATACGGCTATTATTATGTATGGAATGTATTTAGTCATTTTTTATGACTATTAACAAATTCATTATGAATATTTTTTATCTTTTCAAATACTGGAGATAACAGCATTTTCATAGCAAAAGGCAGTTCATTGTAGGCGTCAACAAATGCTTTGTAATTCTTTGCTTCTTCTTCAACAGATATTTCTGCGAAATTATTCTGTTTTTCTGATGATTTTAAAATATCATCCAGTTCAATAAAATTGCCATTCAATGCATCTTTTATTGATGCTGCAAAAAATACCTTTGGTTTAACAGGCTCTCTTTTATTTCTTTCCTGAGCCTTCCTTTGTTTTTCCATTTCGATTTTATGCTCCAGTTCAGCACGCATAGCCTGAAGTGTATTGATATACTTATCAATTTTTTTTACACTGTAAAAATCAATTGAAAATTTTTCACCAGTTTCTTTCTTTGTAAAATCCAATGTTACTTTTTGTTTCATAATTCAAACTTTTTTAGTTGTTTCACCTTTTATGTTTTTAAACTTAAACTTACATCTTATAAATGGGTTGCTGCCGTAAAGCTCATCATCGTCTGGAGCAATACTATCTATTAATATCATTTCCAGTTCTCTATTGCGACAGGTATCCCAATATTTCAACCTATATCCAGACAACCACTCAACAAAGCTATGGTAAGTATCTCTTCGGTTAGCACCTTCAAAAACAAATTCAAATTCAATGTCAGTGTTTTCCCTTGCTACTTTGTTCGGAATATAAACCCTCATTTCACTGGTTTCAGCGTATGTCTCAGTGTATATATTCTTTATTTTACCAAAATTAGATAATCCATCACACTTTGCATAGTGAAGACCTTCAAATGTAGCTTCCAAATCAGTAGCTTCTTCCCAAGCCTTATCTATAAGTCTGCTTATATAAAATTTATACTCATTCATTATTTCATTCTAATAAATTTCACGTTTCCAGAATACTCAGGTTCTTCATCACACCAGTAACACACATCAGCACAACTGCCAATAGGACAAGTGATTGTTACTTTACTACGCCTATCTACATAGATAGTGCAAGAATTATTCTTTGATACACAAATATTGGCTTCTACTCCAAGCACGGTTAGTAGTGTCGTATTTGCTATTATATCGTCATTATAACAACAATAAACAGCAGAAGTATATGTATCACCGTCTTTTGTTTTATGCTCTGAAATGTATCGCCCATTTATAAATGGGCGAAATCTGTTCATTATGATTTGATAAGGTAAATCCAGACCTTTTTGTTCCATTTCACAGAGATAAGACATTCCATTACTATCCATAGCAATATCAGCAAGTTGCTTATTGCTCATAGCCCTTGTAACCTTTTTGTAGTAAGATGCACATAATTCATCAGCATCTACTATTTTCCTTATCCATTCTTCAAATGTATTCATACCGCAAATATAATGTTATTTTTCCTGATTATCAAAGTATTCATTGAGTTTTTCATATTGATTTGATGAAATTTCTTTCCAATTATCTATTATAATAAGATTTCCTTTATGTTCGGGATATTTTGACTCTAAAAACTTTATTCTACCAACAATATCAAATTCTCCATCATCAGAATAACATATTCCACTACCAATATAGTTTCTTGTTTTATACGTGTAATACCAATACTTTCTCATATTTCAATTTTTATAAGTTATTAAAATGGTGCTTCATCACCGTTACTTGGTGCAAACGGCATACCGCTTGGTGTATTGTTAAATTGTTGCTGGAATGAATCAAAATCAGATTGTGGCTGTTCGTATGCAAAAGTCTGCTGAACTTGATTTCCCTTAATTTTGTCTATTATCCAGTTGGAATTGTCCCAATTAACCTGCATGGTATTTATGCTAATTCCTTGTTTTCTCAATTCGTCAGCATTCCCAATTTCAACATATCTACCGTTGTTTATGTTAAACTTGAAGGTAGCATGACCTTTTTCTCCTAAATGTCTAAACTTAACCTTTGTTACATGTATCTCGTTATAGTTTTCCTGCTCATTTCGCCATGCAGTCAATCCTATATCTGATTTATCAAATACTTCAGATGCTCCCTTACAGTTATATAGGTCGCATATTGGATATAAACCATTTTCCAGTTTTTGCATCTTTGTTGGGTGCATTACCAAAAATACTGCAACGGCATACTTTCTCGCAAAGGCTCTCAACTGTTGTAAGAAGTCTGATATATATTCATCTTGCCTTACATTTGGCTTATCCTTATCCGTCAAAGCGTTAAAAGGGTCTATGACTAAAGCTTTGATACCTTTTTTCTTTACAAGATATTTTGCTCTATCCATAACCGAAGTCACATCAGTATCATCAGCATCCAACCAGAAGAAATTTCGGCATACATAATCTTTCATAACCTCATATTCTTGCTGGTTATAGTTTTCACTTGAAAATCTCTTTCCACCTAAAGTTTCCAATATCTGACCCATGTGTTCGTATATCGGGTAAAACTCAGGACTGAAAAAAGCTATCTTCCAGTCATGTATCAAATTCAGCTTTGATAGAATAAAATTCAACGCAAACGTCTTTCCATGAGAAGGAACTCCAGTTACAACACATAATAAACCAACTTTGAAAGATACTAATTTATCAAAGCTTTGAACTCCAATCTTAGCACCAGCTTCAAATCCATGATAGAAAAGATAGTCCAGATTGCTTTCTACATCAATAAGCTCTTTAACACCGTCTGGTTTTAGCTCTGTATAACTGTTAAAGCATTTGATAACTTCATCCCTTCCATACTGCATAAGGACTTCATTAATATCCTTACAAGGTTTTGGATAATCAATGATACGACATTTTTCTTCACCAAATCTGCGGATTAACTCTTTACGCAATTCAATTCCTTTAGTATCATTATCGGACGAAATATATATAACATCCAGCTTGTCAAAATACTCTTCAATAAAATCATCAAGGTAAGAAGTATTATTTGATGCACCATTCGGTACTGATATTACATGTTTAATACCGCATTCAATATAAGTAAGTGCATCGCAATTACCACTTACTGATATTTGCTCATTCTGCCTTACTAATATCATTCCACTTGGTACTGTTACACAATACACAAAGCCATTATAATCTACATTCTTTCTGTCGGCATTTGATATAGTGGTATTAGGTTTTTGAATTATTGTCGCCTTATACCATGAACCATATTTATTATTTCGCCTACATATAACAGACCTCCTTCCGCTTAAATGACATAAGGTTTGTATAAACAAAACATTGTTATATCTATTGGAATTATATTCAAGCATTGTTCTGCCTTTGACATGATTACCATCCCAAAGAATAACTTCTTCAAGAATTAATTCTATTTGATGTTTGGATAATTTGCCAATCCATTCCATAGGGAAATCCTTTGCTACAAATAAGTTTTGACCTCTATGGATAAATATAGAATTATACCCTCTATTATCTATGTTGTTAGAATATCTCAATCCAAGCCTATCAAGCATAGAAGTAATTCTTTTAACCTTTCTTTGCTTTTTAAATGCAGCATACAAATCTCCACTTTCTCTTATAGTGAAGTCTGCACTAACAGCGCAAAATAATCTTAATTCATCATCTGTAAGATTTATTCCTTCTCCGTCAAATAAACCACCTCTCACAACATTGATTTGAGAATTAATATCACAAGCTTTTATTTTTCTCTCATTACCATTCCTGCTTACTACCATATTGTGATTTGGTGTTGTAAGAGAATAATACATCCGTCTTGATTTTGAAAACTCAACAAGTTTGCCTTGATATGGTTTCTTAATGTAAGCTAAAGGTTTTACAAAATCAATACAACCATCTGCGTATTGAGCCACTAAATCCTTTTGTGATAAATCAGAGAATAACTTCCATCCTTTATCGGTTAGTATCTCTGCCTTATCACTGAAGCACTCGCCCTCTGTAATGACTGCATATTTTTCCTCGTTCTCAGCGTATTTCTCCAGAGATATAGAGTCTATGTTGTATGGTATCAACCTTGCGCCGCTTATGAGCTTGAAATCCTTATCTCTTGTCCTATATTTGACGTTTATAAGTTCGCCATTCAAGTAGTAGTTAAAGCCTATACATCCAGCCTTAGATTGTTTCTGAGGGAAATACTCAGTCTCTTGAGTTACCTTTGCCTCAGACAATGTATTTTCGGAAATTCCACGACCTTTGAAATACTCAAGAAAAGACTCAGCAAACTCGCTTGCTTTTTCGTCTTTTGGTTTTGGTTTTATATATTCTTTCCTGACTGGCTTGAAATACTGGTTGTTTACACCAGTAATTTCCTCATGTCTTGACTTCAGTACACCTTTAGCATCGCAATAATGACAATGGTATTCCAAAGTCTGAGTATTGATAGATAAAGCTCTATCAGCTTTATTTGTTCGTCTATCGTGGCATAGAGGACAAACAACTTTTACTTGTTTTCCTCTCGCCCTTGATAAGACATTCTGAAAATCCTCTATGTAGAGTTGATTGTTATTCGCATTCATACCATCCTAATTTATAGTCGTATTCAAAATTATCGCCTTGAGGCTTAGGTTCTGCTTTTGGGGGTATTGATACTGCCGACAAACTTGTTTTTGAGAAATAGTATCTAAATCCATTTTTCAAGTATGTTCCGTCATTCAGAGTTCCATTTTCATCTATTTGCTTCAATGCTGGATGCAATTCGATGATATTTGGTTGCTGCGAAAATAGTGAATTATTTTGGGATTTATACGATGATGCAGCATTTTTTACCCATTCAGCTTTAAATCCCATCCAGCATCTTTCAACAGCTAATGTAATACATTCATTTGCCGATATGCCAGACAAAGCTATCTCATTCTTAATTCTCTTAAACGCTGTCTCTGTATTTGTTGCTTTCTTTTGCTTTCTAACCAGTAGCCAGTCATTCACGATGTTTTCTTCTATGCCTAAATCAAGTAAGGCTCTTTTAAAATCGAAACCTTTATTTGGAATAGATTTATCTGTTATTTCTTTATTTGTTTTATTATCTGTATGTTTACTATCTGGTATAGGTTTTACATTTTCGTTATTTCCATTTTGCATTTTCGCAAAATCGTAATTTTCATTTTGTAAAATGCTTCTTGAAAAACCGTAAGCATCATATTTCAAATCTGTCAATTCCTTTATTGCTTTATCAGATAAGGCATACCAACATGTGCGGTCATATTTATTATCATTGTAGTTTCCTTTTATAATCAAACCTTTTTCTTCCAGTGATTTCAATACTCTGTATATTTTTGATTCTGTCATATATGGGAACAATGAAGAAAAAGCCTTACTTGAATTGTAAGTCCAATATCTACCGTCATAAAAGTTCTTTTCGTTGGCAACATTCTTTTTTATCCAGAAATAAAGATTTTGAATTATAATAGCCTCCTCTATTCCATAACAAGAAGCTAATTCTACGCAAAATTGATGTTCCATAGTTATCTTTTTTAAATATTTCCATTGATTTTATCACCAATCATTATACACATAGAAGCTGCAAATTGCGGACAACTATAAAAGGCAAAAGTTATAAACACTTCAAAAGTGCAATATATTTTTTTATTTTCTCTCGCCCCGACAACCTTATAAATATTTGCATCTTTAAGATATTTAGCTGTATTCCTTGTTTTTGGAATATCTAAATTATAAATGGCATTTATCCTGTCAATAAAATCGTGCTTTATAAGTATTTGGTTAATCCTAAAATCGAAATCAGTGTGATTTTTAATATACAACACCAAATCAGATAAACAATACATATTGCCATTTTTGCTGATTTCTATTTCGTCAATATAAAAATTTTCATTATCGTATTTAAGACTTGGATTTTTATCATCATAAAATTTCAATGTACTGCCATTTATAGACTGTAAACCACAAGTTCTTTTGTTGAGCATTATATAACTGGTTGAATATTTATCATACATTTCCAGTTCTTTTTTATTTAATTCATCACTCTTACATTCCAACAATATATTAAATTTGCAGTCATGCAAAGAATAATCACCAATTAATTCCATGTTTGGGTGACATTTATTTTCAATATCCCTTTTATGCTTTTTTAGTCTGTTATCGACATCAACCGATTGACCGATGTAAGCATATACATCTTTAACTGTAATCATATAAATTCCTACCATATAACTTTTATTTAAGTTTGACACAAAAATACTATATAAAGATGTATTGTGCAATTTTATATGGTTAAATAAGGTTAAAAAAATAGGCGATATTTCTACCGCCTACTCTAATTACTTTACTCGTATTTTTTCTTTAACTTTTTCAATAGCTTACGTTCTCTCTTTTCTTCTTCCGCTTTATCATCTTCGGTTAGATTCTGTATTCCAAACAACCACCATAGGTTTTCTAAAGTAGTTATATTGTTTCTCATGCAGCAAATACGCTTATACGCACTTTTCACTTCTTTCTTATATTCTTCGGGCAAACTTTTCCATGCACGATTTTGTAATTTCTCGCTTATTTCTGCCATATCATTTTTGTTTTAATTGGTTTATATCCTTGTATAACTGTTCGATAGCAAAGTTTAAACCACCTATAAATCCTCTGGAAAGATTAGGTGTATCTGAATTGTATAGCATTTCATTTTCAATCTCTCTCTTCTTTGCTTCAAGCAATTCTATATGCTTTTTAAGTGCATCTATATATGCTTGTTTTAAAGTCTTATCAAGGGGTTGTGGTGTGCCTTGTGTGTTTAACATGTCGTTACCCATATCACTTATTTTTTAATCTTTCCAGAACATCCTTATTATCTTTCAATATTTCATCGAAGGAAGGGATTGGCATCCATGCGATAACTTTACTATCTCCGAAAGTCCAATCTTCTTGACATAAATAAATAGTATTTTGGACTTGAATATCACCTTCGTATTCATAAATTACAAATACAAATTGTCTAAATTCAGGTAGTTTATCATTCACGCTTATCCACTGACTCTTCAAAGCACAATCCCAACCAACCATAAAGGCGCACTCAACAAAGTCCTGAATAACCAGTCTGCCATGACTTACGTTTTTTGCGTAGGTTTTTGCTTTTTCTTCTTTCTTGCTCATATTACTAAAATTAAATATTACAATAATAAACAATCCAATATCTACCGTCTTTCATTGGAAATAGTAAATAACCTTTATAATCATCACAACAATATCCAGTTGTTTGCCATATCAGCACATAGAAGCCATCACCTTCTTTTTGTTTCTCAAAATACAACCATTTGAAATCCTCATTTACATTACCTTCAAACTTATCTACTTCGAATCTTTCAATGTTTCTCTTCAAATCATCTTTGCATTCGACCTTCTTGACGGTGCAATACCCAATATGATAATGGTCTCCATTATCAAATCTAAATAAGTCACAATCTGCAATCTGCTTGAATGGTACAATGCTATTCTTTTTGTAGAAGTTGTAGGCATCGTCTAATTTTGCCTTTTCTTCTTTCATGTAGGTGATGTATTCATCCAACATTTCTTGTTCTTCTTTGGTGGGCTTTAATTCTTCAGAAAACATAGTAGTATTTTTTATTCCATAAATTCATTTTTTTTATTCATAGGACAAGTTTTGCAATAATCCTCATTACCATAGAAACGACAATAAGGCTCACAGAACCAGTCTTTAAATTTTTCAATCATTTCTTCTTTTGCATTTTTCGCAATTTCTTTTTCGTAGTCTCCGTTTAACTGTTTAAGCATTTCCTCGGAATACCGTCTTGACATAATTGCTATTTGTTCATAATCGAAATTATGGTTAGGTCTTAAAATGAAAGAAGACATAGCTGTTTTTGCTATATCAATTTTAACTTGAGTCCAGTTGATATTATTCTTTCTACTCATAATGATTGTTTTAATGTGAAAATACAGATTATTTTATACGATTGCGTAAATGAGTATATAAGTGTTAAATTTCATTATAGTAATACCACTTATATCCCTTGTAAGTTTCTATTTTTCCGTTACAACATTTTGATATTCCAGAAGATTTAAAGTCTAAGACTCTTTCAACTTCTCTTGTAGAGTTCCATGTTTTAATGATTTCTCCATTAATAGTCTTTTGTATAACCTTTTTGCTTTTGTTTTTAGCATTGGCTATACCAACCCTTTTGCATCTTGTACCATGTACATTATTTTCTCTTGCTGTAACCCATTCTAAATTCTCTAATCTATTGTCGGTTTTTATTTCATTAATGTGATTAACTTGATTTTTAAAAAGGTCTGTTTGAGGCATAAAAGCAAATAAGACTAATCTGTGGACTTTTAAAAACTTCGCCTTACCATGTTTTCTTAGGCATACATACAAATAACCTTTATAGTCCTTGAATAATTTCAAAATCTTTTCATTCTTATGTGTTTTGTAATTGGTGGATTTAATTCTTCCCAAATTAGATACTTGATACAAGCCTTCATACCCTACTACTGGTTTCCAAACTTCTTCCATATTGTTGATGTTTCAAAGTGAAGTTGATGGATTTGCGAATGTAGGAAGAGCCATCAACTTACTCTTGTCATTGGGTAGCTACTCCCAACTATCCTACAACGCAAAGATAATAAAGTTTATTTAGAAATCAAATTACCATTGGCATAATTAAGCAAATTTTTTCAGAAGAAATTTTTCCTTCGTTACACTCATGGAATAATGCTGGTCGAGTTGCATCGTTCATCTTTATCAAGACATCATCTGTAATAATACTGTTAAGTATTTCCAGAAGATAAGTAGCCTTAAACCCAATTGTTATATTTCCATTTGCAGATACCATAATTTCTTCTTTTGCTTTAACGCTAAAGTCAATATCCTCAGCACTTAACTTCATGTTCATTCCGTCCAATTCCAACTTAATAAGACTGGTTGCTTGTGATGCACCTACAACACATCTGTTGACAGACTCAATCATTTCTTTCTTATTGGCAATAACTTCAATCTTATTTTCTCTCGGAATTACTGCCTTGTGATTAGGGTATCTTGCTTCAAGGTGTCTTGATATTACCGTCACACCATCGCCTAAAACAGTGACATTTGAACTACTGATTTTAAATGTCAAGGAGTCGTTCGTTTTTGCTGCATTGCATATAGCTTTTACAGCTTTCTTGCTAATCAAATATTCAAATTTATCACCATCATCCTCTATGTGGTCGTAAAATAGTTTATGACCGTCAGTACCTACGCAACCAAGTTCACCCTCTCTTCTGTATAGATATACACAACCCATTTGCGGTCTTAGCATATCGTCTGTTACGAAATTTTGTGCGTCAATCAGCCAGTTATGAATTGTAGCAGAGTCGATACTTACTTCAGCTACAATTTCTCCCATTTTCATCATAGGAAATTCTTCAGCGTTAAACAACGGAAGCTCCAGACTACCTTTCTTGTGGGTGATGTTAAGCATACTCATATCGTCATTCAATGCAAGTTCTACATTATCCCCAGACACGAGCTTTACATACTGCATAAGAGATTTATATCCCACACAAAAGTCTCCTTCGAAATCGGTGCTTACAATCTCACATCGCTTGCTGATTGCGTTTTCTGTATCACTTGAAATAATATTCATCCCATTGTTTTTCACCTTGATTTTAACACAATCCAAAATCGGAAGAGTTTTGCTTGCTCCAGCGTAGTTACCACCAATAGTTAATGCCTCGATAAATGTCTTTTTGTTTATTACTACTGTTTTCATATTAATTTGCTTTAAAATTATAAATTGGTTTTATTGTATCAATAATTTCTACTGTATCACCTATCAGAGATACAATCTCATTCATGTCTTTGTAAGCTTGAGGAGCTTCGTCTAATGTGGCTTCACATACAGATGTTGTATATACGTCCGACATTGTGTCTTTAAAGTCCTGCATTGAAATTGTTTCTTTAGCTTTGGCTCTTGACATCAATCTACCTGCTCCGTGTGGTGCTGAGTAGTTCCAGTCCTCATTTCCCTTGCCAACACAAATCAAAGAACCGTCACGCATATTCATAGGAATTATCATCTTTTCGCCTTTCTTGGCACTTACAGCTCCTTTTCTCAGTATCATGCTATCAACATCAATGTAGTTGTGTATGGTTTCAATGTAGTCAAAAGAAGAAAATCCAAATCTTTTAGCAATAGACATAAAGATATTCACTCTATTAATACAGGCATAACCTTGAACAATTTCCATATCATGTATATACTGCTCAAAATCAATACCAGTAAGGTGTGCAAGTTCTTTATCTACAACATCGTGTTTTAACTTCTTTAGTTCGGACTGGATTTCTTTCTCACGACCCTCTTTCTTTAACTTTTCAATAACCTCTTTTGCGCCAATATTCTTGTTCAAATTATCAAAAGCCTTCTTTTGATAGTAGTTACATACCTGAACACCTAAATTTCGACTTCCAGAATGGATAACAAGTATTATTCTTCCATCTGAGTCTCTGTTTGCCTCAATAAAGTGATTTCCACCACCGAGAGTTCCTAAAGACCTTTGCATATATTCGTCATTTATGGCAGAATAACAATGTAAAGAGCTTAAATCATAGTTATCTATAGGCTTATTGTGTATTGAAAATCCGCTTGGAACGGTCTTTCGTATAACCTCATCCAGTTTTTGTAAGTCAATATCTTTTGTTGGAAGATAAGCCGCCAGCATTCCACAGCCAATATCAACACCTACTAAGTTTGGAGTAACAGAGTCAGTTAAAGTCATTGTTGTGCCAATCACACAGCCTTTACCTGCATGAGCGTCTGGCATAATTCTAATCTTTGAGTTAATGTATGGCTCGTAATTAGCCATTTTCTGAACTTGATTATAAGCCTCATCCTCAAATGTCTTTGCGTAAACCTTTACGTTATTTCCTATTTCTATCATATATTTTCTTTTCTTCGTTTATAAAATGTCTTATCACTCTCTTTCCTGTTATTGGGCAATCCTGAACCACGTAGTCAACATAGTTCTTACTTTTAATTCTTAACTTTGCTTGCTTTCTCTTTGTTTTGTAATCATTCATAATTTATTCCTCCCAATTATCTGTTGTACCTAATAAATGTTTTGTTTTTTCGTTGTAAGGGATTGCTATATCCCAAAATATCCCATTTACAGAAATGAACTTTTTCATTTTCTTGTGTATATGCGAGAATTGACACAAAGTCCATTCGCTCTTTCCACATCTACACAATATCCAATCTTTAGGCTTGAACTCATATTCCTGCTTTTGCTCAATACCGAAGAAGCGTTTGAGGTATTCTTTAGCTTTAGGCTCTTTGCTTTCTTTGAGCCTGTTTTTTAATCTTTCTTTTTCATCTTCTGTCGCTTTCCTAAGACTTTTCATCAGATTTTCGCCTAAAATATCAGAATCTAACATATCATACTTCATAAAAGTGCAAGCATAGTATGTAACTCTATTTTTACCTTTAATATCTTTTAAAATAAAAACATCTTCTCCACTTGACAGCATATCACCTTCTTTAAAAGTAACGTATTCTGGGACTTCAAGCATGAGGTCTGCTGTTTCTTCCTCACTACTTCCATTACGTTGCGCCCAATAACTACACTCCCCATCTTCTCCTGCATTTATCACATATAAGACACAGAATACGTTTGTCGAATTATCACTGAAATAGACAATTTTTACAGGTCTTCCATCTTCTGTTATAACTCTGCCATCTATCTCGCCATTTGTAATTTTCTTTGCCAGTTCAATATCGAACGGCACTTTAATCATTTTCTGTTCCATAATTCATTATTTTATTAATTCAAAATCATATACAAATACATAAGGATTTCTATCCCAATCACCTTTCTTGCCTACTTTGTCAATCAATGAGGCATAAGCTTCACGAGGAGTATGACCTAACCAAGTCTTTGCATTAGTTGAAATATTCATTCCGCAATAGAAAGATTGTGCTTTACCATCAAACTCTATTCCTTCAGCCAAACAATCATCATCACTTATATCTTGAAGCTTTTCTATTCTGACTTTCGTAATACGGATTTGATGTGGCATTAGTTCTGCCTTTACAAACATCTTGTTAGTCCAGCCTGATATATCTTCTTTATCTCTCGGAGTTTCCTCTTTGGGATAGCAAGCTTTCATAATCTTGCAATAAAACTCTGCCCTATCTATACTTGGAGTGTTAGATATATTATCGCTTACCACCTCGTAACTTTGAGCTATAGCTACAATCTCACCAACCTTGTAAGGTATCTTTTTAGGGTTATTACCAAAATACGCTTCAATCAAATCTCTTCCGTCTAACAAATCCAAAGAAGCATTATAATATTCTTCTCTGAATTTAGACAGCTCATAAGCATCAATATCAATTATTCGCCTCGTTTGCAGCTTTATTCTGTCTAATACAGCTTTAGTCAAGCCATATTTGTCATTGAACATTATTTTTTTCATTTTCAGCCATTTTTTCTTCGTAAATCATCTTTGCTAATTCTGCTACAGATTTATTCTGCCATTCCTCACAAATATCATCTTTTTCGTGGTCATAGTGATATTCAAGCACGTAATCATCTATCCAGCGTTGAAAATCGTCGTCACTTAACCCTTCATCAGTTTTGTAATCCCACATTTCAGAAGTCAATGCCATACAGTGCAAATGGGACTTCCATGTATATACATCTCCATCATATACTATAGTGTCGTTTTGGTATTTTTCGCCTTTTTCAATTGTACCCCCACAATAATCACATCTATGCTGCTTTCTGGCAATAGGTGTCTTTGAATTTATAACGTCTATCATATACCAAATCCTTTATGTAAGCAATCAACCATAGCCTCATCACACGACAAAGCGTAAATAATCACAAAAAGCTTAATGTCACAGTAAATATCACCCAAATGACGAATGTAAAAACCTGAGTCTTTTAATACAGATATAGGTTTACAACCATCATCCAGCTCAACACCAAGCATTAACTTCACTATTTTCCTGAACTGAGGTGTACGATACAAGGCATGAACGTAAAATGTACGACCTGTCTTCCTCGACAAAATCTCAGTCAAATCCTTGACAGAGTAAAAACCAGCATAACTACTGATTTTATCACCGTCTAAGGTCAAAACTCCAAATTCTCTCTGTAAATTCATATTTTTAAAGTTTTAAAAATTATTTATTCCAATAAGGGTCAAAATCATCACATACTTTACTTCTCTCTCCACGTGAAAGGGATTTACCAAGTAAGCATACTATACGGCATTTCTTTGACAAAGAGCCGTCTTTCTTGTAAGCACTTTCTCTTTTAAGATACTTACAATGCCTACATTTGGCTTCTGATGTAACCTCTACTATCATTCTTCATTCGCCTAAATAATCCAATATCTGCCTTAAAGCACCTTCCAAATATTCTATCTGTGTTTCTAAAACACCGCAAGCCTTTTTAAATTCTTTTGCGTCATAGAGAGTTTCGTATTCTGCATCTTTTGACCTTGCGACATCTATGCCGTCATTACACAAATTTGCTATCTGTCTTAGATAGTTATCCACAGTGATTCCACCTAAACTCACTTCAGTGGTTGTCTTTGTTATTACTTCTACTTTCTTCATATCTTTCTTAATTTAAAATAAACTCAATTGACTAATCTCTTGTTTCTTTCCCAAAATAAAATCACAAATAAAATTCCTTGCATAGTCAGGAGAAATCATACTTCGCTCTTCAGAACATATACCTGCCTTAACACCT
>NFZC01001427.1_pt1 | contig 17272 bp, 30 predicted proteins | sample 1095391 | NCBI WGS metagenome assembly NFZC01 (sample SAMN03609890, study PRJNA323583) | gut metagenome | isolation source: feces | host: Rattus norvegicus | place: Denmark: Riget | collected 2013
GGGGGGGACTAAAGGGGTTGTGGACCGCCATAACAGTCTCTCATATAATTTTCGGAATTTAGGTAACTTTCACCTGTATATAAATTCCGGATTTATTAAACACCCAGGGGGCTATTTATATAAAGTACCTGTACCCATTTACGGATAACTAAATGAAATATGTATAATATTAGAATTAGAATTTTTTAACTTTGTATTTAACTTTTCAGAAGGTATTGTTGTATATAACTAAAAAAGAAACAATTATGATTACAGACTTAGAAACATTACTAAATTAGGACGAGTTTAAGAATCTCGTTGATGCAATTAATAAGAACTAGGAGTATTATCTATCAAGTAATGGCCTAACCATTAAAGCGGAATCTACAGATGATTCTTTATTCTTATTAATATCTTATGAAAGATAGAAAGAGGAAAGCTGCCTAGCTAATGAAGAGGTAGGCAAATTCCAGAAATACTTAGAATCTTTAGATGATGATTTATTTATAGATGTCTGCGAATATCTAGGAGAGTCCGAATTGAATAAAATTCAAGAATGTTTGGAAAGTGGAAAATTGGAATCAGTAAGAGCTGGAATTACTAAATTCAGAATGGCATTATCTAATGTGGTAACTATGAAAATAGAACAACTGAAAGCATATGTATGAACAAATAGCTCAAATAAGAATACTTCTTGCTAATGTAAATGCAACCATGTAGGCTTTATTTCACGAAAACGAACAGCTAAGGAAAGAACTAGAGAAATTGGCAGCAGAGAATAAATCTCTAAAAGAGAAATAAATACTGCCCTATGGTGTAATGGTCAGCACAGATGACTCTAAATCATTTAGTCTGGGTTCGAATCCTAGTAGGGCAACGCCAAAATTAATAGTTATGATAAATTTAAATGAGAATTATGCTGTAACTCCAACAGGAGCTAAGACCCTTATTATTGAAGAGGGAGATGATTGGAATAAAGTTTGCGATAAGGTAGTTGGATGTAGATTTGATTACATATTTGTGCCTCAAGAATTTGAGAATCAAGCCTGCTACTTTCTTCCACAAATAAGTATTCAAGGAAAGCAGATAGGTAAGATATGTACTTATAAAGTAGTGAAATGAAACAGTGTGCAGTCGTATTGAATGGTAATGATGTTGTCAAAGTTTCTAATTTAAAAAGAAAGTATGACAAAATAATGAGTAATCCCAATATGAAAATATTGGAGGAGTGTGATAAGGAAATGCTAGATGAGAAATACAACTACTGGAATAGAACATTAAATAGAAATATAGAAGAGGAGAAAAATGAGGAAGCAAAACTCCATCATTTTAGGAATCCAAAAACAGGTTGCACTATAGCAAGTATCTATCCAGATTTAGAGGAATGTAAATCATATATAAAAGACTGGATGGATTATGTTAAACTTAACTGATAAATACAACGAACTAACTAAGCCAAATTTAAAAAAGTTATCTGAAACTATACTCTTAGCAGCAGAATCTTTAATTGAGATTGTTGCAGAAGAAGGAAAACAAAATGAACAATGGTTTCTAGATTACCTAGATGAATTAAATAGACTAAGTGTAATATACTAAAATATATGGATAAAGAATTTAAATTTGAAGTCTTTATTAACGACCAACTAATAAATATGATAAAAGCTGGATATTTAGAAAGTACACTTAGAAGTGTTCCGGAGAATAAATCATTACTGATTGATATATGGAATGTAGTTGACAATTCAGTTAGAAATCTAATTAAAAATGGACTATATAAAGACACTACGCTAGAAAAAGCAATAATTGATAATACATTTGAGGGATATGATAGACTTTAAAAAGACATTGACAAACTTACATAATGAATTTCCAGAATTTGACTTGGATACATTATTTAAAATAGTAGATGCTATAGTAGAAACTTCTACTCCTACAATAACCATCCCAAGTGGTATTAGATAGCCATCAGATAAACCTTGGTGGGAGGATGGTATAAATAGAATCACTTGTACTTATGATACAAAGTATAATGTTAAATAAAAATAGGCGAACCTAATCTCTAGGCTCGCCTATTTTGTTATATAATATAGTACCAATCAGTTCTCTCCATAACTCCTTTTTCTCTAAGCTATTTATTATCTAAATGATAATCCCCATTTCTAAAATTCAATTCCTATTTATTATAATCCCAATAGAAATATCCCCTCCAGCCTGGAAGTAGTAGAGTACGACCAGTAGCTGCATATAAAGTTGCTTTGTTATAGTCCATGTTACTTTTTAAATATAAATAGTAAATATAGATATATTCTTAATACAATCTCTTTAATGCACTTAATAATGTTTTTCATCGTTTCTTAGTTTTAATAAATCCATAAGTTCCCTTCTTTAATCTAGTAGTAGGAATCCATCCATTATCTAGAATAGACCTATGTCCACTCGGTTTATGTATCTTAGCCCCATCTTCGTGTTTCCATTTAGAAGCATTTCTTTTCTTTCTAAAATTCTATATTATCTTATGTATCATAATTATTAATAATTTGTTTACATATATACAAAACTGTCTACATATCGAAATCAGATTTAATCTAATTAACAGCCATGCAGACAAGCTAGATATTTTCAGGAATATAGCCTTTTCCTGGAACAACCTAATCTATACTCACATTAGAAAACACCCTTCCCTAATTCAATTCATATGTCATAGGTATTCCTGAAATTGCACATTTTCCACCTTGCTTATCCCATAATTTAGTTAAATCCTAAAGGGAGAGTTGAAATTCAATACCTTTTGAGGAAGCTCTATTCTTGGCAGCTAATAGTCTACTATTTAATACGTATTGTAATCTTTTCTCATCAGAGTATTTATCTTTAGCTTTCTTATTTTGTATTCCTTTACATTTTGTACATCTGCTATCTCTATAATTTCTGTATATAATGACCACTAATAGGAAAGCAATTTTCATCTTTATACTATCCACATATATGGCATCTAAGTTTGCCATCTTTCCATTCCTAGTTTACCTTATTTTCCTTTTCACATTCTTTGCATATTTCTGAATAATGTTCCTTTTTGTTAGTAACTATTCTACGAAAATAAGTTCATTGAGGGGTAATTCTCTTCCACACTATTTGCAGTTTACTAAAGTTGATTTAAAAGGCATACATTAATTTTTAAAATTATTATATATCTAGAAACCCTCTATTGAAGGCTCAATTAAGCTTATTCCAAAAATCTTAGCAGCTCTATTTCTCTATTGATTTGCTTTATCTAGTTTCTAGTTAGATCTTCTTAAATTATTTCCAGATTGCACCCAACCCTAGAAGGCTCTTTTTCCGACCTCTCCTCTTTCTAGCATTTTCTTCTAATTTGCCAATCGAGTAGCATTTCTTGCGGCCTATATAGCTTTTGCCGATTTCCTAACTGTGTTTGCAGTCTTTAACCCTTTAATCGTAGTACCTAAGCCATAACCTAAACCAGTTAGTTGTAGGACATCCCCAACCCCACTTAAAGCCATGTTACCAAAATTTCCCCAAGAAGGATTGTCTTTAAACTATTTGTAATCTAAATAAGTTCCATATATAGGAACTAAACCTGCTGCAGCTTGCATTATCCCACCTTCCTAATGCCTCCACTTTTTACTGTTCCTAGCAAAATTAGCTCGCTTCTTCTAAAGAGGGGTAGCGTTAGGATTGTTTAGTACGTGCTTAGCGTGTTCTTGTACAGATTCTCCTGCTGCCTTGGCAGATGCTGTAAATTTGCCTCTGTTCTTCTCTTTAATGTGAATGCCCGACCCATTTTTGAAAATTGGACACCCAAATGTTGTAATTTTCTTACTGTTAGACATTTTTAATATAATGTATTATTTATTGATTTGTATCTTACAAAGAATATTAATATACTTGAAAAGTATCAAATAAATATAGATAAATGTGATAAATGATTAAATGAATTATGACTAATGGACAAAAGTAAAATTACAAAACAAAATGGGAACATAGCTTTTGAGGAAGAAGCTCATATTTATTATGATGTTACAAAGCCAGAACAGAAGTTTATATCTGTAACGACTTTAATTCATTCTTTCACCCAACCATTTGACAAGGAGTTCTGGTCAGCATATAAAGCACTAGAGAAACTCTTACCTAAAGAAGATTGGGCTATAGAAAAAAAGTCTTTGTTGAACACTAAGAAATTTGATAAAGTTCTACTTGAACTTCATAACATTACAGAAGACGAGTTTAATAAAGAGCAACAAGCTATCTTAGACGCTTGGGATTTAGAGAATAGAAACTCATGCGAGAGAGGAACTAAAATCCATGCAGATTTGGAAAACTCTTTCTATAAAAAGAAACAGAACATAGACCTTAGTAAATATCAAATAGGTGGCAAGTTCGAGTGTATAAAAGACCACAATGAATTAGACTTAGAGAATGGTGTATATCCTGAGTATTTAATATCTAGAGTATCGGATGATGGAAAGCTAAGAATAGCAGGACAGATTGACTTATTAGTTAAAAGGGGAAATAAGATAATTATAGGAGACTGGAAGACCAATAAGAAAATAGAAACTAAGAGTTTCTTCAATTCCAAAACCAAGACTTCTGTTAAGATGAAATATCCTCTAAATAATTTAGATGATGTTAATTACTGGCACTATACTTTACAATTAAGTACTTATGCTTGGATGATTCAAAAGAAAAATCCAGAGTTTGAAATAGAGGATTTGGTTTTGGTACATTTCGACCATAATGACAATATGACAGTATATCATTTGCCATATCTAAAAGATGAGGTTATAAAAATGCTAGCCTTCTATAAGAAGGAATCTATATTGGCAGAAAATAAAAGAAAACGTCAACGTATTGAATATTAATTATGACACTAGAGGAAATAGAAGAAAGATTTGAGATATGTAGACGCTGCCCAATATGTGACCAAGATAATGGATTATGTAATGGGCATTTGTATCTAAATCCAAAGAATAATGATATAAGTATAAGCCCTAAAGAAGGGTATATAAAGGGATGTGGATGTTTACTAGAGAAGAAGATTCCAAACGAAAAGAAACATTGTCCAGCAGGGAAATGGTAATCTATGGAACTCCTATATTATATAAACCAGATAAGCATTATATACTTACTGTCCAAAATATAAATAGGGAAACAAAGGAGGAAGATATGATATGGAAATGGATTAAAGCAATATTTACTAAACCTTTAACAATATTGAAAAGTATATATTTCAATATATTCGGAATAAATCAAGATTTGGCAACCAAAAGATTAAAAATTTGTGACGCTTGTTCCCATAAATTACAAACATCTGTTGGGGAAGTGTGCGATGAATGTGGTTGTATATTAGAGAATAAAACAAGAATTGAAGATGAACATTGTGATTTATGTAAATGGTAAAATGAATTATGGAAACTTTAAGAACAGAATTAAACAGTAACGAAAAACTAGCACTATCATTAACTGGAATGGAAGGTACAGGAGAACATTTTATTTTAAATGGAGAAGCTGCAGACCAAACATTATTAAGAGAAAAACAAGAGAAGTTTAATACCGCAGTAGATGAGTTAGAGGATAAATTCTCCAAACATAATCAGGCACTAGAGGATTACGCTAAATCATTATCTAACGATATGAATGGAGTTGAAATTATGCCGATGTATGGGTATGCATTAATTAAACCTTTTGAACAAAACCCATTCCAAAAAATAAAAACTACTAAAAGTGGTCTTATTACTGATTTAGGTGGATTTACTCCTACTTATAAATCTAATGAGACTGGAGAAATTGAAGAAGAACAACAATTTATTAAAGTAGGAACTGTGATAGAAGTAGGACACAAGTGTGAGTTCTTGAAGCCTGGAGATATTGTATTTTATACAATAGCTAGTGAATGTATGGTTCCATTCTATAAACTAGGATTTGTAGTAGTTAATGAGAATAGAATCATGGCTGTAGTTAATGAGAAACTAACTGAAAGAAGAGACGAATTGAAGCATGGAAACAATTGATGAAAAAGTTTATTTTAAGCCTGGGGATTGTGTTACTTTACGGTAGTGTAAAGTAATGCACTCTCCAGTTATGCTTATTCTAAGAAGAGAAGCAGCTTTATTTAAAGATAACCAAGGATTACGAGGACTAAGATGTAGATGGTTTACTGATTCTGGATTAATGCAGGAAGCAGTATTTAATACAAAGGACCTTCAGCTTGTTGAACTAAAATGAAAGCAGGAGTATACAAAATAAGTAATTCTAGTAATGGTAAATGTTATGTTGGAAGTTCTATTGATGTAGACAGACGTCGATTAGAACACTTTTCTGCATTACTTCATAACAGACACATAAACCAACATTTGCAAAATGCACATAATAAATATGGGAGGGAATGTTTTGAGTTTGAGATTATAGAAACAGTAGAAATTACAGATAATATAAAACAAGATTTACTAGATAGAGAACAGTTTTGGATTGATAATATTAAGCCAGAGTATAATATTTTGTTAGTAGCAGGAAGTACTTTGGGATATCATCATACAGAAGAAACTAAACGTAGGATTAGCAAAACTACTACAGGAGTTAAGAAGTCTGCAGAACATTCCAAACATATTAGTGAGGGCCAAAAGGGAAAGGCACTAACAAAAGAACATAAGGAGAAACTCTCTTAGGCAGCTAAAAAGAGAAAAAGTATGTCTCATCATTCTATTATTAGTATAGATGGAGTTGTCTATAATTCGTTGAAAAAAGCCTCTGAAAAGACTGGAATTAAGTATAACACTATTTAGAAAAGACTTAAGAATCCAAACTTTGCTAATTATTTCTATGTAAAGTATCCAAATAAGATAATCAAAACAATTTAATTAAAGTAGAAGAGTAATGGCTAATTAGGAAGAATTACAGAAGGCATTCATGGCATACTTGATACAAGATGTCCAAGCACAAGGAATACAATTACAATCAGAGCAAGATTTATAGGCTTACGCTGAATAGCTTGGAGAAGATGGAATCAAAGCCAAGTATCAAGAATTTATGTAGAAGATGCAGGGCGGAGTTATGGCTAGACTTGGAGCTAAACTAGAATACTATAAAAAATTAAAAGGAGTATGTCCAGAAGGAGAGGAACTTGTTTATTTTAAACAGGGAGGAAGAATCTGCAAAGCTTGCCAAAAAGCATAGAAGGGAACTAAGGTTACTAAGAAAGCTAATGAAGTTGACAAGTTCAAGGCTGGAAGAGCTTAGTATAAAAAGGATATGAAATCTGCAAAGGATGAAGCATCTAGAGATTCTGTATCCATTAATAAATATAATGACTAGGAGATCATGGCAAATAAAGGACACAAGGGAAACTTTAAAAATGGAAAATGGGTTCCAGATAGAACAAAGTATGCTAAGAAGGATGCTTGTGGTTCTAAGATGAAAGTAAGTAAATGCGGTTCTAAAATGAAATAAAAAGATTAAAGATGTTAATGATTGATGAGTATGAATGTATTTAATTATAACACTTTAACTAAATAGTTAGAAATAAATGAACCAGAGCTTCTTCTAGTTAAAGAGTTTAAGGCTTTGATACAGAGAGATAAATCTGTTGACAAGGAACGAGTAACTAGAGAATTATCTTACATTTATCTAGCTATTGATTGGAAGAGTCCTTATAGCCAATATTCAGAACATGAAAGACATGATGAAGCTATTAGTGACTCTGGACTATCTGAATCCGAATTTAATGACCCGTTATTCAGGGAAGCCTGTAGGAAATACCGAGCATTGTAGGATTCTAACAAATCAATAAAACTTCTAGAAGCAGCTAAAAGAGCGGCTGACTAGTTTATTGATTATTTTGATACTATAGTAGATTTAAATGAACGTGATAATAATGGCAAACCCGTCTTTCAAGCTGAAAAGGTAATGAAAGAAATGGCTACTCTTCATAAAGTTCATGAAGAATTAGTAACACTAGAAGAGCAGGTTAAGAAAGAGCTTACAGAACAATCTACTGTAAGAGGTGGAGCTACAGACGGCTTTGACCCAGGAGACTTTTAATTATGCCTAGAAAGAAAAAAATATTACCTGAAGAAATCTAGAATATAGTAGATTAGGTAAGAGAGAAAGAACAAAAAGAGGATGCCAAAGAAGCTAGAGAACTAGTATAGAAGATAAGAGAGGAAAGGGGCAAAAATGCTGATTATTGGGATGTAAAGAGAGGAGATAAGATAGAGGTATTTGACCCTACTTTATCTTATGAAATAACTGGATATAGACCAATAGATGAAACACATGGTCTTGACTTCGACCCAGATTGGTTTACTGAGACCAGAGAAGTGTATAGAAAAACTGGAAAGTATTGTCCATATCTAAAAGATAGTAAGAGATATAATGAGTTTTGGAAGGAATAGTATAGAAGATGTAAATATGGAATGACTGTTAATGGTTATACAATTACTGGAGATAATTATTTCTTCCTAAACTTCTACTAGCTTCCTATTATTGATGATAACAAGGCATCTGGAGAAGGAACAAGTAGTGACTTTCCTATATTTTTCGCATCTCATTATATGTTCTTTCATTATCTATAGATGGCTAGAGTTCTGCATAAACACGCAGCTCTTATGAAAGCTCGTTCTATTGGATTCTCCGAAATAAATGCGTCCTTATCTGCAAGAATGTATTCAGTAATCAGAAGAAGCAGAGTAATGATTACCTGTTTTAATGATACCTTCCTTAAAGGTACTTTTAGTAAGTTTGATAATGCTTTAACATTCTTGAATACTTGTACAGGAGGAGGATTCTTCAAACTACGCTTGATTGACCAAGACTTAAGAAAGAAGTCCGGTAAACAGATTAAGGTAAACGGACAGTTTGAGGATGTTGGATTTAAATCAGAAGTAGTTGGAATAAATGGAGCTAAGGCATCTAATATTCGTGGAGACCGTGTTGACTTATTAATATATGATGAAGCAGGGTCCTGGCCTGGACTAGATACTGCTGTAGTGCAGGGACAAGAGCTTTGTGAAGTTCAGGGTAAACCTCGTGGAACAATGTTATTTGGAGGTACTGGTAGAATAAAACTTTAATAAAAATTTCGTATTAATTACACTAATTTAGTATTACTCCTCCAGTACTTATAATGTATAAAATTTTTAATTATAGTTGAATAATAACTAGTAAATTTTTATATTATGAGAACAAGTGGAGAAATTGATGAAATTTGTAAAAAAGCTTTAGAAGAGTATTTGAATACTCCAGAAGAAGCAAGAAGTTTGACAAAACTTGGTAGCAAATATAATATTAAACGTCAAACTTTATCGGAAAGATTTAAAAAATGGGGTTATGAAATAATTAACCAACAAAATAAATGTAGATTGAATGAGAATTGTTTTGACATTATGAATACAGAAGAATAGTTCTACTGGTTAGGATTCATGTATGCAGATGGAAATATTTCTAAAGAGGGTAATAGAGTAGAAATAAGATTATCTTTAAAAGATAAGGATCATTTAGAGAAATTTAGAAAATTCCTTCAATTAACAACAGAAATTAGAATCGGAGAAACTAACGGAATTAAATTCTGTCACTTATCTGTTCGCAACAAGCATTTATGGAATACATTAAATAGATTGGGATGTGTCCCACAGAAGTCATTAACTCTGGCATTTCCTAATTTGAAATTATTTAAAAATACAGTAAATATATTACATTTTATTAGAGGTTATGTTGACGGGGATGGATGTTTAACAATATCTAAAGATGGCGATAAATTAAGAACAAGACTTATGATGGTAGGTACTGAATCTTTCTTAAATTCAATAAATTGTTTATTTTCTAATAAAGGATATATCAGAAATAAAAGTACTGAAAATTATACTAATCAAGCATTTGAATTAAAATTTTCCGATATACCGTCTAGAAGATTAGCTAGATATTTATATGAAAATGCTACCATATATTTAGATAGAAAATACGAAAAGTTTTTAGAGTTCTGCCGTCTAGAAGAGGAATCTTCTAGAAGATTATCGAGCAATATCGGGGAAGACTGTGATGTTAATCCCGAGATAAACTCAGAGATTGCGAAAGGCTTTGGGTTATCGTAACGCATAGGCATTGAATAAATATAATATGCCCAAGAGTGTTCGACACCCCAACTGAAATAAGTGGGTGAAAAGGTATGCTGGACTATAGCGAATAAGAAGCTATAGAAGTACGGATAAAAAGCTGTACGATAACACATCGGGAGATATGGGTGCTCCATTAGCAGGTCTTAAGAAGATATATTACAATCCAAAAGCTTACAAAGTTCTTCCATTTAGACATAATTATACATAGGATGGAACTACTATTGAAAGTGGGTTCTTCATTCCATATTTTGTCTAGTCTCTAAATTCAGAATACATGGACCATAGAGGTGTATGTAATACAGTAGAATATAAGAAGTATCTATAGGAAGAGCGCGATAATTTATTAGCAGTTCCAGATGATTATCTAAAGAAGTGTGCCGAACGATGTTGGAATGCAGAAGAAGCATTTAATCTTGAAGGTGTTAACAAGTTCAACAAGATTCTTATTGCGGACCAGTTAGCTAATATAAGACTTAAGAAAATAGGACCAAGACCAGAATCTGGATACATAGACTACTTCTATAAAAACAATAAACACACCTAGGATAACATAGATGGTTTTAAATGGATTCCTAATATTAACGGAAAAGTAAAAATACTTGAACATCCTGTATGGTCTGATTTGTATAAAGAGTAGATGGATAAACTTAGATAGGAAGCTGAGGAAAGGGGAGAAGAATTTGAATCTCCAGCGTACAAAGAAATGCATGATTTATATGTTGCAGGAATAGACGGTATTGATATAGGAGCTAGTCAAACTTCAAAAGAAACAAGAGATCCTTCTGATTTCTGTATAACTATAAAAAGAAGAGCATTTGGTCTAAACGAACCGTAGTATGTTGCTATGTATAAAGACAGACCTAATGACATTAGAGAAGCTTATAAAATAGCTATGTGTTTAGCTAGATACTATAATTGTAGAATAAACATAGAAGCTACCCGTGTAGGTATGATTACCTGGGCTAGAGAAAAGGGTTGTTTAAACTACTTTATGAAAAGACCTAGAGCTACTCTAACAGACGTTAAGAATGGAACTACTAAATAGTATGGAACACCTGCTACCAAAACTATTATAGAACAACATACTGATTTGACTGCAGCCTTTATTGAGGATTTCTGTCATACTATATGGTTTGAAGAAATGTTAGACCAATTTACTGGATATAATGATGAGAATAAAGGTAAATTCGATATTGTAGCCGCTGTAGGAATGACAGAATTGGCAGACTAGGAATTGTCAGGAAGATAGCCAGTGCTTGTTGAAAAAGAAGTTGAACAATTCCAAGATTATGGTTATTATTACGACGAGAGAGGAATCAAAAGATTTGGGGTTATACCAACTTCTAAGACTTTTGAAACTAACATACAAAAAAATGAATACGATGACCCATACAGAATTGAAACAAGTGATCCTAGGTTATATGAGAGACTTGTACAAAATGGAATACATAGGTGGGCTTGAAATTCAGAACCTAGATCCAGTTGGTTATAAGGTATCGTTTAACTTTGATAGGTCAGAGATGCCTTTAGTCATTATAGCTGATTTACCTGATGAAGAATTTCTCCCATTTATAAAGGAAGAATTAAGAAGTAGGAAGTTACAAAGAGTTAAATACTATAATGCAACTAAACTTCCTCCAGAACAGCATAATTTATGTTATGAAAGAAAAAGAACTGATAGACAAGACGAACGAGGCTATTGCGGAGCTTGTATATGATAAGTACGAATTATAGAAAGCCTATAATTACTATAACGGAAAGAGAGACCCAGAATAGTTTCGTTACCTGGAAGAAAACTTCGGAATAGGTAGTCCTACTTCTGTAGAATTTACACCATTACTAAAAAAGCACGTAGATGCTCTAGTAGGGGAATATCTAGGAACTCCTATCCTTCCGAAGATTTCTTGTAAGGATTCAGATACCATTAGTAATATCACCAGAGAAAAATAGTTAGAAATAACTAAAGGGATAGTTAAATTTCTTAGAGACCATTTAAGTAATTCTATTCTGAAATTTATCGACGGAAAAGATATTACAGATAAAGCCGTGAAGACTTAGTTAGATAAAATTATTCAAGACATTGATTAGTCTTTTATTTCTCAATATGAGATAGCTGCATAGAATATTATTCATTATATTATGCAGTCTAGAGAAACCGATTTAATAACTAAACTCCGATAGTTACTTACAGATTTATTAATTACTGGCTATACATTTTTCAGAGTAAAATCATCATCTTCTGGAACTAACATAGAAATAGAAGTTCTGAATCCTTTAAATACTTTCGTAGATAGGAATCCAGAATCTCCATATGTTAAAAATTCGTACAGAGTAGTAGTTAGAAAATGGATGAGTAAAAGCTAGATATTAGCTAAATACGGAAAAGAAATCTCTAGAGAAGATTTGAAAAGACTAAAAGACGAATGGAGAGCTGATGATTCGGCTGCAGTTTATAGAAGAGTTTATGGTGACACTTGTACTATAGTAAATGAAGACTAGAATCATGAAACTATTCCTGGATATCCAGATAATGAATATAGTGCTCATAGATTTTAGTTAATTCCTGTTTATGATGTAGAGTGGATAGAAACTGATGACGATTTTGTGATGTAGAGATACAATACTATTAGAATTGGAGAAGAAATATATATTCTGAGAGGCCTAGACAAGACTGTTATGAGGTCAAAAGATAACCCTAATTTCTGCTCTTTGTCTGTGAATGGGGTATATTTCTTAAATCGTTCTCAACAACCGTACTCTCTGATATTAAAGTGTGCACATCTATAGGATAGATACGACTTGTTAAATTATTATAGGGATAACCTAATAGCTAACAGCGGTACTGCTGGAGTAATCATGGATATGTCATTGCTTCCTACTAACCTAGGCGTAAAATGGCCAGAAAGAGTGTAGAAATGGTTAGCATACAAGAAGGGTGGTATCATGTGGATTGATTCCACTTAGGAGGGAAGAAATGACGGAGCACAAGCACCTAACTAGATATACAATGGATTTGATGATACCTTAAAAGCTTAGGCTGTATAGGCTATTGAATTAGCAATTCAATCAGTAGAACAAACTACATCATCTATAACTGGAGTATTTAGAGAAAGATTAAACGGAATAGAGACTCACGATGCTGTAACTAATATTAAGCAAGGTGTTACTAACTCTTACATAGTAACCAAGCATTATTTCTAGTAGATGGACCTAATCACTTGTGAGATATTATTGGATAGTCTAAACTAGGCTAAAATAACATATAAGAAAGGATTGACTGGTACTATTATACTTGGAGATAAATACTAGCAGATATTTACAGCGCTTCCAGAATATTTTACGGTTACTGATTATGACATCCATATAACTTCTAGCTCTGAAGTAATGGAGGATTTACAAACTATTAAAGCTATTATTCCAGAGTTTGTTAAAAGTCAGCAAATGGATCCTGACATCATATTTGAAGCACTAACTGCTAAGAGTCTTACAGACCTTAAATATAAAGTTAAGAAAGCAGTATAGATTCGTAAAGAAGAAAACAATTAGCTATAGCAGCTATAGGAAAAACTGGAAGAAACTTCACAATAGGCATAGCAGTTATAGCAAGAACTATAGAAAGCTTAGTAGAAGATAGAAAGTTTGGATGAGTAGAGATTAGGATTAGAATAGCAGAAAATGTAGTTAGAATATAAGGTTAACTGGCTAAAAGTTCAATCCGATTCTACGTATAAAGATAGACAAATGGATATAGAAGAAAAGAGAACTGAAATAGAGTTGGCTTAGCTTCACGATGGAAATCCATATAATGACAAAATAAGACAATTATATTAAAATGGGAACAATTTGGATAGAAGGGCAATTTAAAAGTTTGGCAAGGCCAGTGAAGATTATTTCTGAACAAGTCGAAACTAAAAAAGCTTGTATTTTATTAGAAGATAACAAAAAAGAGTCTAATAAAGAATCTTAGAATAAAAGTTATTAGAATGGAGATTATTAGAAAAATAACACATGGATTAAATAAGGTACAATGGCAACTGATATCAAAATATCTCAAATGCCTTCTGCTGGTAAATTATCTGGAACTGAAATAATTCCTATTGTACAAGATGGAGTTAATAAATCCTCAACAGTAAATAAAATTAGAGAAGGCTTAGTTACTAATAATAAATTAGAAGAACAGATTAACACTCTTAACTCTTCTTTGGAAGAGCTACAAAAAGAGCAATAGAGTCTAAGTAAACAAGTCACAGAGTTAAGCAGTAACGTAGACTTATACTCTTATGGAGTAGAATGGGATATCACCGTATCTTCTCCTATCCTTACTAGAATAGGAAACCCACTGTTACATAAATCCCTCCCTATTTAGTCTGCTTACAGAGGATGTGTAGCAAATAACGGTGTGGTAAATTACTATTTACATCCAGACGATTGGGCTTACAAAGAAGATGGAAGTACCCCTTCTGTGCTCGATGGAACTGATGGAACTGTAAGAGTTCACACTCCTAAATTTTATGGTAAATCAGGCTCTAATGGAAATAAAAGATGGGTTAGAATTTCTCTAGTAAAGCTTGATGATTCATGGGTAGAAATACCAGAACTATTAATTGACGCATATAGAAATACCGTTGATAATACTGTGTCAGCAACCCCTAAAGCTGTGTCCGTGGTCAATACTACAGAAGCATTTAGAGGTGGTGGAAATAGAGCACAATTCGATAAGTATCTAACTACTGAACTTGATACCAAAGATGCTTTTAGAAGCGATTTAGGAAAACCTAGAACTAATGTTTCTAGAGCTAATATGAGAACTTATGCTACAAATGCAGGTTCTGAATTATTATGCTATGAATATTATAAATGGATATTCTACTGGAACTATGTAATAGAATATGCTAACTTTAACTCTCAGGCTGCCTATAATGCCGAGCTTACTTCTAATGGTTATCGTCAAGGAGGACTTGGTCCTGGAGTTACAGACTGGAGTAACTCTACTACAAGTTGGTCTGGATATAATGGAACTTATCCAATAACGCCATGTGGGTATTGTAATGATATTGGTAACTTCACTGGAATCAAAGATTTAGTTATTCCAGAATGTACTGCAACAAACGAAGCAGATATAGTAGCGACTAAGACATTTAAAGTTCCAAGATGGAGAGGTTTTGATAATCCATTTGGAGATATTTGGACAAACCTAGATGGAGTAGTTATTCAAAGAACTGCGGCAAATGAAATCAGTAGTGTATATACTACCACAAACAAGGAAGAGTTTACTGACGTAATTGGCAATAAGACCGTAGCAGGATATGAGGTAGCGCAAGATGGACACATTAAAGAGTTTGACTTGGGAGAAACGGCAGAGATTATACCATCTTCTTGTACTGGAGCCTCAACTACAACTTATATGTGTGATTACCACTATTGCAACGTTAGCTCTACAGCGCTTCGCACGCTGCTGGTGGGCGGCGACGCTGCTGGTGGCGGCGCTGCGGGTCTCGGCTATTTCTATTCTCGCAATGACGTCGGCCATGCCACTTCCTCTGTCGGGTTCAGGACTCTAAACAGAGTATCTTAAGATATAAAATATAGAAATCGATTTAGATATAAATCGTAGGATATTACTTCTAAAAACCGTTGATTGGCAAAAAAGAACTGCTAGTAGGCAGCAACGCGAATAATGGCAGCAATGCAGGTCTCAGCTATTTCAATTCTAACAATGACGTCAGCAATGCCAATTCCAATGTCGAGTTATTATATATTTAGAAACATTTTATTATTTTTTTTTAGTTTGCTAAGTAATATCCTTGCCTCTAGGCAAAAGACAACGTAGTGTTAAATGAAGGGTGTTAGTAGGTTAATTCTCGAACGCTTCCGATGAAATATATAAAAAATTGAAACGTGTAGGATATTTGCACGAGAAAGTATACGCTGAAGATAACATCGAACTAGCTGACGATAAAGCTAGAAGAAATAAGTCTATTAGATGTGGAATCAAGCAGCATGATAAGAATAGATTAAAAGAAAATAAGGAATTATCCGATAAGTTAATGGATTTGATTTATCAAACCTCTGAATATAGTACCTTTATAATATACGAACCTAAAGAAAGATTAATCTTTAGACTTCCATATTACCCTGATAGAATCACTCATCATGCTATAATGAATATTATGGAACCTATCTGGACCAGTATTTTTATAGATTAGACATATTCCTCTATAAGAAATAGAGGGATTCATAAGGTAGAGTATGATTTATTCAAGGTATTGTAGAAATACCCAGATGAAACTAAATACAGCCTAAAAATGGATATAAGAAAATTTTATCCATCTATAACACATGACATCCTGTATGAGATGTTGTAGAAGAAAATAAAGGATAAGAAACTGTTAAGTCTATTGAAGGAAATAATATATTCAGCCAAAGGAGTTCATATTGGAAACTATCTATCATAGTTCTTTGCAAATTTATATCTGACATATTTTGACCACTGGATAAAAGAGGAGTTAAAATGTAAGTACTACTTTCGATATGCTGACGATATTGTGATTCTTGGTAATGACAAGAATTATTTGAGAAATGTATTAGTATCTATAAAACTGTATTTGAAACAAGTTCTTAATTTAGAATTAAAACCTAACTACTAGATATTTCCAGTAGAAAGTAGAGGGGTAGATTTTGTAGGTTACAAATTTTATCACACTCACGTTCTATTAAGAAAATCTATAAAAATGAGAATGTTTAGGCTTATAAATCTATATAAGCAAAATAAGATTGATAGAGAGGAATTGGAAAGAAGAATGAGATCTTATTTTGGCTGGATGAAATTCTGTAATTCTAAGAATTTGTTGAAAAAGATAGAAACTTTGACTGGTTTGAAGTTCTCAAATTGGAATGGAAAGGAAGTCAATATATCTAAGTTTTATAATAAGTATATTCACATTATAGAGGTAGTTGATTATCATAGCCATTTTAGAGTGCACTTTATGTATAACAACAAACCCTATTATTTTAAAAGCAAGAATAAGAAATTACATTATTCTTTGCTTAGATACAAATTTCCTATAAATTTTAAAGTAACACCTTATGTTAGAACCGAATAGAATACAAATGGACGTTTAGCCCTAGACAATCCAAAAACTTGGGAACGGTACTTATTACTATAACTATGA
>NFZC01008400.1_pt1 | contig 16908 bp, 24 predicted proteins | sample 1095391 | NCBI WGS metagenome assembly NFZC01 (sample SAMN03609890, study PRJNA323583) | gut metagenome | isolation source: feces | host: Rattus norvegicus | place: Denmark: Riget | collected 2013
ATAAGACCTATTTATCAAATGTATTATCAGCATGGAAATAAGGCTGACTTGATAAAGGGCAAATGCGATGTATTAATTGATGATAGTATTAGTAATGTACAAATGGCTATCAATTCTGGTCTTCCAGCTCTGTTAATTGACAGACCTCATAATCAGAATGGAGACCCATTATTTCGCATTTATAGTTTAGATATTGACGAAATTAGATTTGCATATGAATTAGAATTAGAGACTTTAGGATGGAATTAAAAGACATCAAGCTTAGACCTCTGCTAGACACGCTAAGGTTGGAGAAGATAAGTGATAAGGTGTATTTTTCCGAGCAATATAGTGGATATGTAAGTAATTCTCGTTTGGGATTAATTAATCCTAGGCAAGATGGAAATCCAGATAAATTTTTCACTGGATTTAAAAATACCTTCTCTCCTGCACTTGAGCTTGGTAGTGCTGTACACGAACTCGTATTACAGCCAGATAGTTTTGAGCTTTCAGAAGACATTGGTAAACCGACTGCTAAGTTGGGAGCGATGGCTAATGAGCTTTATCCAGTTTTCCTTAAAGGAGATGTAAAATTTGATGATGTGAAGGCTGCTTCAGATAAAGTTGAATATTACAAAGGAAAACTTACCAAAGACCTAGCTAAGTCTGTTATTGAAGCATCTACCAATTATTGGAAGAATAGACAGCTTAAAGAATTTGATTTGGCTCAGGATAAGGAAATTATATACCTTGATAATAAGTCACTAGAAATCGTAAAATCTTGTGTGGCTGCATTAAATAGCAATAAGCAAGTACAGAAACTTTTACATCCTGAAGGGATAACTAAAACACCTATTTCTGAAAATGAGCAAGCTATTTTATTGGACGTGGAAGCTACTTGTCCCAACGGCAAGAAGTTCATTTTGCACTTAAAGTCCAAATTAGATAATTATACCATAGATACGGAGACTAACACTATTGTAGTGAATGATATAAAAACTATTGGTAAGATTGTCAGTGAAATCGACAATAATATCAAGAAGTTTCATTACAGTAGAGAGTTTGCAATGTATTTATATCTTCTGAAGCTATGTGCTGAGAAGTTCTACCACCTAAAGAATCCTAAAATCCAAGCTAATTACTTGGTAGTTTCTACTATTCCAAACTTTTATAGTAAGGTTAGACCAGTTACTTATGGAGAATTACGTGAGGGATTTCATGAGTTTAAAACTCTGTTAAAGTATGTAGCATATCAGATAGGTTATAGAGACTATTCTCTGGATGAACGACCTTCAAAATATCAGCTTTGAGAAATTGTCAGCAATTTATAACAAATACTTCACCTTAAATTACCTAAATAGCAATATGGGAGACAAACTAGCTTGTATTGCTCTCACTTGTTACATAACTAATGAGTTAAGGAAAAAAGGTCAAAAAGTAACTTGTTATGATGTTCTCCTAAAAATAGGTAATGACTTTGGGGAGGTTGAAAAAAATACCTTCCTGAAGTCCCTAGGAGCCATTTGTGAGGATTTAATGTATGGGTGTAATACTTTCCTTGACTTCGGGATAAAGCCCAAGGATATGCCCAAACAACTCAAAATTTTGCTAGACAATTATGTACCATTTTAATGTTAAAATTTTTATGATATATCTATTAAGAAACAACAACTTTTTGAAGATAGGCTTCGCTAAAGATGTCTAGAGGAGAATGAAGTGCTATAATACCTGCGCCTTTGGATATCAATTGTTAGATGTAAGGGATGGAGATAAACAGGTAGAAAAGCTACTCCATAAGATGTTTAGAAAATACTAGGTAGCTAAGGAATGGTTTGAAGATAACAACTATATTATCTTACACTTTCATGATAGTGTAGAGAGACTAGTAGAATAGTCTCAAAATATTGCCAAGTAGAGAAAATACATCAGAGTCTGGACCTCAAGGGGCATATTCTATAAGGATTACGATTCCATATAGGAATGTTCATAGAGTTTAGGTTTTCCGATATAGGATATAAAGAATGCTTTAACTAATAAAAAGACAAAAGTCGGAAATTTTATTATTTAGCATAAGGTGTGTGACTAGGGTCAATTTAACACCCTTTAACATAAAATTAACATTTAAAGATTAGGGTTTCCCTAAATTACGAAGTATAATTGATTACATCAGTAAGGGAAACGATACTGATTAGATACAGAAAAATAGTTCTAGATTATATGTTAATGATTTATGTTTAAAATTTTTATTTATTATGAGTACAACGATTTTGAATTTTAAGAAAGTAGAAGTAGTAGCAGAAAGCAAAGAAGCAGCAATCGCACAAGTAGAAAGCACATTGTTCCATGTAAACGGAGATGCAACACAGGCTTACAAAAATTGGAAAGCTAAACAGACTAAGGGTATCACAGAGCGTGATGTAAAAGAGTTCATGCTTGAATATCTTGCAAAGAAAGGTAAGAATTGTCCCGGTGCTGGTTATTTGATTACTGTTGAATCGTCTGTTGCTGACACTCGTGAGCGTCCATATAAGATTGACGATGTTAAGGGCGATGGAAAACGTAAGTTTAAAACATTCTACAAGTGGATTGACAAGGAAACTCAGACAGTAGTTTGTCAGGTTGATACTAACAAGGCCGACGCTAAGAATGCAATTAAGGAGCTGTATAAGAGCGGTAAGTACAAAGGAAATGCTGAGTTAGTAAAGACTAAGGATGTTGTTGAGGGACAAGCTGTAGTAGCAACTGCACAATATACTCCTTCTAAGAACACTAAGAACGGTACTTGGATTGCTTTCGGTATCGAAGCCTAATTTCTTAAAGATATAAGTTTTAAAAGGAAGATTACCTTAGGGTGGTCTTCCTTTTTTATTTTGAGATAAATTTAAGTTTGATAGATATAAAACGTAATTTAATTATGAAAGTGTAACAACTAATTAACGATTAAATGGATAAATGGAAACGGTACACAGGTGAAGAAATCCTGTATAATGCTTTGGACGAGAATGGGGTAGTCAGTAATGAACCTATGTTAGAAGATGCAGTAAAACTAGGTATAAGCACATCCTCTAATGGGGAATGTATACTACTAAAGTTTTATTGGACAGATGGATTTGGATGGTACTTCAAAGATGGAAAAATAACCTTTATATTGCACGAATGCAAAGTAGGGGATTCTGTTGTGGGTAGGACTATGAGAGGATACAAAACTTGCCTAAAGAAAGCACTTCTTCAAGATATAGGTTATTACTTCAAAATAAAGAACTACCAATATACCAAGTTTAGTAAAAAATTAAAAGATTTGGCGGAGGAGTTTGGTTATACAGATATCAATAAATTCATTATTGACCACTTTGGGATGTTTTTGATAACAACTCCGAAGTTTGTATGTCATGCAACTATGACTGAAGATATTAAAAGATTAATTAATACCTTAGAAGATTCAATATCTAAAGCTACAAGTTCCCCAAGTGAGTATTGGGGAGATAAGACATCTAATATGAAGCAAATTATGCTGGATTTTGATGCAGATGACCTACCGTTTGAGATGATGCCAGACAGAGTAGATTTGGCAGACACTGGAGAGATACTTAATAGTATATTAAAAGAAGAAATAAATGGAATTGACGATTGAACAATTGATGCAGGGAAAGGCAACTAGAATTAAGGATAAGGAGTATTTTACTACAGAAGCTTATGTGACTCCGTTTATAGACAGAGTATCTAAGATGACTGATAACTTTATCATTAATGCTAAGCCTGCCGACCAAATATCACTTACTAAAGACGGGGAGATTAATTTTGACGATGTAATATACAATAGAGTTTGGATTCAAGGAGTTTTACCTGACGAATATGCTTGGGACAATCATAAGAGAGTAATCAGTATGATTTATGCTCTAGATACTCGTAAACCATTAGTTAAGTTCTATGTAGGAGCTTTGAATATGGCTTGTCTAAATCTTTGTGTATTTAATCCAGAAATGTTAAATGTTTCTGAGCTGGAGCCTGAATCTGCTATTAACTATAGCTTTTTGAGAAATGCTATGTCAATGACAGACGAAACTAACTTGATGCTTAAGAAGCTTTCAGAGATGGAATATAAGAAAGATGATATATACGCTGACCTAGGTCACTGGGTTGATAATTGCATCAATTCTAAAATCAACATGGGATTTGGTTCTGTAAAATTAGCTGAATCTGCTCCGATTGATGTTTATAAAGATTTATTTTATGATGAAAAATCTAAGTATTATACGACGGACAATGTTGTAGACGGATTTACTGTGTATAACGCATTTACTGACCTAATTACCCAAGATAAGAGAGATTTGGTTAATAAATTTGAGAAGACATTGTTAATTAAGGACGTAATGGGTATTTAATATGCAGGTAGTAAAAAGAGACGGAAGTTTACAGGAGTTTGATAGTAATAAAATAGTAGAAGCAATATCTAAGGCATTTAACGCCTGCTGCCCAGATGAGAACAGAGACGTTATTAATGCTATGGTATCAGATATGCATTTATGGGATAGAATTACTATTGAAGAAATTCAAGATGTTGTAATTGAGACCTTGAGAGACTATGGCTATGATGATGTAGCCTCAGCCTATTCTCAATATAGAAGTGCGCAATCTAGGCTTAGAGAAATCATAGCTAAGATTAGTTATCAAGACAACTATATAAATAGTTCTGAAAATGCAGCTACTTCATCTGAAACGGATGGAAATGCTAATGTTGTATCTAAGAATGTTGCCACATTAGAAAGTGAGGATAGAAAGCGTGAGAATAGAGAAATTCAACGCTATCGTATGAAAAAGAAGTTGAAGCTTCTTTATCCAGAACTAGCCTCTCAATATTCTAGAGACTTAGATAGTCATATTATCTATACTCATGATGAAGCTTCTACATCCGTACTTAAACAGTATTGTATGGCAGTTTCATTATATCCACTTATGTTGGAAGGTGTAGGTAATATTGACGGAGTTACTCCAGGTCCTCCTAATGATTTGCAGTCGTTTAGTGGACAGGTTACTAATCTAGTGTTTCTACTATCTTCCCAGTGTAAAGGAGCAGTTGCTGTAGGAAGTTACTTCATTGCTCTTAATTATTATATCATAGCTGAATATGGAGAAAAGTGGTATGAAAAGCTTGACTGTATATGTACCTCCGAGCATTCACTCATTAAGCGTACTATTAAAGATAGTATTCTCAAAGCATTCAAGCAGTTTGTTTGGGGAATTAATCAGCCCGCAGGAAATAGAAGTTATCAATCACCCTTTACTAACGTGTCGTATTATGATAAGACATACTTCGAGTCCTTGTTTGGAGAATTTTATTATCCAGACGGAACGAAACCGGAGTGGAGTGCGATTGATACGTTGCAAAGACTATTTATGTCTTGGTTCAACAAGCTGCGTCTGAAACAGGTACTAACCTTTCCAGTTGAAACTTTCGCTATGGTGCATGATGGAAAAGATATTATAGATAAGGAATACAAAGATTTGTGTGCAGAAATGTATGCACAAGGTCATAGTTTCTTTACTTATATTTCTGATAGTGCGGATAGTCTAGCTTCGTGTTGTAGACTTCGTAATGAATTGGCGGAGAATACATTTAGTCCTACCTCTGGTATGACTGGGGTCAGTTTTGGCCCTTTATGTGCTTAATTGCTTTATCAAGCAATGTTATTATATAGAATTTAAAAATTAATGTTTGATTTTTAATAAGGTTTTTGTAATATTACAATATTCTTTGATTTATGTAATATTATTAGTATAATAGCATCGGGGAACTAGCGTTGGAATCCCGAACCAAATTACTAATTTTTAAATCTTATTAAAATGAAGAAAATCTTTAAAATTTACAAAATTCAATTTCCGAATGGAAAAGTTTACATAGGTCAAAGTGTAAATCATAAAAATAGATGGAGAGAACATCTTAGAGAAGCTGCTAAAGGTAATGATCTTAAAATTTATAGAGCTATGAGAAAATACAATATTACCATTGAAGCGTTTTCGATTATAGAAGATGGTATTACATCTCAAGATGAAGCTAATTCAAAAGAAACTTATTATATTAAAAAGTTTAATTCTATTAAAAACGGATATAATATAGCAAAAGGAGGTCAGTGTGGTAACGGGTTATACGGCGAAAGTCATCCTAATCACATTTTGACCGATAACCAAATTAAAGAAATTCGAGAGATTAGAGCGTCAAAGATATACACTGTAAAAGAAGTATATGCGTTTTATGATGATTTAATGTCTTATTCAGGATTTCAAAAAATTTGGCTATATGAATCTAGACCTGAAATAGCTTCAGAATTAAATACCCAAGAATTACGGGACTTTTATAGTTCTGATAAGAGATCTATAAAAGGAGAAAAACATTTCTTATCTAAACTAACAACGGAAGAAGTTATAAAAGTAAGAAATCAATATTGGGTAGAAGGCTTGGAAATGAAAGAAATATATAAAAATTTTAAAGATAAGTATTCATTAAGTGGTTTTAGAAAAATTGTATTGGGTAATACTTATACAGATATTCCGATGCCAGAAAAATCTAATAAATGTAAAAAGAGAAAAGATAAACTAACAAAGGAACAAGTTTTATTTATTAGAGAAAAATATGACAGCGGGGTTAAAATTATGGAAATCATAAAAAATTGGTTTCCTGATTATAAAGAACCTAGTATATATTTAATAGCCACCAGACAAAGATATAAAAATTGGTAATGTGTGTGGAGGTCATCCCCTAAGTGATGAGCAGGGGAGTAGGGCTACTATTGATACGTAGCAGTATTTTAGGAAACGAAGTACTTTAAATGCCGAAATAGCACAATGAATATATTGCATATTCATAAGAGATGACCCAAATTTACGCAAAACTGGAAGTTGTAATGTAATTACATTAAATATTAATAGAATTATACAAGATTTTTATAGACCTTATTTGTATCCGTCCTATAGAGAAGATGGTCCATTGCTTGAAGATTTTATAGAACATAGAGAGAAAGACTTCAAAGAATATCTCATTTCTATTCTAGAGAGAGTATACAAGTATCACATTACTTATAAGACTATGCTCTATGAATGGGAAGAAAAGAAGATGTTTGCTTCTTCTAATGGTGGATATATCAATATTAAAGACCTATACAGTACTATTGGTTTAAATGGTTTGAATGAAGCTGCTGAGTTCCTAGGACTGAAAGTATCTAATAATCCAGAGTATTTCAAGTTCTTGCAACTAATCCTTGGAACTATTAAGGAGCAAAATAAGATTCATTCCATCCATGATAAGAAAAGACCTTTCCTATTTAATTCTGAAGTTGTTCCAGCAGAGGGACTTGGTGGTAAAAATTATAGATGGGATAAGGAGGACGGGTATAAAGTTCCCGAAGATAGGAATCTATACAATAGTTATTTCTATAATGCCCATGATGACACATCTGTATTAGATAAGTTTATACTTCACGGAAGACAAACTTATCAGTATACAGATGGCGGAAGTGCAGCTCACATTAATTTAGAAGAACATCTATCTAAGAAGCAGTATTTGAAGCTCATAGATTTTGCTATTGAACAGGGAACTAATTACTTTACATTTAATATTCCGAACAGTAAGTGTGAGGATTGTAAACATATTGTAAAAGCTCCAATCAAAGTATGTCCAAAGTGTGGAAGTGAGCATATTACCCAGTATACTAGAATTATTGGCTATCTAAGACCTATTACTGCATTTGGTAAGGATAGAAGAATAGAGGCTGAAAAGAGAACTTATTCAAAAAGTGTATAAATGAGTAAAATTTTAATTGTCCCAGATGTTCATGGGAGGAAGTTTTGGCACAAAGCCAAAGAAATGATAAACAGTGTGGATAAGGTAGTCTTCTTAGGAGACTACCTAGATCCGTACCCTTGGGAATGTATCTCTAGACTCGATACCATTAAAGAGTTTGAGGAAATAATTAAGTTCAAAAACGATAATCCTGACAAGGTTGTACTATTGTTGGGAAATCACGATTGTGCTTACTGTTTCGATTTTGGAAGTGCGTCTAGATATGATTACGAAAATGAGTTTGAAATCAAAAACTTATTTAGTACAAATATAGGGCTATTTAGACTCTATTTTAGAGAAGGAAATTATTTATTCACCCATGCTGGCATTACCAGAGATTGGTTGAGAACATATCTTCCAGAATATGATATTGAAAGATTTACTACCTTAACTACTAGAGAGTTAATTCCATTCTTATGGAAGGTATCATTTCTAAGAGGTGGAAACCAAGATACTGGAAGTATGGTATGGAGTGATGTCTCTGAAGGAGACAGAGAAGATACCTGCTATCAAATCTTTGGACATACTCAACTAGAGTCAGAGCCTATTATCACTGATAAATGGGCTTGTCTGGACGTAAGAAGGTGTTTCTTATTAGACACTGATAATAGAAAAATAGAAGAGATATGTTAAAGTATGTAGACACCAAGGTAGTTTTTCAGGAGATTCCAGACGAGATTACCTTAGCAATAAATATATCTAATTGTCCATGTCATTGTCCGGGGTGTCATTCTTCATATTTGGCAGAGGATATTGGCAATCCCTTGATAGAATATCCAAAAGGATACTCAGACGACTTTATAATTCACATTGATGAATTAATAGAAAAGTCCTCTGGTATTTCATGTGTTTCTATGATGGGAGGGGATTCAGACCCAACACTAGTTAATGTATTAGCTAGTTACCTTAAGAATTTTTATCCAGATTTAAAGGTTGCTTGGTATAGTGGTAGACAGGAATTAAGTAAGGGTATAAACTTAAAAAACTTTAATTATATAAAATTAGGTCCTTATATAGAGGAATTAGGTCCTCTTAATAGTAAAACAACTAATCAAAGATTTTATAAGGTTATTAAAGTATGTTATGAAGACAGTACAGAAGGATATGAATTAGAGGATATAACTTATAAATTTTGGAAATGATAATATTAGGATTTATATTAACTCTTATAGGTATAATAAAGTTTATTATTGTATTTACTATTAAATATAATGATATTAAAGATCTGGTTCCAGCTGATTTTTCTATAGTAGATATAAAAGGAATTATAGGATTTGAAATAGCTGAAATACTATTAGAAATAATTTGTGGTATTTATATTTTATGTCAATTTTAATAACGTATAGTACTTCTGAGCAGTATGATAAAATTTTAAATTTACCTTATAAAGATATACATGCTATAAATTCATGTACATTAAAAGGAAAGAGAGAAGCATGGAAATTAAAATCTCATTGGGCAGCTAAAGAAGATCCTTTTATATTAGTAACTGATAAGGATAATAAACCTGTTAAAGTATTTTATTCAGAAACTGGTAGAGATATAATAAATGATTTAATTGAGTATTTAAATGGAAAAAATATTAGTACTAGGTGATATTCATGGAAGAACAATCTGGAAAGATATAATAGAAAAAGAAAATCCAGATAAAGTTATATTTTTAGGTGACTATGTAACCTCACATGAAGGCATATCAGGAGAAGATCAAATAAGTAATCTAGAAGATATACTAAAATATAAAGAGGATAACTTAGAGAAGGTAATATTATTAAGAGGTAATCATTGTCTTCATGGATTAGGATATTATTGGGCGGAGTGTAGTCCATATCCTGGACCTTATGTTCTTTCTATTATGAATAAAGATAAGGAATTTGGATCTAGGTTTCTTAAAAATACTCAGTGGATTCATGTAGAAATAATTAATAAGCAGCCTACAGTATTTTCTCACGCTGGTATTAGCAAGAAATGGCTTACTGATATATTAAAACTTGATATTAGTACTCCTAATCTATTAGATGTAGCTATAAACTCTCTTAATTCTATAGAACCTTCTGAAAAATTTGGATTTACAGGAGGTCTGTGGGATGGATATGGAACAGATCCAGAACAGTCTTGCACGTGGATTAGACCTCAAACTTTAAGATGGAACTCAATTTCAGGATATAATCAAGTAGTAGGTCATACAAACTCCCCTAAAGGATGCTCTCATATGAGCATAATGTCTACATCAATAGAAATTGACAACAATGGAAATAGCTATGAAGTAGACAGTGAGACTGACTACAGTATATGGATATGTGATGCTTTAGCAGATGAAGCGTATCTAATTATAGAAGATGGAATATTTAAACCTAGAAAACTATGAAAGCTTATATAAACATAGGTAATCTTACTTTACCAGTCTTATTTGCTCTTATAGATCACTTTAATTACTCTATTAAAGATATAAATAGTTATGAAGAACTTACAGATACTGAAAAATCATTAATTTCTAAAGACGTATTTGATAAATTAACTTATGGATGTAAAAATTAAAAAGCTTTGTGAGAATGCTGTTATTCCATCTTATGCTAAATCAGGAGATGCTGGAATGGATTTGACTGCAACTAGTATGGAAATGGATAATTATGGGAATGTTTCATACGGAACTGGATTAGCTATGGAAATACCAGAAGGATATGTAGGTTTATTATTTCCTAGAAGTAGTATATGTAAGAAAGAAATTACTCTTACTAACTGTACTGGTGTAATAGACTCTGAAAATTGTTAAATTTTATTATTAATTGGAATTATCGGAATAATTGATTATATTTGTATTATTAATAACTTAAAATAATATGAATATGATATGTAAAAATTGTGGAAAAGAATTTGAAGGAAATGGAAAACCAAAAGGTTTTTGTAAATATTCCTGTTATGAGAATTGGACGAAGTGGAATAAAACTCCTAATTGTAAGTGTGCTATTTGTGGTAAAGAATTTTATTTAAAACCAAGTAGAATAAAATCTTGTAAAAATGGAGTAACTTGTTCTATAGAATGTTCTGCTAAATTTAAATCTATTTATTTTAGTGGTAAAGGAAATCATCAATATGGTTTAAAAGGAAAATTAAATTCTTCTTTTAAAGGAGATGAAATTACCCATAAGAATCATAATGTTATTGATATATATGTATATTGTCCTGATCATCCTTATGCAAATGAGTGTAGCCGTATAGTTAAACATAGATTAATAGTTGAACAAAATTATAAATTGTTTAATATTAATTACTTTGATGAAATAAATGGAAAATTTTATCTTAAAAAGATTTATCAAGTACATCATAAAGATGGAAACCATAATAATAATGATATATCTAATTTAGAAATTTTAACTAGGGCAGAACATACATCTATTCACAATTTAGAAAAAGAAATTATTAGAAATCCAATTAATGGAAGAATAACTGGAGTCTTTAAACGGGGTGAATTGCTGGAAAGTCCTAATATCAAGGATAATCAGCAGCCAAGTATTAATAGAAATATTAACGAAGGTTCAACGACTAACAATCGAATCTTAACAAGTAATGTTGAAGATAGTAATATTGACACGAGTGCCCTGCCTAGTAATAATACTAGTGATGATATAGTCTGATCTATACAAATATGATAATTAATAAAAAAGTATAGAATGTAGAAATAAAGAATTCTACAGATAACATAAAAAAGGGTTATAGAGGAGAAATAATGTTTAAATTTAAGCCTACTAATATATTTATAGCCAATCCAGAGAAGTATTATAATTGTGTCGAGCATTGTAGTAAGTCTTCTGTGTATAAAGTAGGGGAAAGAATAGGTCAGATTATTATAATGCCTTACCCACAAATTAATTTTGTAGAAGTTAATGAATTATCAGATTCAGAACGTGGAGAAGGAGGACACGGAAGTACTGGAGTATGATTACAAAAGAGCAATTTAAACAATTAATAAATAATCATATTAAGTGGGATGAAAGAATTACAGAGGTATCAAAAATTCTTAATTCTCAAATATGGGAAGCCGATTGGGTAATGTATACTGGAGAGTTATTTGATAGAATTTTAGAATGCTTATTTAATGACGAAGCAGTAGACACTATTAATTGGTGGATATGGGAAAAAAGAGACTGTCCCGGTCCTGGAATGTGGGATGAAAATGGAAATGAGATACCGACTGAGACTGTAGATGATTTATGGGAAATTGTTAAAAATGAATTTAAAGACTAAAAATTATGGAAGCATACATAAAAAGAATGTGTAATGAGCATAAAGAGCTTGTTGTAAAAATCGAGAAACTTGTTAAGTATATAAATGAGAATAAAGATACTGTCCCTCAAGAAATAGCTCTTAAATATTATCAAGCAAAGTCGATGATGAGCTATGAAGAGGCATTAAGAGGAAGACTTAATCTTGCTGGAGTTACTGTAGCTAATGGTAATTATTATGAGTCAGCTGTGGATCTTGATAAAGGCGATAAAGACGATGGATCTAAAGATGAATGCAAAGTCGTAGATAATTCTGAAGTAAATGAATAATAAAATAGGGAGCTAATTATAGCTCCCTTATTTGTTTTATGGTATTATACGCAGTTGAGTATTACGGAGAGTTAACAAATTGGACATATAGTATTGTTACCATACATACTACTTTAGAAGGGGCAGAAGAAGCTAGAAATCAGTACATAGATAACTGTAGTAAAAATAATATAAAAGATACTTACTATTATATTGAAGAGATTGATACTGATAAACCTATCTTAAAAGACTGTATATACCGATATGATAACATATTTACTGACGAAGAGCTCTACTGAAAAATTTAGATTTGCTGTTGTAGAAACAGATGAAGAATGGCACGAACCGGAACATGGATATACCATACAGAGAAGTTATGGTCAAGTAGGAGGAAAAACAACTTTATCTCCACTTATTGTAGTTAGTAAAACTTCTCAAAATAGAACTTGGAAACAGCAATTAGAACTTAAATATAACTCAGAAGTTAAAAAATTTAAGGATAAAGGATATATCGAAACTGAGAAACACCCAAATGAATATTCTACAGAAGAATTAGGCAATTTATTTGGAGATGTTGTAACAAACCAAGCAGGAGTAATTAAACCTATGTTATGTAAAAAGGAGCAGGACATTACAAATAGAAAAATATTTGATAAAATATGGTTTGCGTCTAGAAAGATAAATGGAGTTAGATGTTTAATGTATTGGAATGGTAAAGAAATACATACTGCATCTAGGGGAGGTATTAATTATGATTGTTCTACAACTCATCTTACTAAACATCCTACTTTAATTAATATCTTTAAAGAAAATCCTACATTAATATTGGATCTAGAATTATATAAATTCGGAAAGTCATTACAGCAATGCTCTGGAGCTGCTAGATTAGAAAAAAATGTATATGACTGTGATTGGTTAGAAATGTATGTATATGACTGTTATTTTATAGATAAATCTGAATTAAGAGCCAAAGATAGAATTAAATTTTTACAAAATTTATCCGATAAATATAAACTTTCATTTGATCCATATCATATTTGGAAAAATAATGAACTTCAAATACAAATTGTCCCACATGAAGAAGTTCAAGGCTGGGAAAATATGCAAAAATTGCATAATAAATTTGTAAGTGAAGGTTGGGAAGGACTGGTAATAAGAGATCCAGAAAAACCATATAAGCCTAACTCAAGAGGTAATTCAATGATTAAAATAAAACATTATTTAGATGCTACATTTAAAGTTATTGATTATGAGCTTGGATTAAGGGGTTCGGAAGATATGGTATTTATCTGTAAAATGAATGATGGTAGAACATTTAAAGCAATGCCTATAGGTAGTAGGCTGATAAAGCAAGAATATGTTAGTAATTTTGAGGATAAATATAAAAATCATTTAGGTGATTGTAAATATTTTGAATTATCTGATGACGGAGTTCCCTGTCAACCTAAATTTTTAACCTGGCGTTTTGATTTAGAGTAATAAAAATTTTGTATAATTTTATTTTAGATTGTGAAATATAAGTACTATATATATATAATCATTAAAAATATTTATTATGAAAATTTTTACAAAAGAAAATCAACCATTAGTGTCTAAAAAGTATTAGGCAGATTTTTCAGATGTATCATTGTCTGAAATTAAAGTTCCTGATTATAATGAATATATAGGAACTATTTATATGTTTGTTAACAATGTAAATGATATGACAGTAGAAGAATTAGAAAAAGAACTAAGAGCAGATCTAGAGTATTGGGGGTATAGAAATTGATTAAATATGGAATTAATTAAAAGTAAGAAATCAGATATTAATTATTTATCTAAAATAGTTAATATTACTTCTTTTAGAAAACATTCTGATCCATCAGTTGAACGTTTAAAATGCTGTACTATTGATGGATTTAATATGATTATTGGAATTGATTCAGAGCCTGGACTTTATGTTTATTTTCCAGCACTATCTCAAATCAATTCAGATTTTCTTAGCTATGCTAACTTATACAGAAATAAAGATTTAAATAGAAATTCAGAAGAAACTGGAATGTTTGAAGAGAACGGAAGAGTAAAAGCTATTAGACTTAGAGGGGAAATTTCAGAAGGATTTATTATTCCAGTAACTGTATTAGAAAACTATATAGTTTTAGTAACTAATCATACTATTGATAATATTCAAGAGGGATTAGAATTTGATTCTGCATCTCATAATGGAAAAGAATTTTGGATTAGTAAAAAGTATATACCTAAACCAACTTATACTAGATCTGAATTTAAAGGAAAAACTAGAAAAGTTCCTAACAGACTTAATAAAGTAAGGGATGATCAATTTAGATTTAATTACGATACAATTTTAATTAAAAAGAATCCCTTTGTATTAAATCCTTGGTCTTTAATACATATGTCATATAAAATACATGGAACTAGTGGTATAAGTGCTTATGTTTTATGTCATCAACCCCTTAATTGGAAACAAAAAATTGCTAAATGGTTAACTGGAGAGTCTTTCGACAGATATGACTATATATATAGTTCTCGTAATGTAATTAAGAATAAGTATTATAATCCAGAGGTAGGTGGTGGATACTATAGTTCAGATATATGGTCTGAAGCAGATAAAGTAGTAAGACCATGTCTCTCTAAAGGTCAGACTGCTTATTATGAAATAGTTGGATATTTACCAGATGGTAAGTATATTCAGAAGGGATATGATTATGGGTGTGTTCCTCCTAAAGGTGGGGAAGACTTTACACCTGAGAAGCATTTTAAGGTAAGAATATATAGAGTTACATACACAAATGTTGATGGAGAGGTATTTGAATATACTCCTAGACAGATACAGCAATGGTGTCATAAAGTAGGATTATTTCCAGTAGAAGAATGTTATTATGGGATTGCAAAAGATCTTTATCCAGAACTTGATGTAGATAACGACTGGAATAATAATTTTATAAACAAATTAGGAGATGATAAGAATTTCTTTATGGAATTAGATTCACCCCATTGTAAGAATAAAGTTCCACATGAAGGAGTTGTAATTAAGATTGAAGATGGAATAACAAGAGCATTTAAGTTAAAGTGCTTTGCCTTTCTTAATAAAGAGCAAACATTACTAGATAAAGGTGAATCTAATATTGAGGATGAAAATTAAACTATTATTATGACTGAACTGGATATTAAAATTAAGGATATATTTATTAAACTAGTAAATAGTGGTACAAAATATTTAAAAGAAGTTAGTCACTACCATAACAAGATGATATATAATATTAATGGGTTAGAAATCACACTTTATATGACTAACTCAAATCAAAATAATGAATATACATCTGTTATGGATTTTTTCAAAGGAGGACTTACATGTTGGTTTGATTACGCAAAAGAATTTAGTGAAGATACTACTAAGTTTGTATTAGTAATAGGTAGTAAGCCTTATTTTGTTTCAAAATTTCATAGAATTGAAAAGGCAGAAATATTGTCCAAAATAGAAGCTACTATAAATGAATATGAAGAATCTATTTTAAATAAAATAAGTGAAGAACTTTAGAATATCTCAATCAATAACAGATCGCCAAGATGAATCTCTAAAATTATATTTTAGAGAAGTGTCTAGACGGCCTGTTTTAACTCCTGAAGAAGAAATAGAAATAACTACTAAAGTAAAACAAGGAGATGAAAGAGCTACTAAAAAATTAATAGAATCTAATTTAAGATTTGTAATATCTGTCGCCAAACAGTATCAAGGAAAAGGACTTCCTTTAGTAGATCTAATACAAGAGGGAAATATTGGATTAATAGAAGGAACTAAACACTATAATCCTGATAAAGGATTTAAATTTATTAGTTATGTAGTTTGGTGGATAAGACAAGCTATTATGAAAGCATTATCAGATCAATCAAGAACTATTAGAGTTCCAATAAGTCAAGTAGCTTGTGCTAATAAATTACATAAAACTATAGAAAAATTTGAACAATCAAATGGAAGAAAACCATCTATAGAAGAACTAGAAGAAAATACTAATATAAGTTCTGATAAAATAAATTCTACTTTATCTTCTATAAGTAAATCTGTTTCATTAGAAAGTCCTTTTAAAGATGATGACGCTTCTTGTTTATTGGATGTAATTCCAGATAATATAGAAGCTACTGATGAAAGCGCTTCTAAAAAAGATATTAATAAAATTATTAGTTCTTTATTATCTAGATTACCATATAGAGATAGAGATATTCTTAGAATGTCTTATGGAATAGGAATGAATAAAATGACTAATGAAGAAATAGCAAATAGATTTGGAATAGGAAGTGAAAGAGTTAGGCAGCTTAAACATTCTATTATAGATAAAGTTAGAACTAATTATTTAGATAGAATTAAAAAATTAGTATGATTTATTTAGTAACTTCTAACGCAGAACTATTTGATAATGAAATTTATAAAATCATAAGTGTAAAAGATAGCTTAGGATTATTAGAGCCACTAGAAATAGTTGGGTTAGATAGTGAAACATCTGGATTACATGTTCACAGTGACAAACTATTAACTCTTCAATTAGGATGTAAAGAATTTCAAGTAGTTAT
>NFZC01002640.1_pt1 | contig 16645 bp, 40 predicted proteins | sample 1095391 | NCBI WGS metagenome assembly NFZC01 (sample SAMN03609890, study PRJNA323583) | gut metagenome | isolation source: feces | host: Rattus norvegicus | place: Denmark: Riget | collected 2013
TGAAATATTCTGTATTGAAACCGATTTGTTTTAACAATATTGCGCTCACTTAATTGTGGGTGCAATAACTATTTCTAACTAAATTTATTAAACAATGGAAGCATTTGAAGACAATAAAGCTGGTACTTTAGAGTACAGGATTAGCAGATTTTTGGATTCTGCTATAGAAGACAACATTGTTTGGTGTGACGAACAAGTTGCAGAAGGTGTTATTTCTCTTGGATGGAGAACTTGCAATGATGAGATATTGAACAAAGAACTTCTAAGATGCTATGCTTATATGATATTTGCGTCTTTTAGTGAAGTTCATGAAGTAATGACTCATTTTGGAGATTTTAAAAGAAGTGAATTTGACAACTAATTAGATTATGTTATATGAAAAACTTTTTAGATTCCGAATATAGAAAAAAGAGAAATATATATTTTGTAACAAATGCAAAATATGGGAGAAATCCTGATATTATAATTTTTTGGTACGCAATAACACCAAATGGGAATATTTCTAAATATTGGAATACATTACGTTTTAATGGAGAAAAAGAATGGACGGAAGCTCAGGTTTTGGAAAAGATTAACAAGATGAAATTTCCTAAACTCCCAAAAGGTTACAAATGGAGTGAACCATTCCTGTATTCAGGTACATTAAAATAAATATTCAAGCCTACAAAAGTCAGAATCTTTGCAATGTGTGAAAGTTCACTAAGTAGGCACAAGTAAACTATAAATTAATAAATTATGAAACCAACAGAATTTTATATAGAAGGTACTTTTGAAAAGTATCCAAATTTGTCAGCAGTTAAAAAATCGGTTTATCTTGATTATAATAATAAAAATAGAAAGCAGGTTGACGGCAAATATATAATCGGTTACAATAAACCATGTGAAACAGTTGTATCAATGACTTTAATAAGCGTTGACAATGCTGGAAGATATAGATTTGGAAAAACAAAGAAACTGTTTTAAACAATGAATAAGGAAGTCAAGAGAAGTATTCTATATGGATATGAATGTGAAATAGATACATTTGCGGATGTATGCAAAGCTTTAAGTAGATTTAATTTTGACGGATTGCATAGTTCTAAAAAAGCGGAATTATCCGACAAAATAAAAAACATTCAAAAAGAATTATCTGAGGTGTTACAAAGAATAAATTAAGATTTATTCAATGTTATTTTATTGGTTTATTAAAATACTCGTGTTATATTTGCGGAAAAATTAAATTAATAAATTTACTAATTAAAATATTACACCTATGAAACTGAAAGATTTATTTGATTTTATCAACGCAAACGAAGAAGATATTGATGTTTATGTAGATGGTATTGACGGTATTGCGGTATGCGCTCCAGTAGCTTTAACAGAAGAAGGCAAAAAACATTTTGCCGATGCTCTGGAACTTGAAGTGAAAAACTATACAGTGGTTGGAGACGATAAAGATTATCAAGATTTAGAGAATGAAAAAGGTAGGTTAATGCTTGCATGGAAATTACTTACAAGTTTAGCAGGATATTGTTCATGTAGTGATTATGACAAATGGTTTGAAGAATAATCAAAATATAGGAGATTGAATTATGAAAACTTATCATGTAAGAGAAAAGGAAACCGCTATAACTATTGATTGTTTCAATGAGTATTCAGAAGCGAAAAAGTTTATAGATGAAGTTGTAGAAATGGATAAAAAAGACGGTTATTCTACTGAAAACCTATATGAGATTGTAGAAAAAGAAAAACATACCATACTTGATACAATTATAAGTAAAATAAAGTCTGGTAGATTTAACTTTGAAAACGTAATGAAAAAAGGAAGTTATTACGGGATAGTTTGTAATATTATGCCGTTATTCTGTAGTTATGGTAAGATTGGGTATAAAATCTTTGTAGGTGATGATATGATAGAAGTTGATTTAGAATTAAATAAAATAAATCTTTATGCTGATTGAGTTATGAAAGCATGTATTTACCTTCGTGTATCAACACAAAAACAGAATGACTCTCATTTAGGTATTGAAAGTCAGAGAAATATTTGCATGAGTTATATTGAGCAACAAAAAGGAACTTTTTTATCTGAGTTTTCTGATGTTGAAAGCGGTAAAAGTAGAACTCGTAAAGGGTTAATGGAAGCTATTGATTATTGCAAGAAAAATGAATGCACTTTAGTTATAGCTAAACTTGACCGATTGGCTCGTGATGTTGAATTTACTTTTAAGATTATGAATACTGGAGTAGATATTCATTTTTGTGATATGCCGATGGTAAATACAATGATTTTAGGTATGTTCGCTTCTGTTGCGCAATACGAAAGAGAATTGATTAGTGACCGTACAAAAAAAGCTTTAGCAGCCAAAAAAGAAAGAGGGGAAAAGACTGGCGGAGCATGTCGTAAAACTATGCCAGATATGAAAAAGGTTCAAGAGTTTGCAGCAAAAAGTAAAAAAGAAAAAGCAGCCAGTAACCCACACAATAAAGCTTTTGCAGAATTTATGGAATACTGGGAAGCTAAATATGGCGAGATTACTTCTAAAACAGATTTTAATCCTATAGCTGAGGAGTTAAATAAGAGAGGTAAAACAACATCTACTGGCATGTTGTTTACTGCCGCAAATGCAAGGGCAATGTATTACAGAATATATAAATAAATAATTGAAATATGAAAGATTTTGAAATTCTAACAGAATATAAATTTTATTATGAATACGGTACATGCGAAGTTTATAGCATTGGTATATTTAAAGATGAATTATATCGTGCTAAAGAAAGGAATGACGAAATAAGAAAAATAACGAAATGCACTTATAAAATAATATTGGACGATGATGAAGATGATAATGAAGATTTAGAGCTTATAGACGAGTTAGATATAACTAATTTATTCAAATTAAACACATTGAAAGAAGAAGATATAGATTATGCAATAAGATTTTTAACAAAATAATTGAGTTATGAAAATGAATGTATTATTTTGGTATGCAGATAGAAATAAAGTCAAAAAGACTTTAATAGCAAACTGGACTGTTTATTCTAAAGAGCAGTTGACATGCTATAAAACTGGTATGGCAATGGGAGCAAAACTGAAATATAAAAGTGGCTACATTTGCGCTGAAATTATTGAAGAAGGAAACGAATTTGTTAGAACTGAATATACAGCTTTATGAAAACAATATTTTTAGGTACAATCATTTTACTTCCATGTTTACTGATATTCAATGAAAGCGAATACGTGCTTGTAAACTTATTAGGACTGGCATACATAGGATTTCTTTTCTATGCAGCACATAAATCTAAAAGATTTAAACAGATTTTAATTGACTTTGATACTATGGTTCAATATTATAACGATAAAATACTGAAATAAAATGAAAGCTCACGAAGAAAACAAAATATCTGTATTATTAGATTATATAGGATATACAGAGTCAGAATGTGAAAAAATCCTTGCTTTAATAGATAACAAAAATAGAAGCGAGGATGATATGATAAACTTACTGGAAAACATTAAAAATTGTATGGAGGATTGAATTATGGTATTTTTTATAGTATTAGCCATAGGAATGATTATGAACGCATTTGGTGAGTTAACAGATTAAACAAAAGCTATGGAACTTTCCGAATACACAAGCGAGCAGCTAAGAAATGAATTAAAGGTTAGGTCTGAGTTGAAACATAAAACACTGATTGAAAATGAAAAGAAAAAACCTTTTACATTTTGGAATGGAGAAGTTGTTTCCATGTTTGAAAAAAGCTGGGGAGCATTCTCTGAGAGGTTTTATTTCAGAGTAAAAGATGGTAACTATACTGGTGCTTTTCGTGTTCTTGGTGGAATTGGCTTTAATCAAAAGAATATGCCAAAGGTAGGTGATAAAGTTTTGTTAAGATATAAAAATGGTTTTGGCTACACTTGTAACAAAGAACATTCAAAGATAATAGAAATTATAAAAGACTGAGTTATGAAATGTATTAGATGCGAAAAAGAGTTTGATGAGTATGCTCCGTATAGAAATGCCGAATGTTATGGAGGTTTTGTGTTGTATGCTTGTCCTCATTGTGGTAAACTATATAGTTTTCAAAGAATTATACAAATTAAAAGTGCAGAATCTTTTGCGATAAACAAAGAAGAGGACGATTGGGGAAATAAAGTTGTATCAGATGCAGAATATTATCAAAAACATAATGAAGAATGGTTATGAAAGAAACATTAGAACAAATAGCAGAACTTATCAGAATTGAGTTGCTGAAACGTGGATTTATAGTTAATGTAACTTGTACTTCAAATAGCGATAAGAGTCTAAAAATAGAAACTACTACATTTCAAACTACACCAGTTTTATTTAAAAAGCTTTGGATAAACAATAGTTTAGGTAGTTGGATAAAAGCCGTAGAGAATAAAGAAAAGAATATTACATATATTGATTTTGACACTACATTATCAGTTAACTATGAAACTTTCGGCGGTGGTTTTAATTCTACCGTTCTTTTTAGAATAAGTTTCAGATTAATAGAGAAAAAAGTTTACTTAATGACAGTTAACTAACGAACAATGAAACAGATTGTACAATTAATAGAAACTTCCGTTAGGAAAAACAATAATTCAAGAGAACAAGGCTTGAATATATTTCTTGATTATTTGATAGATTTATTTGATGTTAAATACTTTATAAACAATACATTTGAGAAACACGTAAGAGAAAAGCAAAAGCAAGATGAGCATTTGTTTAACGCAGCACTTTTATGGCTGGATATAACTGGCAAGGAAATAGAAAAAAATGGTTGGTATGACTCTCTTGGAGCAATATACGAAGAAATGTATCAATCAAAAGGAAAAGCTTCTATGCTTGGTCAGTTTTTCACTCCAAAAGGTATTTGTGATTTAATGTCAAAAATAAGCGTATCAAAAGATGAAAAGAAAGTTGGCGACCCTGCTTGCGGTTCTGGTAGAACACTTCTTTCAGCTTTTGCCGAAATCGGTACTGGTGCTTACTATATAGGTGAAGATGTTGATGCTGTAAGCGTAAAAATGTGTGCCTTGAACATGATGGTACACGGAATGAAAGGAAGGTCTATATGTCACGATACATTAAGCAGTCCAGTATATTTTGATTGGGGATATGAGATAAACGAAGTACGTTATCCAATTCCTACACCGTATTATTCATTAAGATTAATAAGCTATAAGAAACATGAGTGATAATGAAAGACATTGTAGCTACTGTAAGTATTATACTTGCATACATTCACGGTTTATGTATTGCACTAAATTACAACATAGAATTTATGCTTCACGCAAAAACGGATGCAGGTTTTTTGAACTTAACAAAAGAAAATATTAAAATGTAAACTATTAAAAAATTAAATTATGAAGAAACTATTTTTATCAGCACTGGCAACATTTACCATATTTACAATATCTGCACAGACAAGAATTGATTTTGACTATACAAGAGTATTTACAATTAACTCTATGTGGGTAGATTTCAATCAAGACAATATAGCAAATGATGGAGAAACATATATATTTGGAAGTAATGGCAGTTGTGAACTTTATATAAATCACAAAGACTTTGACACTTCGGGTAACTTGATGCTATTTAAACTTACATTGCAAGGTGGAGATAAGAAGGAGGTTTTCAGTAATTCACTTGAGGATGTAATATTTATCAAAGGCGATGATTTATTTAGCGTTAGAAACAAGATAAATGAACAATTGTTTGGATTGATAAATGAGAAAGGTAAATGGTATTTGCTTATTTTCAATCCTGCGATATTGATGAAATAAAATATTTATGAGTAAGAAAGAATTTAAAATAGGCGAAATAGTTCAGTTCGGTTTTTTAAAATTGAAGTGTGTAAAAGCTAAAAATAAAGGATATTGCACTGGCTGTTATTTTGAGTCAGCTCCATGCAAAACTGAAATGGTAGGGAATTGCCACCATGCAGTAAGAGAGGATAAACAAAGTATTGTTTTTGTAAAGGTGGAGGATAAGACATGAAGTTGTTTTCATCTATAAGAACATTGATAATATTTATGTTAGTAGCTATCTTAATAGCTCGATTTTCCGCACTAAATATTCACATAATATATATTGAATTATTACTTGGATATTTGGTAATAAAAATAGAACAGAAAAATTAGGATATTATGCTAAAAAGCGGTTTATTTTCGGTTATATTCAAAGTTGACAATGTAGAGTTTAGGGAAGAATACGAACTTGCATACAGAACGGAAGAAACTTTGTATTTTGCCCCAAATATGTTGAATAAACATTCTACATTATACCAGCAAGCAACGTCAGCAATCGCAAAGGATTTAGGTATGCGAAGATGTTGCGTTGAGATAGTTAAGATAATGAGAATACATAATGATTTAATATTAGAGGAAAGTAAATGAAAAAAGTTGAGATAGTAACAAAAACAAGCGTGGAAGTAAATTTAGGTGGTAAACCTGTAAATGAACTTCTTGGAGAGATTGCAGGGTTGTGCCACGATAGATTGAGATACTCTACATCAAAGGAAGAGGGATGCGAAACTCTCTATGAAGACGGTGAATATGAAGATTATAGAAATGACATGGAGGACAGAGTATCTACGCTTGAGGGCGCACTTTGTCAAATATTAGATTTATTGGAAGACTGATATATGGAAATAACGAAAATTACTAAAAGAACATACATAGTAAGCCAAGTTATAGAAAAGCCATTTATGAAGTTTGGTGTATTTAGGCAGTCAAGAGAAAAACTGGGTTTGAATGTAGAAAAGACATGTTTTTGTTGCGGACATAAATTCTTTGACGATGAAGATGTTTTTCTTGCGTTTTTTAAGAATACCAGAAACAGATTAATATGTGAAAAATGTAATCAGAAGGCTTTAATGGAATTAAAGGAGAACTAACTATGCAAGTATTTACACCATATCCAAACCCTATTGAATGTGCCAATGCGCTATTCAAAGACCAAAAGAGATTTAACAAGCAAATAATAGAATGTCAGCAAATCCTTAGTGCTATTAATGGTCAGTTAGCTTGGCGAAATCATCCGTGTACATTAATGTACAAACCTTATGCACCATGGCTTACTCTTTATAAATGTATTCTTGAAGCAGTAAGAGAATGGGCAAAAGGCAAATTAGGCAGCGAGGAAGATGCTGAAAAAATATTATTACATCTTGCTGAATTAGCCGATAAAATACGTCCACCTTTTCTTACCGAAGAATTTTGTAATCAGCATAAACGTAGATTGTTCACAAAAGCACCAGACTTATATCCTCAATTCGCAGAATACGGAACAAGCGAAATAAATTGGTACTATGTAGATGGCAAGTTGTTAAAGTATAAAGATGGTAAACAAATAAAAGATTAATGTTATGGGAAATATATTTAGTCAAATAATTCAGTTAGATAAAGAAGGAGAATTGCATAATAGTTATGAAAGAAGTCAATATAGATGCAGAAATTGTGAATATTCAGAAATAAGAAAAAGTCTGAACAAGAATGTAGTATGCTATTGCAATTTTTACAAAAAGTATGTTTCACCAAATAGTAAAAAAGATTGCTTTAGATGATATGAAACTCCGAAAATACAGAGCCAGTGAGCTTGACCCACGTTCGGTAGTTGTACCGATTGCTGATGTAAACAAAATTGTGAACTATATCAAAAATGTTTGTAATTCCAATATGTCAGACAAGGATAAAATAGAAAGTGTTCACGAATTAATCAACAATGTGAAATAATATATAATATCTTTTGCAAATACCAATTATATTATGTATTTTTGCGGTAAATATAAAATATTAATATGAATGGAAGAAATTGCAAAGATTATCATGCTGAGGAGAAAAAAGCTTCACCTTAGCAAGCAGGAAGTTAAAAAACGAAGTGGTGTGTCGGTGCAACAGTTAAGCAATATTGAAAATGGGCTTAACGTGTCAGTGAATACCTTGAACAAAATACTCGATGTTCTGGGTTTAAAAATAGAGTTACAATTAAAGGATGAATTAAATTATTAGTATTATGGCTGTTTCAATTGAATTTGAAGGTAAAGTAGTTGAAGTGCCAAGTGTAAAAACTGGCACATCAAAAAACGGAAATCAATGGATGTCTCAGGAAGTTGTGGTTGAGATACCAGATGAAAGATACCCCAGTAAATTAGCTTTTGAAGTTTTCGGGGAAGATAAAATCAATCAATACAATATCGAACAGAACGATACGGTGAAAGTTAAAGCTAACGTGCAATCAAATGGCTTTAATGGAAAGTATTTTACTTCTGTAAAGGCATGGGCTGTAACGGTAACAAAAGGAAAACCTAAACCGTCTCAACCAGCGCAACCAAAACCTCAAGATATATCAACAGTTGCTCCTGCCAGTGATACTAATACTCAGCAAGCAAATAGCAGTGACAGCGATGATTTGCCGTTCTGATAACTAACTGATAATTAATAACTACCTCTCTGTAGATTATGGAGAGGTTTTTAAAACTTATGAACTATGGGAAAGATATTGTCACCAAATTATCGTGAAGAGGTTGAAGAATTTTTAAGCCAATTTATCGAGAATTGCGATAGATGCATGGATACTCAAGAAATGAGAAGAACAGCCGAAATGCTCTTACTTCATTTAGAACAATATAGTCAGAAACATTAACTTATGAACCTTCTATGGAAAAGACTTATAAATTTGAACTTCCTCAGAATAAGGAAGTAGAAAGTACAAAAGTGCGTATAAAGGATGGCAAAGTATTTGTTGATGTTGAGTTTAAAGAAAAGTTTCAGCCGAAAGATGGAGATTTCTTGATTTCAAACAAAGGTGGTATTTTTATCTATGACGGCAAGACTCAAAAAGATAGTTATGGATGTTATTGTGGTGTAAATACACTTGGTAATATTCAGTTTGCTAATTTAGGATTTGCTGGAGGTTGGACTAAAAAAGAAGGATGTAGATATGCTACTGAACTGGAAAAGGGTATTTTCCTTGAACGACTTGAAAAGGAATGTAACAAGAAGTGGAACGCAGAAAAGAAATGTTTGGAATATATTTATATCCCTAAATTTGGGGATATTATAAAATTTGTCAATCGTTATACACCATTCAAAAGAGATTATCTAATATGTATCTATCCAGATACTAATGAGCCTTTAAGTTTTTATAAAAGGGATTTTTTTAATATAGCAAATCTCGATTTAGATGGTAATTTGTCATTCCGCTGTGCTAATTATTTTGATAGCGGAACTAAAGTTTATCCTGCATCGGAATCAGAAAAACAAGAACTATTTGAAAAGCTGGCAGAAGTAGGTAAGCGATGGAACGAGGAAACAAAGCAGTTAGAGGATATAAGGTGGAAACCAAATAATGGAGATATGTTCTATTATGTTGATGTAAAGGGAGACGTTCAGTATGTTACTTGCACTTGTTTTATGAACTTTTTTGAAGAATTTCCCAACTGTTTTAAGACACCCGAAGCCGCTCAAAAAGTAGCAGACCAAATTAAAGAGATATTCAAGAATAGTAAAACAGAATAGCCATGAAGATAGAAAGAACATTTATTAAAGAAGGCATGGAGATACGATATTGCTTGACTGACAATAAATGTAGTATTTGCAGACATAATCCCCAAAATAAAAACCCATATATCAAGGGACGTGACGGCAATTGCAAAATGTCAGACGAAAGCGTAGTTGAGTGCGATTATTTTGAGAAACAATAGTCAAAAAATAACTAAAACATTATGAAAACAATAACAATTTACCAAGCAAATGACGGTAGCAGATTTGACGAAAAAAATGAAGCCATAAAGTATGAAGAATTATGCGATAAATGCGATGAGATAAATTCACGTATTCCGACAATAAGTAGAAATTTAGCATACAATGAATATATCCAACAAAACACTAAAGTTGTAAAACAAGCATTTTGTGACTTTATGGATGTTATAGCTGAAGCTATACCAGATTGGAAAGAATGGGCTATTCAGACTAAGAACGGAGAAAGGCATATATCACATATAGGTAGAGTTTTGAGCGACTACAATATAAAATGCCTTCACACTTTGTATTTCAGATTTGAATGTATCTCTTTTGATAATGGAAGAGAATATCAACAACCATATTTTGTAAATCATCAAGACGAAGCAACTATAAAAGTAAATTAATATGAAAACTATAACATTAAAAAAACTATCAATCCAAGACTGGAGAGGTCAAAACCGTGTAATTAACTTTTCATCTTCTACAGAAATAAAAGGTAGAAACAAGTCTGGCAAATCAACCGTTTTCAATGCTTTTTTATGGCTTATGACTGGTGCTGACGCTGAGGATAGAGTAAATTATAAGCTATTCAATGAAAAAGAAGAACAGACATACGAGAATGCCAAAATAGCAACTGTAGAAGCTGTTATTGAAATTGACGGTATGGAATACAACTTCAAGAAAACAGCAAAGGCTGGCTGGACTCGCAAGAAAGGTCGTGAGGAATACGAAAAGAAATCTACAGATGATTATAAGTTCTATGTTGACTCCATTGAGAGAAATGCAACAGATTACAGGAAATTCATCGAAGAAACGATTGCGCCTATTGACAAATTGAAAATTATGCTGAATATCAACCAGTTCTTAAAACTTGACTGGAAAGACATGAGAAAGCAGTTTGAGTCTATGATAGGTGAAATCACTGATGAAGATATGAAAGGCGATTACAGTGCTATAGGTGATTTAATGGTTAGGTTTTGTGGCGATATTGAACTGGCTAAATCACATTTAAAACCTCAGATTAAGACACTCAAGGAAAATGTAGGAACTCCAAATATGAGTGGAAAGCTACAGATTGAGATTGACACCCTGAAGTCTAATCTTCCAGATATAAGCAATCTTGACTCTGTGCAGACTGAGATTGATGAAATAAAAGAACAGATAGCTAATATCGACAAACAAATCCTCGGCAGTAGTGAAAGTATCAAACCTATTATAGAGAAAAGAAACAAGGAACTTGCAGACATCGATGCCTTAAAGAAAGAATATCAGCAAGGCAAATCAGATTACGAACTCAAACCAATTGAAGAAGCCAACAAAATCAAGGCTGAAATATCAGAGATTGACGCATTCAATAAGTCGGTAGATAGAGCGAATGAAAGTGCAAGAAAAGAGTTAGAACGCAAAAAAGAGGATTTTGAAAATCTTAGCCATGTAGTTGCTAATTGCGAGAAAAGACATAAGGAGCTAACCGAACAGAATAATCAAGTAAAAGCGAGACAATTCACGGCTGATACATGCGCTTATTGCGGTCAGACATTACCTGAAGACAAATTAGAAGAAGCTAAAAAGAAGTTCTACGAGCAGAAAGAAAAAGACCACCAATATATAGTTTCTCAAGGAAAACAGAATAGAGAATACTGGGATAGGTCAAAAGCGGTACTTGAAAAGCTGCAAAAAGAAATATCTGAAGGTATTATGGAACAACAGTATAAATCAAAAGCTGAAGCTGAAAAGAAATTAGCCGATTTAAGAAACAATTTTGTTCGATACGAAGATACTGTTGAGGGTAAGGAAAAACTCGCTAAAATAGCCGCCATGGAGTCTAATTTAACCGAAATTCCGTCCGTGGATAATACAGCCTTGCTAAATACAAAAAAACAACTTCTTGATGATGTATCTGAGCTTTCCAAAAAGTTGGGCTTGAAAGAAGAATACAACAAGCAGATAAGGGTTATTCAAAACAAGCAAGAGGAGTTAAGAGAGAGTGCTATACAAATGGCTTTGCTTGAAAAGAAAATGCACCAGTGCGAAGAGTATGAGAGAGAAAAGGCGGCTATAATCAAATGCAGACTTGAGGGTATGTTTAACTACATCACGGTTGTTATGTGGAGCAAAACAAAAGATGGAAATATTATTGATGATTGCCGTGTTCTGGATGATGAAGGTGTTGATTTCAAAGTAACAAATACAGCTTCTAAAATCAGATGTGGTATTGATATTGCTCTGGCTGTACAAAAACATTTCGGATTGCAATTACCATTGTTTGTTGATGATGCTGATTTGGTCAATGAAAGCAATATGCCAAATATAAACAATCAATTAATTAAGTTGATTGTGACTAAAACAGATTTTAGTGTAGAATATAAAGATTAAAGCATGAAAAGAAAAGACATTGAGAAAGCTGCTGGAGACTACTCTGGCAGCATCTTAGGGTGCGAAGGTAGCTCGGTGACAGTAAAACGTCAGTCTTTTATAGATGGTGCTGAATGGAGGATTAACTCCATTTGGCACAACAGAGAAGAAGAAGCTGACCTTACAAAAGATATTATTGTAATGTATAAAGATGGCTCATGTATGCTTATATCATGGGGAAACTCATGGGATTTATTACTTTCGGTGAATATGTTTGTTAAATGGGCATACGTTGAGGATTTGTTACCTAATATAGAGGAGTAAGATATGATAACATTAAGAGTACCCACAAGTTTATCAGAGATAAAGACGTTAATCAAAGATAGGACTGATAAACGATATAAGCACAATAAATCTCTGTTTGATGAAGCATATAAAAGGATATGCGCTGTAATTAATTCAGGCTATTGGTCAAAAGATATATCAAAAACCATGAAAGAGACTATCACGTCACCAACAAACGGAATTATCAAAGAAATTATATTAGAATGTAAATCTAAAGTTAAATAATTATGGCAAAAATAGAGTTCAAAGGAAATGGTGATAGCACAAAGAATATTGCTACTGCATTTAATCAACTATGCGATGATTTGGAAAGTTTAGGCGAAATGGAAGTAAGCTATTGGGCTTTGCATCTAAGAGATAATAAGACTATATTAAAAAGCCGTGCAAAACAGATTGTAATGAGAGCGAAAATTTTGCAGGAGGCAATAAATTGTTATGCTGATTAAATTATAAAAATATTGATTATGATAGATTTAAACGATAAAGAAATTAAAGTCGGACAGAAAGTAGCTTTTTCTGTTATGTTTGGCAGGAGTGGAACAAGTCATTGGTTGTCTATTGGTGAGGTTATTGAAGTGAGAAAGACCGAAAAGCGTGAATATTGCAAGGTTAAAACTATCAAGCATGGAACTAATAGCTGTTATGGTGATAAAGAGTACGGATTTACACAAGACGCATCTACATTCAATAACAAAATCTTAATTTTATCAGATACGGTAGATTGATATGTTTACACAATCATGTTTTATAAGAAAGAATACCCAAGAACTAAGAACAAAATTAGAAGAAATGGGGTATGGATATGCGCCTAACGGAATTGGAGAATGGCACATACCAATAGAGGACTTATCCTATTTAGGTGTAAACCTGTATTCGGGTGGTAAGTATATGGGTGTAAATGGCAAATGGGATTCTCATTGGATAGACTGTGGCACAAATGAAGAATTGTTTCTTGCGTTGGCAGCATTGAATAATGAAACAGATAAAAATCAATGGTTTGTTTGTTATTCTACTGGAGTAGAAGACTTTTGGTATTTATGTAAACGGCATCGTATTGAGGATTGCTATCACCACATTCACAAAGCAACCCCCAAAGAATTAATAAAACATTTTAAAGATAAATAGCTATGTATGGAATAACATTAAAAATGGATAAACTTCTGGGTGTTGAAATAGAACAAAAGGAGTTTCAGGGAAAAGTTGTTCCCTTTATAAGTTTTCCTATGGAAGTAAACGGACTTCTGCTTTCAAACAGAGGCAGGAATGCTATACGTTGGAACTTTTGCATGTATGAGCGTTCACCCAATGTTTTTGAACAAAGCCATTACATTTCAATATACATCAAAGACCCCAAAATAAGAGAATTTTATAAGGAAAATGGATGGGATGAAAAACTAAGGTTTTTTGGTGTTGCAAAAGATTATGGTAGCAAGCGTATGCAATCCTCAGAAGGGAGAAAGCTCGTAAAGCAAAACGATGAAATGTATGGTATGGATAATGAATAGTTTATATAAAGCTTTATGAATGACAATGTAGAATGTATTACAATGATGAAGGTAATTTACATGAATTACCCAAGAAGTCAAGCGACGGTATTGCAAGCCATTGTTGATATGGGTGGGTGCGATGGATACATCGAAACCACAAACCAAGAGTTATTGGAAGAAGTAGAGTTTTTAAACAGAAGAGATTTATATCGCTGCTTGTTTGATTTAAAACAAGCAGGTGTGATAGAAGACAAAACTTCCAGAAGGCATATAAGAACTATTAAAATTATAGATAAAGATATACTTGATGCTTATAACGGAAAGAAAAAAACTGTAAATAGAGAAAAGAAAGATTTTACAAGCAAAATTCCGCAAAGTGTAATGCAGCATGTTATAGCTTTGCAGAAAATTAGAGAAAAAAAAGAAAAAAATATGCAATAATATTTTGTATTTCAATAATATGTTGTATATTTGCATCGTGTTCAACGAACTAAGGTATTTTCATAGGCATTAGATTTAGGTAATTATTACAATTAAAAGGTGTCGGTTCGTGAGGATAGATACCTTTTACAAAAAATTCCCGAATAGTGTAGCGGTAACACACAATCCTTTGGAGATTGTATCGGAGGTTCGAATCCTTCTTCGGGAACTATTTCTTTTTGAAAAGTTTTACGAACATCGAAGGTGTCGGTTTGTGAAAATAGATGCCTTTAAAAATTCGGATGATACCAAAGCGGTCAAATGGGGCAGACTGTAAATCTGCTGGCTTAATGCCTTCGGTGGGTTCAAATCCCTCTCATCCGACTATAAAAAGTAACTAATAAATGAGTAGATTAAAATTAATTGAAGGTTATGATTTGTATTTCGTATCTGATGATGGAAAAATTTATTCAGATAAATACAAAGAAAGGAGAGAACTTTCTCCAAGAAAAAATAAAAGAGGCTATCTATATGTTAATTTATGTAGGAATGGTAAGTATAAATCGGTAACTGTGCATAAACTTGTAGCAAAAGCATTTTTACCAGATTATAATACAAATCTTGAAGTAAATCATATTGATGGAAATAAAGAGAATAATAATGTGTTGAATCTTGAATGCGTTACTCGCTCAATGAATATAAAACATGCCTTTATAAATGGATTAAACATTGCAAGGTCACACGAAGAACACCATGCTGCCAAATTAACTGAAAAAGAAGTAAAAGATATAAGGGATAGATATAATAAGGGAGAGAAAATGACCGATATAAGTAAGTCTTATCCTATTGTATCTTATAGCCAAATTAAAAACATTTGCAGAAATAGAAATTGGAACTAATAAAAAACACCTCGGTGGTGAAACTGGTAAACACGAGGGACTTAAAATCCCTTGGGCAGAAATGTCCTTACGAGTTCAAGTCTCGTTCGGGGTACTTTTGGTTTCGTAGCTCAGTGGTTAGAGCAATGGGCTGTTAACCCATAGGTCGAAGGTTCGAATCCTTCCGATTCCGCATGAGTTTTTCTTTTAGAGCAAACAGCATTATTGATATATAATGTTGGTTTTCTTCTACTCATCAGAAGATAGAAGTAAAATGCCCTCATGGGGTTGTAGCTCAGTTGGCGAGAGCATCTGATTTGCATTCAGAAGGTCGTGGGTTCGACTCCCACCAGCTCCACAAACATCAAGTCAATGGTCTATAGTCTGGGGTGTAGCTCAGTGGTCAGAGCAACGGAATCTTAATCCGTAGGTCGTTGGTTCGAATCCAGTTCCACGCTGGCACAACGTAGGAGTTGCTATAGAAGGTAGTTTGATGTTATGGACTTGTAGCTCAGTTGGTTAGAGCAACAGACCTTTAATCTGTGGGTCAGAGGTTCGAATCCTCTCAAGTTCACTACAAGAATAGTCGCATAATAATCACGTGATAAAAGCGAAACGTAACCACATAAGACAATACGTTGCTTATCCTAATCGTAAATGTAGGCACTATCCTCTCGGTGGCGGATGATGGGAGGAAATTGGGTTTGTGGCGCAGATGGTTAGCGCACTACACTGATAATGTAGAGGTCAAAGGTTCAAGTCCTTTCAAACCCACTAAAAAGGAAGCATACTCAAATTGGTTAAGAGGACGGTCTTGAAAACCGTTAGGTCGTGTAAAAAGCGATGTGGGAGTTCGAATCTCTCTGCTTCCGCTTTAAGTGCGAGTTCTGGGCTATAATTTTATAGTCAATATACTGTAAACACAGATATGTGTGAGCGCTCAGCGCACTTTAATAAACTGGGCGCCACATGGAGATAGCAACCTGCAAGGAGTAGGGCTTGACTGCTAATCAATGCGTTCATTAATTTGGATAGAGGTCGGAACTCTGCATCTCCGCTAAAGTGTAAATTTAAAAGATTGGTTCGAGTCCAATATAGGCGGCATCTTGACAGCGAGATAGAATAAATCATTTCTATTCAATGCCCCCTTTAACCGCTGGCAGGTTTGGATTTATACTTTATCAATTGTAGGAATGACCGAGAGGTTAGGTACTGGTCTGCAAAACCATTTAGTCGGGTTCGATTCCCGATTCCTACTCAATAACCAAAAACAAACAGATATGAAACGAGTTCTTAATTTGATTAAAAAAGTCCTTAGAAATTGTTTGAATAGCAATTCTATGACTCCAACGGGAATAGCACCAATTCGGTGATTAATTCCCACTATGTTAAGTTTGGTTAATTTGTTTGTGTATTGGAATTTAATTTAT
>NFZC01003446.1_pt1 | contig 16617 bp, 13 predicted proteins | sample 1095391 | NCBI WGS metagenome assembly NFZC01 (sample SAMN03609890, study PRJNA323583) | gut metagenome | isolation source: feces | host: Rattus norvegicus | place: Denmark: Riget | collected 2013
TTCAATAGGAGCATGGTATGTAGTGAGACTGGGGGCAAAAGAAAATAAGAAGTATAACATTTGTATATCCTAAGAATGGTCATTATTATATACCACTCTACAGGTGTAGGATGTAAGTGTCCTGCATCTGGTGAGTGGTTTGGTGCCATAATCTATCAGGAATGCAATACTGATAAGTTGTATGTCAGGGGCAGGAAAGACTTCCTTGACAAGTTTGTTAAACTAACAGAAATATAATAAATGGAAACAACAGTAAACAAGGAGTATCAGAAACTGGTCGATAAGCTAGAGGTCCTTAAAACAGCCCAAAAAGATATAAATCTAAATAAGTGGTGTATAGATACTATAAATGAGGTTCAACATGGCATTAGGATACTTGGGTTAAAACCTAAATTAAGTGGTAATATTCAACAATTTATGGATATTACTACTAATATGGTTAAGACTTATGCAGCTAAGAACCATGACTATGGTAACTCATTTGAGCAATCCTGTAATAAGTTTGGTATCATAGCATCAGTGGTAAGACTGGGAGACAAGATGAATAGGATTGAGTCTTTAGCTGTTAAGAAAGCTGAGGTTAAAGATGAGTCTATCAAAGATACTCTTCTGGACCTTGCTAACTATGCTATTATGACTGTAATGTGGTTAAATCAGCAACTTAAAGAGGAGTAAGCATGGTAATAGCAGTGGACTTTGATGGAACTTGTGTTACACATGAGTTCCCTGAGGTAGGTAAGGATATAGGCGCAGTACCTGTATTGAAGAGACTTGTGGAGAAAGGTCATCATATCATCCTTCATACTATGAGAAGCCATAGTAATGGAGAGTATGGTAACTTTGACAAGAATGGCAATCCTATTGAGAGAGATACTCTACAGGATGCTATTGATTGGTTCAAGAAGAATGATATTCCTTTACTTGGAGTCAATGAGAACCCTACTCAGAAGAGATGGACTTCCTCACCCAAGATATTTGCTCATCTGTATATAGATGATGCAGCTCTTGGAGTACCACTTAAGATAGACTCACTAAGTCCTAGAGCTTATGTGGATTGGGAGAAAGTGTTGAACTGGCTAGTATTAAATGGAATAGTATGACACAGAGAGGAATTTATGCAGCACCTTGTCAGACTGTCCCTAACAGAGATAGGGTAGATACAAAGGTAGTTGCCTGTAAAGAGATGAGGCTCTGGATTGTAGAGTTCAGTATTAAGGATATAGGTAATGGATGTGCAGTTGTAAAGGCTGATAATCCTAAGCAAGCTGAGGTATTATTGAAGACTCAAGGTACATTCAATGGCTTGCCTCACTTGTATAGTATCACTCGTATAGAGGAGATTATACCTTCACCTGACTCTATGTTAATCTGTGAGCAGTTAGCAACCAATGTATAAAGATTTGAATTGACATGAACAAGAAGTTAAGATTACTCTTAACTACTAGGTGTCCTAATAAATGTCCCATGTGTTGTAATAACTCATGGGACTTTTCACGACTGCCAGTAGTTGAGAGATGGGATTATGAACAGATAATGTTCACTGGAGGTGAGCCTCTGCTCTATCTTGATAAGCTATGTGGATTAGCAGACTCAATAAGAGCTATCACTTCTGCTATGGGTACAGAACCGAAGCTCTATGTATATACAGCTTTGTGTGACTGTATGAAACTCCACAAGGTGATTGACCATGTAGATGGTATAGTACTCACTCCTCATAGTAAAGAGAGTGCAGAAGCATTCAAGAAGTTCAATGAACTGGTCAATGCCAGTACTGTCCCAGTTAATAATCCACTTGAGGGTAAGTCACTCAGACTTAACTTGTTTCCTGATATTAAGGAGTATCTTAAAGATGAAGACCTTTCAGGATGGCAAGTGAAAGATATGCAGTGGATTAAAGACTGCCCAGTACCTGAGGGCGAGGACTTTAGAAGGGTTGCATTACTTTGGTAGGTATGAGGCAATATACACAGAGAGAGTTTATCAAGATATGTATAGCCAATGGTTTCTATTATAGCAGACATAATGGAGACCATGCTATATATGTCAATGATGCAGGAAAACATATAAGCATTCCATTATATCTCAAATGTGTTATCACTAGAAGACTTATTAAAGAGAATAATCTTGAAACTGCTATTAAGAAACTGAGAAAAAGTAGAAAAAAAAATGGATAACTATAATGAATCAGTAAATAGTGATAGTAATTATCCTATTATGTCTCAATCTGAGTGGAATAATGCTTCTTGGAATCAAACAGATAATCCTGAAAGAGAGATAGAGGTATTGGTCAGTATAACTCTTAGTAAGACCTTTAAGGTCAAGGTATCTGACTATACCATAACTGACTCTGGTAAAGACGAGGATGGTGACTACTTTGAGGACATAGACTATTCGGAGTGTGACTTAAAGAGTGCTGTAGAGGAACAAGTTATACTACCCCACAAGGCTTGGGATTACATACCTTCAAAGTCAAAGAAAGAGGCTAGTGCTATCTTTGACCTGAAAGGTTGGAGTGTTGATGACTTTGAAGTGATACAGGAATGAAATACATAAAGAATACAATAGCACTTCTAGCAGCTATTGCACTATGTTGGACTCTGATATACTGGTTATGCTTATTGCATTGGAGTATAGCAGTAGTCCTCGCTAGTATAGTAATTCTAGGAGTAATAGGAGAGTCAGAGAGATGATAGACAACTTTGAGAAAGTTAAGAGGATGTTCTACTTCAATGAGGCTAATGATATGTTCTTTCATTTACAGATTGTTCAAAGAGCCAAAGACCATAAAGGCGAGAACAAGAAAGTAAAGGAGGGCGCAATCAAAACTTATTTCATTAGAAGTAGAGAGCATCTTGATAGAGTGAAGGAGGAAGTCATACTCCTTTGTGAACACTATGGTGCAAGAGCCTACATCAATGTAGCTGGGAAGGACTTTTCAGCCCTACAGAATCTTATGCTTGCTAAGATGGCAGAGTATAATCTGAGTGGTACTGTCAGAGACCCTATAAGAATACTTAACAGTGCAGCAGGAGAGCTAAAATCAAGGTGTCCCAGGTGGGTAGTTGATGTAGACAATATGTCTATGCTTGCTAATATAAGGAAGAAAGTACTGGAACTATATGTTAAGGCACAAAAAGAGAAAGGATTAGCTATATCTATTAAGGATATTGCAGATAGAAGCACGGCTTGTATAATAGCAGAGCTGCCTACCAAGAGTGGTGTTCATCTTATATCCAGACCTTTCAATCTAAAGGAGTTCCACGATACATTCCCAGATGTAGATGTTCATAAGAACTCTATGGGTACTGTATTGTATATTCCTAATAGTCTTAGTCATAGGTATATTTGCAGTGAGTGTGGTAGTCCTAATGTTCAGGTACAGGCGTGGGTAAATGCTAATACCAATGAGTATGTAGATGACATAACTGATAATTCTTAATGTTGGTGTGAAGATTGTGGTAAACATACTAAACTCAAGAAAGTATGAGGTATGTAGTAATTGAAGATTTCAATGGACTTATCACTCTGGTAGTAGACCCTGAGGATGGCATGACTAAGGTATTTGATAATGCGGCAGATACTATAATAGAAGCTGAGTACTGCCAGAAATGGTATAGTTATTTGTTTAGGAAAATGATATGAAGGAAATAACAAAAGAAAAGAAGAGTACCTACACTGTATATCAGGCTATAGATGGTACTGAGTTCAATAGTAAGGAGGAGTGTCAGAAATATGAAGATACTGCCAAGTGCTTGTTGCTTACTAAATATAAACCTCTAGTAAAGAGGACAACCAGTGAGTATGATATATTCAATACTGGCAGTGATGAGTACATGATAGATATTCTTCAATACTTGTCAAGTGAGTCTGATATTGACATACTTATTCAACTGAATAGGTTGTATTGTAGTGGTAGGAAACTCAATGATGATTTCTATGATAATATGAGGAGTAAGTTGGAGAAGTGTCTTAAGAACAAGGATGTTATCCTTATAGGCAGAGGAACTGAATATGATGGCTATGATAACTTTTATATACTTACAACTATACAAGAGATTATTGATAATATAACTAGAGAGGAATAAAGTATGAGACTAATTAAACCTTCATACAAAATTATAAAACAAGAGCCAGGTATCAGTGGAATTTACAAAATGATTGAATATGCAGGACGTGTTTGTTATAAGTCTGAGGACAAGATAACAGAGAACTCTGCCAGTGGCTTTGTAGATAGAATGATTAAGTCTGGACATGGCGCTGTGCTGGAACATGGTACAGTATATTTAACAATACCTGTTGGAATATGTGATTTTCTAGAGGATGAGTTTGGTGATTGTAATGATATAAAAGATTCATTTTATAGTAATCCATATACTAATATACATTGTCAAGATGGTTATTTTTATATTAGTACTAATTACAGAGTATTGGTAGAAAAGTTTGATAAAAAGTCGCTATCAAAATTATTACAGTATATATGTGAGCCTACACATCTTCATAAGAAAAGAGTTACTGTTCACTTTGTATGTGATAGAGGTGTGTCCCATGAATTTGTAAGGCATAGAGTGTTTAGTTTTGCACAGGAAAGTACCAGGTATTGTAATTATTCTAAGGATAAGTTTGGAAATGAGCTTACTTTTATTCAACCGTGTTATCTTGATGAAGGTAAACTTAATATTTATGGTCCTTATCATACTGTAGTAAGGGATAAGTCTCCAGAAAGTATATTTATAGCTAATCTCAATAATGCCGAACAAGATTATCTAGATTTACTTAAACTTGGATGGAAACCTCAAGAAGCAAGAGCTGTACTTCCTAATGCACTTAAAACAGAGCTAGTTATGACTGGTTTTGTTTCAGACTGGGAGCATTTCTTTAGATTGAGAACTTCTATACTCGCAGAGACAGGAAAACCCCATCCACAAGTTCAAGAACTTGCAGACCCACTTATGGATGAATTGTCTAACAAGTGCTTTTAACATTATGAGAATATTTAGTAAAACAGCTAAGTTATCATTTGCAGAGCAGATGACAGCTATCAAGTCAGTTTTCAAGACTGCACATGAAAATGCAAGTAATCTTCACTCACAGATGGAGGAGGAGATTAAGAGTAAGGAATCTAAAATAGATTCACTGCAAAGTGATATTGAGGCAATCAATATAACTAAGGTGGAAACTGAAGAGTTTATAAAGAATATTTCTAAACTTATCTAGTATGAGAACAGGTATCAAAGTAGGGGATGTGCTTAGTGAGACCAGTCATTATATAGTGGCTGGTCTTAATTTTGATGGCAGCATCAGATGTAGGCACTTTGAAAGTGGTGAAGAAAATTAAGAAAATGATTCTACTCCTCAAGAACTCAGACTAATAGCTGATAAAAAGTAGAAGAAAGATTAAGTGGATTAATCTATAAATGGTATAAAGTACATTGTAGAAATGAAACCTGTGATAAACATAACTAAAAAAGATTTGACTGGTCAGATTGCCAACTTCCCACTAAAGATAGTTGAAGCTATGGTGGCAAACCAAGTAAGACAAGGTAATCCAGCCAATGTCGAGGTGTTCCAAGATAAAGTAGATGCCTCCTTTGTTGAAGGTGGTTTCAGTTGGAATAAATCAGCAGAAGGTCAATTCTTCTGGAGTAAGGTAATCAATGGTAAACAGTTTCCTAAAGAGATTTCTCCTGACAAATCCATTGAGCCTGTCAAACCAGAAGAACCTAGCAATGAGAGTCTAGAAGAGATTGTTATTAAGCCAGATAATAAGACACCTGCTTATAAAGTGGGTGATATAGTTAAGGTAAAGAATGACAAGAATGTCATCACTAGGGTGGTTATTGGGTATTTCCCAGAGCTGCCTAATCCTTATATAACTATGACTGTAGACGGTTTCAACATCTTCAAGAAAGGTAAGATCACTGAGTGTAATCTTAGAATAACAACACTTAAAGAGCCAGAGTATGTATATCTGACCCTCAAGGATATATCTAAGGGTAAAGGTGCGGGGGTAGACCCTGACCTTATTAGGATAGTACAGTAAGACATAAGGTAGGATGTAGCAATACATCCTACCTTACTGTTATATTATTAAAGGTGTTAGGGATGGAGTAAAAACATCCTTAATACCTTGCACAACTACAATTAAATTACTACTTTTGCACAAACTAATTAAAATAAAATCAGTATGATAAATGCTAATTGTTTAGTTATGACTCCTGAGTTGAAGGAGCTTAACAGCCAATTCCCTAAGTTACCCTCAAAACTATTCAGAGATTATGTGTCAAGATGGCAACATGAGTATGGTAGAGAGGGAGAGATACCTACAAAGGAAGAGCTTATCAGACTTATCACTAAGGTGTCTGATAACTGGGCAGATTATCTGAATCCTGATGATGTTAAGGTTACTAATATATATGCTGGTGCGGGTCAGAATACTATACTTAGTAACTTTGCTGAAAGGTCTTTCTTTGCTGATGCTGGTAATGGAGTAGAGGTTTTTAGTAGTGTTGAGCAAGCATTCCAGATGGCTAAGTTCAACCATGTATTTAATAAAGAAGGCTTAAGTCCTGAATTATTTGATAAGGTTGAGAGTTTACTAGATGAAATGTCTAAGACTACTAATCCCTCAAAGTTAAAAAGACTTGGTAATACTAGAGGTATAATGTCTCAAGAGGACTTAGCATGGTGGGATGCTAATAAAAGGTCTATAATGAAGAGCCTTATAAGGGAAAGCCTAAAGCAAAATCCTAAAGCTCTTCAAGCACTACTGGCTACTGGTAACAGTTCCCTTACTCATATTCAGGATAGAAGTGTATGGAAGACCCAATTCCCTATTATATTAGAGGAACTTAGGGATGAGTTCAGAGGCAGTGACTATGTTAACCTTGATAACTTTATGACTGTAAAGAGTGATAAGGTTATAGTCATGCAGGCTAAGAAGCCTTGGAGAAGTGACCCTTCAAGGGTTAATGATACTACGAGGATATACCTTAAGAGTAAACCTGAGATAGGTTACTTTGAGGTAGTAAAAGATGAAGAAGATAATTATTACTCTGTACACTTTAAGCCTGAGGATAAGGACAATCCTAATGCTTGGAGTAAGGAAGAGAAAGAGATATTATTCCAAGCTGTTGCTGACATAATCCCTTCTGGAGCTTACTTGTCCACTTGGGGAGAACTAAGCAAAGGGGGTATTCATGGTCTTGAAAGATTTGGTAATCTTGGATTTACTGAAGTTGAAAGAAGAGATGTAAAGACTAAAGGAAGTAAGTCTAATGTTACTAAAATTATATCAGGAGGGCAAACAGGTGTAGATACTATAGGTTTGCAAGTGGCTAGAAAATTAGGTATAGAAACTGGAGGTACTGCCCCAAAAGGATTTTTAAGAGAAAAAGGTATTGATTCTGAGGATATATCTTCATATGGTCTTATTGAGATTACTCCTGAACAGCAAGCTGACTATACCAATAGAAAGGGTAAGAGAGACCCTTATACAGGCAGAACAGAACTTAATGTAAGAAATTCTGATGGTACTGTATATTTTAGCACCAGTGATGATAGGGCTGGTCTTATAGCTACTAAGAGAGCTGCTACTGAATGGAATAAGCCATTCTTGGAAAATCCTACAGCTGGGGAATTAGCTGATTGGATAATCAAAAATGATATTAAAGTACTGAATGTGGCGGGTAATAGAGGTAGTAAATTATCTAAGGATAATAAAATAGCTAATATTCTTGAAGAAGCTCTCTCAGGAGCTAAATCAAGTGGTATCACTATTCCAGTATGGAAAAAGAATGAGACTACTACATCTGAGGCATCAGGTTATATCATAAATAAGCATGAGGGTAGATGGACTAGGGAAGAAGTTGAGAATGACCCTAGAACATTGTATATCTTTACTGATAACACTGACAGAACATCAGGGGGTGAAGAGATAGATGATGGTTGGTATGCTGAGAAGTATGGTAAGGGTGGTTTTGGTACTGTCAATAATCCTACTTCTGCTGTAATCAGAGGTCTGCCTAATGCTGCTCCTATAAGTACTATGAAGTGGTTCTATAGAGAGCATGGGGTAAGTATACAGGAAGCAAGATGGGTAGATGCTGACCTTGAGGAGTTCAAGGAAGTTATTGATGATGAGATTGAACAAATCAAGCAACTCTGGGACAGTGGTAATTTTGACAGCATAGAGCTTCCTCAAAATGGTATCTTTGGTAAGAGTATAAAAAATGGTAAGGATAGAGGTATATCTAGACTTACAGCTACTAGAACTCCTAAGCTATACCAGTACCTCAATAAGAAATTACAGGAGCTATCAGAGTATGTGCAAGATACCAAGAAGGCTAAGGAATATGAGAGTGGATCATCCAGTATAGATGAGAGCAACTGGCATAAGGTTGATGTGGAGTTCACTTCTATCAAGAAGAGACAGAGGATAAATCTTATCAATGACCTGTTCACGCAGGAAGTTGTGAAGGCTCAGGAAGCTACAGTTTCAAGACTGAATGATGAAATGGCTAAAGCATCCACTATTGGTGAGAAGCTGAGAATAGCCAAAACTATTAAAAACCTTAGACCTTTCGTAGTAATTAAGCAAGAAGGACCATTCAAACTATTTGATAAAGTAAAGGCATTATTCGAGGACTTACTTTATACTGCTGAACAAAATAAGCAGGCTCTTATTGACAGGGAAATTGCCAATATGGAGAATACCAGAGAGTCCAAGTTACCTCTACCAGTCAAGAAGAGAATTGCTGAGAGCAGAATCAGCTATCAGGTTGAGGCTTATAAGCAGGTACTTGATAATTGGAATGACCTGGTAATGGATGCTGCTAATACTTACAGCTACGACCACGGAGTAATCATGGATGTTACTACTAATAATATTGAAGATGATATTGATAATACTCCTACTGATGATGAAGGCAATAACCAGAATGAGCAGATAGCTAGTGAGAAGGAAGAGACCCCCTATAAGGAGGGATGGCAAGTGAAGGTAAGGGAACTCTCAGCATTTGAGAGTATGACCAATCAAGTAAGGCAAGCTATTAGTAGAATATATAGAAGAGATAGGAATGGTGATATAGTTGTGGATGACTTAGGTTTCCCACAGAAGTTACAGCAGTCCTATGTATTTGCTGAGTTAATCTCTGCTCTTAGAGATATGACTAATGCAAAACAGATGATGCCCATGCTTGAGGCATTACAAACTAGAAAGCCTTGGGCTGTTCAGATAGTTGATGCCGTCAGTAATGATGAGAGGCTCTTCACATCATTCTATAGGGTATTCAGAAAGGATTATTTGAATATGTGGATTCAGATTGAAAGCACTGCTCCTGATGGTAGTGTTACTATTAAAACCCACAATATCAATAAACCTGCTGGTACTGCTCACTACTTTGATGAATGGAGAGATAACTTTGAGTATGGTATTACTCTTGACGAGGACAGTGTCTATGACCAGAATGGTGAGATAAGACTGGACAAAGCTGACATAGGTCTCAAACTTGTTGATGCACTCATGGATAAATTCAGAGGATTAAAGTCCAAGGAAGAAAAGCAACAAGTGCTACTTGAGAATGTGGAGAGTATTCACAAGCTATTAGGTATGCTTGGTATCTTTGTTACTCCTGATACATTGAATGGTATACTTACATTCAATGTGAACTTGAGTAATAAGGCTGAACTTCCTGGTAGTATAGTACTGTCTAACCTTAGAACCATCTTCAAGGATATGCCTACTAATGATGGTATCAAGAATGGTGAACCTGCCGACCTAATCAACATATATGGTAGAGCCTTCAATAATATAGCTACTGCCATTAACAATATTGAAGAGGATGAGGTGGAATCATCAGTGAGACAAGGTAAGAAGACTCTCTATGCACATACAAGACCTTCCTATGCTACTACTCTAGTGAAGAAGCTTAGAGGTCCAGAGTTCAAGGAGTTCATTGAAGGAGAGTATAAGCCTGTTGACTTCTTGTATGATAAGCAACAAGGTAGATGGCTTAATTCACTCATTGATGACTTGGAGAATGATGCTGATGCTAGAGATAAGTTCAATCACATAGTAGTGATAGAGCATAATAGAAAAGAGTATCAGCAATGGACACCACTTGACGCATTCCTTACCCTGTTTAATCAATATAATGCAGAACCTCTTAAAGGTGGTGAAGGATATGCTTGGTATCAGATGCCTCTATTATCAGATGCAACAAGTGCTGAGTTCCTTAGAGCTAAGAGAGTCAAGAAAAACTATGAGGAAGTGCTTCTTGATAAGTTTGCAGATGTGGTAAGACAAGAGTACAACAGAATTGTCACTGTAAAGCAAAGGAACAATACCGAGGGTATTAAGAAGATTGCCTACTATGACATGACTGATGACAGTGAGGGAGGTGCCAGGTTCCACTTCTTCCCTAAGTTGAACACAGAAGCCTTCAATAAGGATGGAAAGACATTCTTTGAGCAGTTGGCTGAGGTAGCTGATGATACAGATGCCTTCAACCAGAGAGCTAAAGAAGCTGTCCAGACTATTATGAATGAGGACTTTATAGCTGCACTTGATAACTGGGCATCCATTGGAGTGTTTGATAGAGTAGATGATAACAATGAAAACTCAGCATTCAGATACTTCAAGCAAAGAACTAGAGAAAATGTGGAGGCAGCCCTTAGAGAATATTATTGGAACACTACTTATATGCAGTCTCAGATTATACAACTAATGACTACTGACCTTGCATATTATGGCAACTATACTAACTTTACCAAGAGAGCATTGGAGTTTCACTCTCCTACAGAGAAGTTGAATACTCTTGCAAAGTGGAATGGTGAGTATGTGCTGGCAAGTGAAGATGAGAATGGCAATGTGACTGTAAGACCTGAAAGGGTTATCTATCTGACTGATGAGGTCAAGCCATCCAACTGGATGAAGGAGATTGAGGAAATCATTGACCAGAAGATAGCCAAAGGGGAGCTTACAGAGTATGATAAGACTGTTATACTTAAGAAGTGGAGTGATACCAATGTGACTGATGCTCAGGCATTCAGAACATTGAAGTCATTTAGGGCAACTCAGATAGCTGCTGATATGTGGAGTGATGATGCTGAAACAGCATATAATAATATAAGGAAGAACACTTGGACTGCACAGGACTTTGTAATCTTGTGGAATACCAGAAAGCCCTATCTTTATACTCAGACTAACCAATCAGACAGAGTTGGTGGTATTATGAGAATGGCTGTACAGCATAAGAACTCTGAAATGATAATGCTCACACAAGCTATATTTGGTTCTATACTCCATCAGTCTGAAAGGCTTAAGGGCTTATCAGAGTTCATGGAGGATAAGAACATAGATGTAGCTATGTTTGGCACAGCAGTTAAGGTAGGTGGTCAAAGTTTCATAGACCTTAATGGCATTGAAGATGCCGAAGAGGTCAAGAGTAAACTCCAGAAGGAAGTTTATGTAGGAGAGACTGATACTATAAATCCTGAGGTTGTACATGAATATGACTGGGATGACTATGGTATTCAAGTTGCTACTCCCGAGCATGGTATCAATGCTATTCAGCTTGTAGGTACTCAGATTAGAAGGCTTATAGGTACTGATATGGGTGTTAATGCTATGTTTAAGGTAGGCAACAAGAGTCTTACTAGAGACCAATGGAGAGATTACTTCAATGCTGTCAATACAGCTAACATAAGGGAAGCTTTTGAGAAGCTTGATAAGGAGTTTAGGGACCCTAAGAAGATTTCTGACTTGCTTATCAGTGAAATCAAGAGCAACTCTAGGTACAGCAATGACCTTATAGAGGCTGTATCACTGGATGAGAATGGGCAGTTCAATATACCTATCTTTGATCCTACAATGAGTCAAAAGGTACAGGAGCTGCTTAACAGTATAGTTAAGTCAAGGATAGTGAAGCAAAAGATTACTGGAGGTTCACTTATCCAAGCTACTGCATGGGCATTGAATGAGAAGGACAGACCTCAGATTGTGTGGGGTACAGACAAGAATGGTGAGAAGTATATTAAATATATGGAAGCCTATATTGCCTGCCCTGATGACAGACTATATGAACTCTTGCTTGAAGATGATGGAAGCATTAACATAAATAAGAAAGATAGTAAGGGAAACTATATTGTACCTGATAAGTACAGAGAAGCTATTGGTTATAGAATCCCAACTGAGGATAAGTACTCAATGATACCTATAAGAGTTAAAGGGTTCTTACCTAGACAGGTTGGTTCTGTAATCATATTGCCAGAGGAAATCACTACCACTACTGGTTCTGACTTTGATGTTGATAAAATCTATATGATGTATCATAGCTTGAATTTCAAGAACACCTATAACATTAAAGCTGCTTGGGGTGCCTTCTATAAGAGTCATCCAGACATAGTAGAGTCCATTGAGGAGTCTAAGAGAGTAAACTTCAAGAGAGCTATGGATGAGGCTATTGAGAAGAATCCAGAAGTTGACTGGGACCTGTATGACATGGATGAATTGTTTGAGAATTTTACCAGACCACACAAGAACTATGAATGGGTTGAAGGTGTAACGGAAGCATTCTCTGAGTGGTTTAATCCCATCAAGGACAGATACCTGGGCCAAAAGTCTGTAGAGGTAGTTACCTACAATGATGCGGATATAGACCTCAGTGATTCTAATGAGAACAGGAAAGTTGATATATACAGACAAGCCAAGAAGAATACTAAAGCTCAGAGAGACAGTATGATGATTGACTTGATGTGGTCAGTATTAACTAATCCTGATACTGTTGGAAAGATGATTAACCCTGGTAACTTTGATGAACAGAAAAGAAATGCCAGAATAATCAATCTTCTGGACAGTCTTTCATTGGATGAGATTGATAAGCTGGGGGGCATTGATAAGATACTTAATTTGAGTCTTAAAGAGGCTAACAAGATGTTGGAGAAGTATGGTAGGGTTGTCAATCCTCTTACTCCTGACACTTGGATTACTTATCAACAGAGGAATATGTCTGGTGCTGGTCTTGTACCTATGGCAGCTACTCAGAATGCTTCTCATGCCTTGACACAGCTTACTAAGAACTTTGGCTTAAAGAAGCCTTACAGGTTCATATTCAATGGTAAGAGGTTAGGCTCTCTCAACTCTGTGAAAAGTGCAGATGACAAGTTCATCTCTAAGAATGTATGTAGCTATTTGGCTGCTTTTGTTGATAATGCCAAAGACCCTGTAGCAGGGGACTTGAACATTAACAATAACACAGCTAACCTAGCATTCTTATTGCTTAGAATTGGTAACTCCCCTATCACTACTAGTCTTATATTAAGACAGCCTGCAATGATGAAGGTTATGAAGTATGTGAATAGTGGCAGATACTCAATGAGCCAAGCTATTGAGGAAGCTATGGAAGACTATAGAAAGCAGAGAGGTGATTCTTCTTATGGTGGTAAAACCATTAACTTCAACTTTACTGATGAGTGGCTGGCTAGTAATATAGCTGCTGAGAAGAATGGTGGTGATATTCACTCAATCCATATAGAAGAAATGGAGTTTGCAGTCAACCAGATAAAGGTTCTTGTTATGCTAAAGCAGATGAATACTGCTGCTGATGCTCTTGGAGATGTGGTAAGAAGTATAAGAAGTGACTCTCAAAGTGGTGGTGCTGGTGGCTCTATTGCTGCTGGTAATGATAAGATAGATGGTCTTGAGAAGATACTCGATGATGCAGCTACTAAGGTTGATTATCCTTTACAAGGCTTAGGCTTTATGAATGAGATGATGATGAGTAGGTCAGAGGAGGATATTATAAACAGTACCCTTCCTATACAGACTGCTACCTTTCAGTGGGGTCTTATGGCAACACATGATTGGTATAAAAGACTGTTCCCTCAAGTATCTGAATCATTTAGGCTTGTAGCTGACTTGGCTAAGGGTTTCACTACCTATGGTAATCTTGATGATACTACCATCAACAGGATTTACAGCCAGTATCTGATATTCCTTATGACAGGTATTTCTAATGACTTTAGAGGAGACAAGGAGAGCAGAGACTACTATATCAATAAGTTCCCAGGAGAGTTCAATGAACTTAAATCAAAGAATCCTTACTTGATAGAGAGTTTACCTTTGCTTAGAAGATTAAAGGTATTGTTCTCAAACAAGTATAATGGTTCTCCTGTAATAGTGTTCAACAATGTAGGTAAGGTAACTGATATTCAAGCTGAGGATTACAGAAGTGATTTCAGAAATCTGCTTGGCAAAGAGAATACTAAGGATATAGCAGCTAAATTGCTTAAGTACGCTTTCTATAGAGGATTAGGTTTTAGTCCTAGTGGCTACTCTAACCTTATCCCCTCAAAGCTGAAGATGAGTGATGCTACTGACTATATATCTACTTTGAGGCATGTTCTTAATATGGTAGTAGATGACAGAACCAATATAGAGTTCGTGTATCAGTATATAAGGAACAACATGGATGATAGAAGGTTTGTACCTGAAGTATCTATGACAGGCATCTTCAAAGGTGAGCCAGAGGATAGCTTCACTGTTACAGTGACTAAGCAGTCTTCTCAGGATATGAAGAGATTTGCTTACCCTATAGAAGGTGATAAGGTTAGGTACAGAGAGTTTGTATGTTATACTTATAAAGGTAGTAAGAATTACTATATATATGATGGTACTACTAATACCTATAAGAGAGTTAAACCTCTAGGTAGTTCCCAATATCAAGAGTATGACTACAATACTTTAGGTAGTGTAATGGAAACTTCCATTGCTGAGCCTAAGCAGAAGAGCTTCAACTTCAGGGATGACTATAGAGCTGCCAATTCTATTGAGTCAGCAATGGTTCAATTTGAAATATCAGAGGAAGCATACAAGAATATGCCCAGTTTTGATAATATGCCTGCCCCTTCACTAGATGACCTATATAGTACTAGTAGAGAAGCTAGAGCTGCTCAAATGGCTGCTCAATGGCAAGAGCTGGATAAACAGTTTAAGCCTCGAACTCTTACAGTAGAAGATCTTAGCAGGCTTGATGCAAGGGAACAGTTTGAGAACTTCGATAGACTTGATGCGATGTCTCAAGACTTAGAAGGTAACAATAAATGTAAGTAATAAAATGAGTACAAGTTGTGTATTACATCCTAGATTGAGCAATGGGGAGAAATCCCCATTGTTCTCTAGGTTAAAAAATTTCCTAGGTGACAGAAAGTCAGCAGAGGATGTCTATTATAAAGCAATCAATCCATCTTTTAGAGAGGCATTCCCTAATGTAAGATTTGACCATAATGGGGAACCATTACTTGAAGACCTTATAACTCAGTGTGGTGTAGGCTATAGTAAGAGCAATGAGGTAATGCTTGATTACCTTAATAGTGAATATGGTACTAAGTCTGTACCAAAGACTATGCAATCAGTCATAGAGCTACAGAACAAAGCTGCCTCCTTCAACATCAACAATCCTCTTAATAAGAGATACTCTGCTGAAATAACCTCTTCTGGACATGATGTGTCAATGGAGATAGTTACAGCTACAGGTAATGAGATGGACTTAGGTAGGCAACAGAAGTTCAATGCTGAGCTTAATAGTCAGCTAGTCAAGCTATTAAATAGCTGGGGTGCTGATGTTGCAGCTCTTACTGAGCTTGAAGAGGCAAGCAATATCAATGGTGTAATGGATTTAAGTGCAGGTATCAATGCTGCTACTGGACTTAAGGAAGTTATCAGAATAGCTAAAGGCGAGAGAGGTCAGGAGGTTCTTGCAGAGGAATGGGGCCACTTTGTTGTAGATGCTGTAAATGACAGTCCTCTTAGAGACAGGATGCTTAACTCATTAAAGAATGAGGAAGTATTACAGAGAGTACTTGGCAGCGAGTATGATAGATACAATGAGGTTTATAAAGGTGATATAGACCTTATGGCTAAGGAAGCATTAGGTAAGATGATGGCTCAAGTGCTTAACAACTATAGTGCTACAGCTCCCAATGACAGGCTCTTTGAGAGATATAAGAATAATGTCCTGAATTTCTTTGGCAGAAGAAATGCAGATGAGATTGATGAGATAATCAATAAAGTCAGAGAACAGGTATATGAATTTACTACCAATGTCTTTAATGGCAAGTATCAACTTGATATTAGTAGTAGAGACTATAACAAGAGATTATTCAATCTTGGTAATGATGTATCAAGGGACTATAACATCTTGAAGAGGATTATTCAACAGGAGAGGAAGAGATTAACTATCTATGGTAAAGGAGCTAAGGCTACTGCTAGGGAAAGGGAAGAGAGGAGAGGCTCATTTGATGAAAAGCAAAAACTCTTCATAGATAAACTAAGTAATGACCTTGAGAACCATAGGGAACTAGAGGGTATATATACATATCTGACAGAGGCTGTCAGGATGTTGAGACAATTAAGTGATAAACTTGATGCTGTACATAACTCTCAGACTACTTGGAAAGATAAATTCTCAGCACTAAGAAGTATCAGGGATTATATGTCATCCTATGGCAGTATCATGGAGGAACTGAGACAGGAAATGTATAAGGCAAAGCAAGAGGGAGATATGAGGTTCAAAGAGAAGTTGCAAAACTCTCTTGACGAGTTCTCAGGTCTACTTGCCG
>NFZC01014102.1_pt1 | contig 16598 bp, 10 predicted proteins | sample 1095391 | NCBI WGS metagenome assembly NFZC01 (sample SAMN03609890, study PRJNA323583) | gut metagenome | isolation source: feces | host: Rattus norvegicus | place: Denmark: Riget | collected 2013
TTGAAGGTTATAAAACTTATGTTACTTCAAATGCTATAGGTGGTCATGCCGAAGGTAACGGATCTTATACAATGGCTGAATATGGTCATGCCGAAGGTAATGGTACTTATGCTTCAGGATCTGGATCACATGCAGAAGGTAATGTTACACATGCTAATGGACAGTATTCTCATGCTGAAGGCAACAATACAATAGCAGAATCTACTTCATCCCATGCTGAAGGCGAACGTACTAAAGCAATAGGACAATCATCACATACTGAAGGTGTTTCTAACTATGCAGGTGGTTTAGGTGCCCATGCCGAAGGTAATGGTACTTATGCTAATGGGGTATCATCACATTCACAAGGTGTATCAACTTATGCTAATGGAGAAGGATCATTTGCTAGTGGTAATAAGACAACAGCACAATCTAATTTTTCTTCTTCTTTTGGTGTATCAACTTATGCTAATGGTATAGGTTCTATATCAGAAGGAAACAATACATCATCTTATGGTGAATTCTCACATTCTGGAGGTGTTGGTAGCATATCAAGAGGATCTTACTCTTCTACGGATGGTTTCTATACAGTATCTAAGAATAAGACAGAAGTTGGACATGGTACATATAATAGATCATATTATTCTGCTAATGGTTTCTTAGTAGAAAACAATGATACTAATAAGATTCCTAATGAATTTGCTCGTGTAAATAACAAATACTTACCTGGTAGATTCCCAAATGGTATTGATTCAAACAACAACTTAACTGGTACAGGTTTTTATGAATCCAGTTATGAAACTATTTTCAGTATTGGAAACGGTGGAACTGGAGATACAACAAAGGGTCCTAGCCCATTATATAAAAATTCAAGTACAGATGCCGGTCAATATGTAAAGAAAAATTCTCGACATAACATTATGGATATTCGAAAGAATGGACAGATGTATTATGATGGTGGCATGATAGTAGGTGGTGAAGTTGTTGCTCCAACATCATATAGCTATGTAAATTCATTAGGTCCAACTGCATATCTGACTACGGTTATGAGAGCATTACTTGTACAACCTAAATATTACAGACCTAGTTTGCAATATTATATTTGGTATACTGGAAATAGGATTGCAAACGCAGTTACTTCTAGTGATAGTGTTGGATGGTCATATTTCCAAAATAACCAGAATTCTGATGGTATTTGCGAAGTAGGTGCTACAACTAGTTTTGATATACAGTTTAGAGCATTTAATGTAGGTGTCGATAAGCCAGAAAACACAGACCCTATATATGGTACTTCATTAGGAAATATGTTGGGTTATTCTACTGGTATTACTCAAATAACTTATCAATCATTAACTAATGGATCTAACATATCAACACAAAATTTCACTACAATAACACATAATAAAGAATTGCTTGCTGGTATGAAGAATGATACAGCCAAATATTGGCCTAAGAGATTAGTATCAAATAATGAAGATGTTACAGATCCTAATTATATATATTTGAATGATACTGGAGCAAAAGACCCTTACCATAAATTCAATTGGGAACCTCCTTATGATTATATTAATTCATATAATTTAGCTTACTATAGTTCATATTGCAATGCTGTAGATAATAAAGGTGTATTTGGTGAAACTGGTAAAACAGATTATAGAACAGGATTATATTCAACAAGAAGTACAATCTCTAGTTCTATCAAGCTTGATAGAGAAGGTAAATTTACTGTTTGGAAAGCAACATCATATACATTCAATCCAGCAACCCAAATGTATTTTCAACAACTTATGGAAAAAGCTACATATATACCTGATGATGGTGCAGCACCTTATGATAAATGGGATACACCAAAAACTTTTACTTCATCAGCTTCTTTTACTTTGACAGCAAGATATAGAATATACTATGGTACTACAAATGATGTTCCTTATATAATGGAAAACGGAGTTCGTAAACCTAATCAATTATGGAAAAAATGGACACAAAATGAATTCTTAGGTAAGAAGAATGCTGCTGTTGGAAGATCTAATGGTGATATAGACCATGGTCATTTATACGGTAATTTACAGGCAGCTTCTGGACAAACACAGCAATCTAATGCTACAATAAGTAGATCTGTTAAAACTTGTTGGTTTGCATATCCAACCAATATATACAGACTTCACAAACATAATAGTAGCGCTGTACCTAATGGATTCTATATGTATTACAAAAACCAGATGAATGTCGAATCTGCTCTTGATACAGGTGTTAGAACTCCAGCATCTGATAATGATAATGGTGATGCATTAAGTACAACAAATACCGGACGTGAAAAGTATGAGTTTACTACAGATAACCCAATTAATCCTAGTGGATTGAGATATCATATAGTAGCAGTAACTGCACCTGGTGATATTACTAAAGGTACATGGGGATTTGCATTTGAACGAAAATAAATAATTGGAAGGAGAAGCTTAAGCTTCTCCTTTTTTATTGATGAATATTTTTAAATAATACAAAAGAATATTTCTAATACAAAGATATTATGGCAGTAAAACCGATAGGAACAACCGCACTTACATGGGGTAGCTTGTTAGGTAGAGGTAACCGAGAACCAATTGATGCAACTCAATTGAATTATTCTTATACCGATTTACTTTGGGAATTGAACCAAAGAACAGTATCATATCAAATTGGTATAAATAACGGTGGATCAGGTAACTATTACGTTGGATTGATTACTTCAGTTCCTTATGTAAATGAAGATGATAAGAGAAAAGATAGTCATTATACAGTAGATGCTAATGGTAATAAGAAATTAGAAACCATAGATATGAAGGGTCCTTGGTATGTATCTTATAAAGGTACAGACAAAGGAAGAGGTACTGCTCAAAATAAATATGGTTTTGTTCCTGATGGTAATCCTAATACATATTATGCTGATAGAATAGTGCTTAAGCAAGAGATGGACTATACTCTTGATAATGGTTTTGTCCGTAAGACACAGCTTGGTACTTATTATACAGGTGTTGGTCATTGGTATGATAGCTATATTATGTCTAGAAAGTATGCTGATGGTTTAGAATGTCCTGATGGTACTTATTTTCCTACTACTTCTTATGCTGAAATATTCAATGACTATACACATAATGTAGCTACTGGTAATTTTTCTCATGCTGAAGGTAGTAATACTACAGCAAGCGGAGATTATTCTCATGCTGAAGGTTGGCGTACTACAGCAAGTGGAGAGAATTCTCATGCTGAAGGTAGATATACTACAGCAAGTGGAGAGAATTCTCATGCTGAAGGTGCTAATACTATAGCAAGCGGAAATTATTCTCATGCTGAAAGTGCTAATACTATAGCAAGCGGAGATTCTTCTCATGCTGAAGGTGTTAGTACTAAAGCAAGAGGAGGTGGTTCTCATGCTGAAGGTCTACATACTACAACAAGTGGAGAGAATTCTCATGCTGAAGGTACTGGATCTTATACTTATATTAAAGGTACAAATGCCCATGCAGAAAACAGTTCTTATGCAAATGGAAAGAATTCTCATTCTGGTGGTGAAGCAACAGCTGGTGGTGTCAATTCATTTGCTCATGGTGTAAAAGGAACATTAGCTTCTGGATCTAATTCTATTGCATTAGTTTCTGGAACTGCTTCTGGTGATAGTTCTGTTGCTGTAAAAGGTACTGCTTCTGGTGATAGTTCTGTTGCTATAAAAGGTACTGCTTCTGGGTCTAATGCTATTGCTTTTACTGGTACTGCTTCTGGAGAAAATTCAATATCATTAGATGGTACAGCTTCTGGATCTAATTCTGTTTCTATACAAGGTACAACTAAATCAACAGACAGTGTAGCTATTGGACAAGGTTCTGTAGCAGAAACAGGTCAAGGTGCTATGGCATTAATAAAAGGTCATGCTACTGGACAACAATCATTGGCTACTAATATAAGTACTGCTTCAGGAACAAATTCTGTAGCTATGAATGCAAGTTCTGCTACCAATACTCAATCATTTGCTGTAAATAATAGTACTGCTTCAGGAGTAAATTCTTCTTCACTTAATAAAGGTACTGCTTCAGGAGAAAATTCTATTTCTACTAATATAAGTACTGCAACTGGAGTTAATTCTGCTGCTTTAAATAATGGTAATGCTTCTGGTGAAGGATCTGTTGCTATGAACTATAGTAAAGCTACTGGTAAAGGTAGTGTTGCTATTGGTTTAAATACTATTGCATCTGGTGAATATTCATTTTCTCAAGGCCATGAGACAAGAGCAAATAATCATGATAGTCATGCTGAAGGGTATGGTACTAATGCAAGTGGAGATCAGTCACATACTGAAGGTATTGTTACTAAAACTAATGGTTTAGCTTCTCATGCGGAAGGACAAGGTAGCATAACTGGTACTAATGCTACTGCAGCTCATGTGGAAGGTTCTTATACTATAGCAAACAATGAATCAGAACATGCACAAGGTAAGTACAATGTATCTGATACAGAAAATAGTGGTACATTGTTCACCATAGGTAATGGTACAACAGAAGATAATCGTCATAATGTTGTAGGTATCTATCATAATGGTGATATAAACATTGAAGGACAAAATACTACTAATCACAATACTGGATATTTCAAAACCACAGTAGATGGAAACCATACAGAAGTTGTAAGAGGTAACTATACACAAACAATTGGTACGGCAACTAAAAACAATACTTGCAATATTACTGTAAATGGTAATACTACAAATAGATTCAATGGTACTTCTGATACTAGAATTACTGGTGCTACTTATGAAGGTTATGGTTCATCATTTATTTCTAGTGTTACTGGATTTAAATCTTCTTATGCTTATAATAATGTATTCAATAAAGTAAATAAGTCATCTTATAACTATATTGGAGAATCTTTAGGAACTTATGTAAGTAAATCTATATCAGAAAGATCTGATACTAATGTATATTTATCAGCTCCTAAAATATGTATACATGGTGATACAGCAACTGATGGTACTTATGTTGATATAAGTTCTGATGTATCTTATTTATATGGTAGAAGACATACTTATATTGGGCAACCTGTTCATGGTGGTACTTCTGTTACAACTACTATAAAAGGCAATACCATAAACGAAAATAGTACTACATCAAATAAGACAACTAATACAAATAATGAAACCGTAACAGGAAATTCAACTACAAATGTTACCGGAAGTACTAATTTAACTACAGGTTCTCTAAACATAACATCTGGTGTTACTAATTTAAATTTAAACAAAACCCATATTCACGTAACTAATGAATTATGTATTAAGTCTAGTACAAATACATATTTTAAGGGTGCTACAAATACTTATGTAGGTAAAGACCAAGAAGGAAATAAAGGTACCAATTTCTATGTAACTTCTTCTGCTACAGGAGATTTAACCTCACCAAACATAAGCCTTAATGCAAGTACAAAATATGATGAAAATATTGGTAATAAGTCTGTAACAGCTACAGGAACACTTACTGAAGATATTACTGGAATTGTAACAACAACCAATCGTAATAATTGTAATATTTATACTTATGGAAATTCTTATACTTATGTTCATGACAATATAACAGATACAGTAGAAGGTGAAAGATTAGTTGTAACAAAAAGCAATGTTAATGTACATAATTTAAGTAATTCTACTACATCTACTTCAGGAAATACATATCAATATACTTCAGCTAATAAGACAGATGCTATAGGTGGTACAAGAACTAATATAACAGATGGTAACGTTAGTACAACTAACAAAGCCAATGTAAGTATAACTACTAGAGGAGCACATAATGAATCTATAACTAATGAAAGATCTTTTACAGTAGGTAAGCATGATAGTTTAATAGTAAATTCAGGTGGTAGAACAGAAAAGATAACAGGAGAAAAGATAATACAAGTTGTATCTGGAAATATCAATGCTTATACAGATGATACTCATGATACTAGATTGCATACAAGAAGTACTTATATAGAAACAGTACATGCTTATATAGGTGATAAGGCAAATACAGTCATTAATGGTAACTATAGTGTAGGTTTAGGACAAGGAATAAAAGTTTCATCAAACACAAATGTTAGCACTGGTAAGTTTAATAAAGATGAAGCAAGCTACTTTGCTGTTGGTATTGGTACTTCTGATACAAATAGAAAGAATGCATTCTGGATTAGCCAAGGTAATACTGCTGGTACTAATGGAGTAGGTTATTTCAGTAACAATACTTATGTATATGGCAATAGTTATGATCCAGGTCAATATCCAAATAATAAAGAAGATAAATCATGGTCTGTTGCTGTAACATATAATATGTATAGAAATAGCTATACTTATTTGTATAAGACTGTAAACGATAAGTTCAATACTTTCGGTACTGGTACTTACTTTACAAAATCTATAGATCCATTTACTTATACACCAGTAAGTTATACATTACACTATACAACACAAACATTCAATAATACAGAAAATAGTTGGCCAACTATTAAGCATCAATATGTATTGCCACAAGCAATCCCAGGTGCATTAGAAAATGATAATTCTGGTATGGCAGGTCTTATGTCGGCAAGAGATAAGGCTAGACTTGACTCTATATGGGAAGGTGACAAACAGATTGCAGGAATACAAATTTCAACTGGTTCATGGCAAGTATTTAAGAATGATGATAGTACTTATACATTAGCAAATATCAAACATCAATCAAATAGTATTACTAATCTTAAAGTAGAATATGGTTTTAAAGTCAAATGGTCTGGTACTTGGAAATGGACAGTAAATAATCAGAAAAATGCAGAAGAATGTAAAGGTGCATGGGGTACAACTTTACCTCCAGTAAATACAAATTCTTCTACTTATACATCACCAGTATTAAGTGGTAATGGAAGCCAAATTTGTTATGAAACAATATATGCGGCTAAACGTGGTTTGATTATTTCTGGATATCCAGATGATTATGCAGCTAGTTCAAATGGTTCAAGGCACTTGGGATCTATAGTACCAGCATCTGGTAAAGACAATAGATCTTGCTCTGTTAGTTGGGCCACTTATAGATTGTTATTCTATGGAATGTGTACACAAGCAGAAGCAGATGGATTGAATATAGGTGTGATGAAAACAAAAACTACCAAAGATATAACAGGAAGGAGTTGGACAATAAATTATAATTCAGATTCTAGTCATTGTTTCTTCATGGCTTATCCAGCGGCATTTGGCAATATAGCTACTATTAAGAAAAATGGAGTAGAAATCATTACATCATCATTCATTAAGGTAGGTGCTGTTAACTATACAAATGGTGCTGGATTTACACAGCAATACTATGTATACAGATCTGGTGTTGGTGCAGCAGGTATGTCAATCACAATTTCATAAAAGATATTAATAATGGCAGAAAGAATATTAACTGGAACAGATATAACATTAGCTAATGGTTCAAATACTAATACACAAATTGGTACAAAAGAAACGTTCCTTGACAGAAATGCTAAGTTGATTCCATCAGATGAAACCACTACAGCAATTACCAACATGAATTGGATTGCTGGACATCATACTGTAAAAGATTTAGAACATTTATATAAGATACCTGACTTCATACTTTCACAATCATGTTATGCAGATAAAGTATCTAAAAATGGAAAAGATGCAATAGGACAATTATGGTATGTAGAAAATGACCCTGGAAAAGGTTATTATATGTTAATTAAATGGGATAATCGACATAATGCCGCTGGTTGGTCAAAGACAAATATCAAATCATTGATAAATGAAGATGGTGCCAGTTCAACCCAGTATATGAATAAAGATAATGTTTATGATAATATCCATAGCATTACTGTAGATGGTTCTGATACCCATACTTATACTGGATGGACACAGGGATTCAAATATACAAATGGTGCAAGTACTGTAACATTATCATATACACATTATACAGGAAATGATAGCAGTATAAATATACCAGTATTGAATGATGGCAATACCATTAACCAAGGATCTGCTAATGCTTCTAAAGCCGGTATAGTTACAGCAGATCAATATAATAAGATTGTTTCTAGATTGACTTACCTTGAAAAATGGTGTATGTGGCAATCTGGATTACCTAACAACAAGTCTACTTATATTTGGTCAGGTACATTAGCACAATTTAATTCATTGTCATCAAAACCGTCAAATACTACATTCATCATATCAAACTAATATATCAAAGAGGAATTCTGTTGAATTCCTCTTTTTATTTTTGTATAGAGATATTAAATTTAACACATGCCACTTAATTACGGATTAATAAAACAAAAACCTGAATTAGAATATAAGTTTTCTGATGGTACAACAGAAACTGTAAAAGATTTACTAGTAAAGACATTTGATGATACTATTGATTTCTCAAATGCTTATACAATAGTTGAAGTATCAAAAGAATATATTGCTAGACCAGATTTAATATCATTTGTTCTTTATCATTCAGATGAATATGCTGATATATTATGTAAGATAAATGGAATATCAAATCCTTTTGAATTGATGGAAGGAAATATTTTGATATGTCCACAACCTGAATTTATAGATAGATTTACAAAAGTTGTAAAAACTAATATGGATGGACTAGCTTCTACATCTTCATCTTTACTTAATAGAACACAAACATTCAAAAAGAGTAAAGATGAAAAACGATCACCAAATGAAGCAACAGTATTTGACCATAATTATATGCAAGTAGGTGATACAAATTTATTGATTTATTAATTTTATGGAAGATTTGAAAGAGCTATATCAACCATTGAGTCCAAATGTAAATAAATTGGACCCAATAGTAAGGCATGATCCATCAGTTAAGAAAAACGCTGTAGTAAAATTCAATGAATCTCAAGACATAAAATCTTCAGGTGTTGGCATAAATAATCAACCAATAAATGTTGTAAAGTTAGAAGGTCCAAGAATACCTGTCATAAGAATAGACAATAAAGTAATTCTTAGAAATTCTATAAAATATGTACATATTGATTATGATAAATTTATCCCAACTTGTAAAGTCATTATATCACAACAAGAAAAAAGTGAAGAGTTGATGGAAACTGCTTCTATGTCTTCTAATATGACTATAGTAATGACGGATTCCGTTGATGGTGCCTATAAACCTATTTCCATAGATTTCTATGTTAGTAAAGTGGAATATCATGCTGATCAGATAGTATATTATGGTGAATATCATTTGTTGTCTTTACGTCAAAAAATGACAAAGCAAATTACATTCAATCCTTGGCCAACTCCAGGATGTTCTGCAAAATACTGTCAACTTGGTCCAAACAAATACCCAACTACTTATGAGTTCTTACATTATGTTGCAGTTACTGAATGTGGCTTAGGATTTGCTGCTACAGATAAAGTAAAAGAAATAAAAGATGATAAGACAAGAATAATAAGAAGTGAAACTTATACTGAAGCTATACAAAAACATGTTGCATTCGGTGGATTAGATGAGAACAGTGTATTTGATTGTTGGGTAGATCTTTATCGTTATTTAGTAGTTGTAAACTTTTCTTGGGTTATGACTGAAAAGATAACCCCAAATGACCTTGGAATACATCCTGTTAGTGGTCTTGGATTTACAGATGATGACATAAAAGAAGATATGCAACATGGTATGGCACATCGATTGCTTACTAACTATAAAAGAATGCCTGAGCTTGGCAACTATCTTGTATCATCTTGGAAGTGGAGAGTAAACAACAAAGATATAATAGAGCATGGAAACATGAATGAATACACGATTGGTTCTCCAACTTCTGGAACTGGAAATGATGCCCTCAATACTACTAATATGAAATTCCGTGGAACATCCGTAAATGATACAGTAAACAATGCATGTCGATTTAGAAATACTGTTTTTTCTGGATATGAATATGGTGATCCAGAAGATCACAATACCCCGGTTCTGAAACAAAAAATGATTCATGATAATTATTTCAGGAAAATGAGAGCTAAGACATTGGAAGTAAAGTTGGCAAAACCAAATTTTGGTCTTCAACGTGGAACCCTCATAAATCTAGCTATATTTGAATATACAGAATTAGGTAAACGACAGATGTGGCAAAACTGGCATAATTTAAGTGGAGATAAATCTGAAATGCCTAACCCATCTAGTGTTGAATTGGAAAAAATGTTTGAAGATTCAACTCTTGGATTCATAAACTTATCCGTATCTGGTGTTTATTATATTGATGGTATGTCATTTGAATATGATGTAAAGAATGAAGAACATGAAATCATTCAAAAGATATACCTCATAAGAAGAGATATTATACCTGGTTATATAAACAGTGATTCTGTTCCTAAATCATATAACAATACTTAAAATGAAAAACATAAACAATTCTTCTGAAATATATAAGCAAATAGTAGTATCTGATGATACTTTGGTTTCAACTTCTGATTACATAAATGATAAAGTTAATGATATTTATAACCAAATGTTGAAAAAATCAATTTCTGATTTTTTAATGGATCATCAGAAATACTATGGGTGGGATATTAAACCAATAAAAGATAAGAATTGGAAAACATCTCCACGTATTATAATTACTTCTAAAAAATATCCATTTGAAAAGAAGATAGTAAATATAAAAGAATACTGGGATAAAGTAGTACAGTTTTCTAAGAAAAACTCAGAATCATATACCGACTTGATGATAGATGAAGATACTTTAAAAGATGCTGAAATAATAAGTATCAATTATGTATTAGGTATCGTTAAGATGAAGTCAAAATTTACTCAAGTAGAATTTGAAGTTCCATTTTCTAGAATAAATGGCAATACAAATATGTCATTGGATTGTACATTAGCAGGAACATTTACTTATCTTTCAAATCAATAAATAAATAAAATTAAAATCATGTCAATTCTATCAAAATTATTAGGAGGACTAGGTAAAGGTGTTTCATCTACAGGAAATGGTTCTGATGGATATGAAAAAAAGCCTCAGCAAAATACTTTAGATTATAAAGGTCCATTAAAAGCGAATCCAATTGTACCTGATAGCCAAGTGGAATATGATGGCTCTGGTACAATAGCATCTAGGGATGCCAATACTGATCAAACATTACTTGATGTTCCTGCTTGGGGTTATAAAGATTTCATAAATGAACGAGTAAGTTTTCAAAAAGGATTAGATTCTATTGCTACCCAACCAGCATGGTTATATTTTAAGTTGTTTTTTAAGTTTGACTCTTCTTATGGATTATTAGGAGGTATTATGCAATCTTCTGATGGAAGTAAATTTGCAGCAAACAACACTGCTATACAATATCTTGATAGAAATTCTTATAAATATAATGATAATATGATGGCTAGAAAAAAGTCTTTGATAAAGTTTGTACGATCATTAAGCTACATATCTTCTTATGCTCCTTGGTTCTTCAAATCAGTAAAAGATGTAAACAATGCTTTGAATATGAATTTAGATAATCTGACAGCAGAAAAATCCATAGAAATAGAATGTTCAGAGGAAGCAACTGATTTACGTTTACTTACTTTAATGGATTTCTATAAATATGCGGCTTATGATGCTATAAACCAAAAAGAAATATTACCAGAAAATCTAAGAAAATTTGATTTAGATGTTGTTGTATTTCAATCCCCAATAAGATATCTGCAAACTTCAACCAGAGATTTGAAAGGAAGAACAACTGTATATAAGAATCTCAATAGTGCTAACATGACAGATAGAATGTCATTCAAATTGTTTTCTTTTCAAGGTTGTGAAATAGATTATTCCACTTTAAATACAATGCTTCCACAATCATTTTCAAATCAGACTCCATTCCAATCTACTCCAACGTTCAAGATAAAATATGATCGTGTGTACCAACATAACCAAAATGAATTCGCTAAGGTATTGTTTGGTGATTCTGGATTCTTATGGAGTCAAAATGGAATTAGTAGTTATGTGTTGAGTGGAAAGAAAGGTGACCCTGATATAGATAATCGTGAAAAACACCTTGATAAAGATCCTAATACAGTTAATTTGGGTGATGTAAATGTGAATGGAATTAATTCTGGTGGTACTACAAATCCTGAATATGATGACCATGAAAACAAACGTCATAAGATGATGCAGTATGCAATAGACAATAAATACTATTACAATCCTGCAAGTCAAACTTATAAGACGTTAGTTGATGCATCAGAATCTACTATATCTGCTGCTATGATGCTTATAGATGGTAGTGCAGGTCTTGGTAACCTTTATGGTGAAGCAGCTAGTGTTGGTTCAACATTCAAAAGTATTGGTAAGAATGCTAAGAAAGCTTACAAAGACCTTTGGAAAAATGGTGTTAAGAATTTCTTACAATTTTAATTTGTCTGAAACCATCAATACACCATCTATCAAGAAATAGTCACTATCATAAGGTGTTGAATCAAGTAATTTCATATAGTCATATTTTTGTAAATTGTTCATATCATAATCTAATTTTGATAGTGAATTTATAAAGTATGAAAAATCATTTGATTCTGTTGCAACAAACATATAACCTTCATATATAGAAAATGGTAAACTAGATCCATTATGTACAAAGATGAATTTTCCAAAATGCAAGTCACTAATAAACTTTGCTAATGTCTTCTTTGTATATGATGGATCTTTTTCTTTTAACTTGTTTTCAATATTCCACTTTGTAACATAGATTTCTTCTGGATCTTCATTAGAAAGATTTACTATATTTTGTGCAGCATTCTTTATTTCTTCTTTTGTAAACATTATATTCATTGTATTATTTATAGTAAACATAGATATAGTAAATATAGAATATGTGTGAAATAAGTTCATAAACATTTCTATTTTTAAATATGCAGAATCTAGTTAACAAAACTACAGAAAAATGGAAACATCCTTGGAATGTTGAGAAATTTGACAATCTATTTGATAGAGATGAACGATTCTTCTCAATATTGATAAAGGGTGCTTTATCTTGGCTTACTAGAAATATAGTGTTATATGATAAACCTATCAATCATTTCATATTCAACACAGGATCTTCTTATATGTATATAGAAAACAATGGATATAAATATAGTTTGAATGAAGTATCCGGAGAAAACCAGATTTATATGAAAATGCCAAGATGTATTGTTGAAATGGATAATGTAAGCATACCATTAGAAGAACTTACACAACCTTATGTTAGAGGAGTTTATGAAAGAATAGTAGGAAATGAAATAGTTGGTATGAATGCAGAAATGCGTCGATTACCATTAGAAGTAACATTAAAACTAAGATATGTTCTATCTAATTTTAATGAATCTGTAGTATTGTTACAGGAAATAATTGATAAACTGGTATTCAACAAATATTTCAGAATAACTTATTTAGGACAAACAATAAAATGCTCTTTAGATTGGCCAACAGAACAATCTATACAAATCAATAAGATAGATATGACTAGCTCTGATACTAATCAGAAATCAATAGAGTTTTCTCTTAAATTATCAACATCATATCCTCAAATTGATGAAAGAACTGAATCTAGGAATGATAGTATAATTGGTAAGTTCAAACAAGATGTTTGTTTACATCCAAAATCATTGAATAACAAATCTTCTGATAGAGAATCAATCATAAAAGAATAAATCAAAATGGATAATAATTTAGTATCTTCACATATAGGAAATTTAGCTCAAACAGGTAAGGACTTTAATGTAATAGTGACAAATGCTCCATTTAAGTTGTTATCATCATTAGATAAAATATATCGTACTGGAAGTTCAGATACAGGTGGAAATGGTACTACAACAGCTACAAATAATGGAATGGGTACTAAGATTGCAAACTCATTTATGATATGTGCTCCACAAATACCTGATGAATATACAACTTACAATTATGTTGCTAATGTTGCTTATATAGATAGAGACAACAATGGACAGTACACTTATGGGGATACACAATTATATAATGACGCTTATACTTATGTGTATACTTCATATAATGCATATAAAGATACTGGTGAATTTGACTTAGTAGCTACAGATGCTTATGGTATACCAGTTGCATTGACTCCACCATTCAATGATATTGATAAAGAATATTTTGATGTAAGTTCAGATATTCCATCAAGATATAGAGATTACTGTCATTCAAGATCACTTACATTATCTAAAAATTTCAGTACACAATTTAGTTACCTTGGTAAATATGTAGAAACAATTGGTTATACATATACACCAATAGTTATTGATTATGATAAAACAACATATTTTATTAGAGCTAGCAAAAAAGTAAGTGATCCAAATCCAAGACCATTATATTTTGTTGGAAAAATGGACAAAGTTAGTCCTAAAGGTGTTTTGTCATATAAAGCCCAAATCGGCAATGTAAATAAATATTTGGATCCTAGCATAACACATGATGATGAATACAATTATGAATATATTCCTGTATCATTTGAATATTTGTTAGATGAAGTAGATAAATTGAAAGATTGGAAATCAACAGAATTTCCAGAAGATAATGGTGAATGGAATGAAGGAGAAAAACTTGAAGATTCTGCTTCAATATTAAAAAAGCTTTCTTATCTAATGAAAACAGTAAGTAAGTTGAATAATTTACCTTATGTATTGAACCGAACTGGTTCAACATCTAAAGATATATCTTATCTTTGGAGTGGTAATATGAGTGATTATGAAGGAATAACAAAATCCGATAAAGATGATAAAACAACATTCATTATTGAAAATGATGATAAATAAATACAAATGGGAAGAACTTAAGTTCTTCCCATTTTTCATTTTGAATATTTTAATTCTTATTCTCCTTCTTCATTGTCTTCTTTATCATCGTCATCTTCTGATTCAATAAAGTCACTCAACTTATCCAATTGATTTGCTAATGACTTTACATCATCTTGATTTGCTTTATCATCATCCTGCATTTTCTGTACATATTGCTGAAGTACATCTTGAATAGAATCTAACTTATCCTTATTGGAATCATTGGCTTTAATCTTGATACCACCATCAATTTTTTCTGAATACACAGAATTCTTATTAGCAAGATCTTCAATAGATTTGATAGTCTCATCTGCATGATCGAGGTCACCAAATTCAAATCTAAGCATCTTTTCTTTACTTTCATTGATATTTAGTGATTCATTCAATGTTTCTACTAAACTTTTCATATATATTTTAATTAACGTTAATTTTAAAAATATGTTAAAAGGTAATTAGCAAAATCTTTACCATATACCTTTATCTTGTTTCTGTTCTTTACAGTTTCACATTTCTTTACCCATTCTAAAACTTTAATATAGTTCATAATTGTACTTTTAATGCAATCACTATCATCATAAGAACTATCTAATGATGGGCAATTGAAATTAGTTATGCTATTCTGGCCTTTAGGTGGGAAATTGTTGTACTTAATATATTCATTCAGAAATTCTATCAACAAATCTATCAAATCATAATTTGGATATTTAGTATTATTCTCGTTTACTGTCATCCAAGAATTGTAATATACTAAATCACCTAACATAATCTTCAACCATGAATCCATAGCATCTCTATACTTTTCTAAACAAGTTTTCTCTCCTATATTAGAACTTCCACTTAATAGATTATATTGGTTAGTACAAGAATTGCAAGTAGAAATAGTAGAAGGCAAATCAGTACCATCTGTACTAGTATTCATGATAGTCTGTAACAGTTTTGTTGCTTCATCATTTTTATGATTAGCAAAATACTTCTGTACAACATCATAAACATTATTTGGTACTGCTTGTCTGTTTTCTTCTGTTATAGTTGTATACTTCAATATGATTTTGAAAAAAGTTTGTGGGAAGAAATAGAAATCATCTTCAGTAAACTTCAAATCTGATATTTCATTCTTATTGAAGAAGAAATTCAAGTCAATGCTTTTCTTCTCATTATCAGACAATTCTTCAAAATATGAAGTTATCTTAGGTCTGTCATTTTCTCTATCATAGTAGAGATAGTCAGGTAAATATATATCATCATCTTCTTCTGCTAATGATTGAATATCATTGCCAGTATGGTCCTTTGTTCTAGTACACCATTTGTATAAAGTTTCATTCAAATAATATTCTTTACTTGGTCTGAAACTTTCAATACCAGTGCCATATACACTATTATCAGTAAGTGCTTTAATTAAGAACTTTCCTAATTCTGAAGTACTGTTAGATAGCAATTCTTTTGTAATTGGTACATAAATTCTAGGCATGTCAAACTTATTAGCACCACTATCCTCAAGCATCAGATACTTAGGACCTAGAACCTCACCTTCAACAAAACCATCACCATATTCTAATGTTATGTAGTTTTCTTCAAACCACTTGATACCCATTGCATTTATACATAGAAGATATTTTCCTCTACAAGATTTAGGTATGCAAATATCATCTATGAACTTTACAACAAATGGTTGAAAATTATTTAAAAATGAATAATTCATGTTCGTATTTCTTTGGTTATTTAAAAATAGTTCAATAGATGTTGAACAAAAACATTCACACAGGGACGTTAAAATTATCTTAGCTGATAGAATATACTGAAACATATTTTTCCGCTCCCTGTGTGACCCAGGCGCTT
>NFZC01010787.1_pt1 | contig 16498 bp, 31 predicted proteins | sample 1095391 | NCBI WGS metagenome assembly NFZC01 (sample SAMN03609890, study PRJNA323583) | gut metagenome | isolation source: feces | host: Rattus norvegicus | place: Denmark: Riget | collected 2013
TAATGAATAGCATTTTTCATGATTATATAAACAATCCTCTTCTTTTTTATATGGGCATAAAATACATTGTTTTGTTTTAGATATCATCAATTATCTCCTTCCCACATTGTTCACATAAATTTAATTTCTCACTACACTCTTTACATACTTCATAACAAGGTATATGTCCAGTTACAATTCTTTTACCACATACTTTACATTTTCCTTCTGAGAAAGCATGTAGAACAATAATATGTTCACATTCTTTGCATATCATAATTACCACCTCTTATATTCTACTTTTTCTCCATTATCCATTACAACAATAATTTTATTAGGATATCCAGTTGAATCACCTTTGATACTTATATATTTACAAGAATCAATTGATTTAATTTTCTTATGACCTTTTTCACATTCTTGGCATTTTAATTTTTCTTTATATTGTGTTCCACAATAATCACAAATATATAATTTGGTTTCTTTCATATTATTCTCCTATATAAATTAAATCTTCAATATATTTTCTGTCTTCTCCTTTAAAAATAGGAATTTCTTTATCAATAATCCATTGATTATCTTTCTTAATACAGCAACTTCCACGTTTCTGATATACTGGGAAATCATTCCAATTAATTCCTTTTTGAGTCATTAACATATCTTGAATCATGTTACATGATTTTCCATGTAATTCTTTATGACTAAAATTAGATTGCCCTACCATTTGAATACTATTTCTTGTAGCATCTAATTGTCTCCAATAAATAAGATTTGCTACTTCCTCTTTAGAAATATTAAAACATCGAGCATCAAACATTGCCCCTTTCATCATTGCATTAGAGTATATTTTTGCTTGTTTTTCATTATTTTCATCTTCCCAATCTAAATCTTCATTATGTAAAAAATACAAATAATTTTTTGTAAATTCTTTATTAAACACCATAGTTGCCATACTTGCAGAAATACTACACATTTTTTGTACCTCATAATCAAACCAAGCAGAGCTTGTTAATTTTTGATAATCAATAAGAATTAATGTAATTTCATCTGATTGATGATAACCAAGTACACATCCTTGAATATTTTCACATAAGTATCTCATTGTTTCTTGCATAGATTTAATTAATACTTCATCGAAAGGTTTTTGAAATCCTCTTGTAAAAGTGTGAAATGCCTTTCCATCAATTCTAATTGCAACTGGCATTCTCCTTACTAATTTAGTTTTTGGTACTGTTTCGTAAAATTCTTTCATTCTTTTTCCTAGTTCATCTCTAACAGGCATAATTTATTCCTCCTTATGAGCACAAACAATTCATCATATCTTTAATTGTTGATAAAATATCTTCTCTATTCATAAAAAACAATAATTGACATACACTTTCTGAATCAATTGTAATATAATCTTCTTCCCAATTATCACCAATATCTAACTCTTTTTTTAAATAATCATAAAACATTTTATCCTGATTCTTATATTCAATTAGCATATCAACTTTATTTTCTGATAAAAGATTATCATTATTATCAAAATAAAAAACGATTTCTTTTTCTTTATCTTGAATATTTTTATCATTTAATGATAAATTTAATATAGAAATACTTTCTGATAATTGTTCAAGCCATTCTTTTTGAGTTTTACCTTCATATAATTTTTTTTGCATTTTAATCTCCTTACTTTAATTCTTCAACATTTCTTAACCTTTTGTTATAAAGATTATACCATATTTTTGAGCCTTTGTCAATAGGACTTTGTTTGTATTCAAGAAGATTTAATTCATCTGTATCTAATATTACATCAACTTGCATATATGGTTTAAATAACCTAATAATTTTATTAATTATCTTTACATATTGTGCATATTCATTTGTTTTAACTTTTATTTCGTTTCCATTTTCATCACAAAAATTACCATCTTTATATTGTTTTTTATATTGTCTATCTAATGCAATAATAATCTTTTCACAATTATATTTCATAAGTAAATCACGTTTAATCTTTTGAACATTCATTCCAAAATTACCGACTGAATTATTGTATTCTGCAATTTCTTCTAACATCATAACAGATTTAGGTGCTTCAAATAGTATAGCAGTTTTTGTATATCTTATATTTTCTTTGTTCACATTAAGACCATAAAGAATATTTCCAGTATTAAAATTATAATCAAAAGATAAGCTTGAGAAAGGCATATATTTATATCCTTGTTCAATTGCTTCTGGCAATAAATTTCTACAATGAGCACCAATAAAGTTGCCTACGTCATCAAAAATCGGAATGACTATTTGTTGCCTATAGTTATACCATTTAATTCCAAACTTTTGTTGTGTTTCAATTGATATACCTTCATCTACCCATCCTTGAAAATATTTATCTTCTAAATTGTCTAATATAGATTTATCATATATTTGATTTTCTTTTGGATTACTTTTATATCTTGTGTATTTTTGTAGACATGATTTCCAATCACAATGATTATCGTTTTTAATTTCATCTTTAATATCCCCAGCATCAATACCACAGAAATCACATACATATTTTAATGATTGAATAAATGAACATTTTTCTCCTAATAATTCTTTTCTTCTTTGAACTAAAGAAAAAATGTCGAATGCAGAGCTACACGAATAACAAAAAAATGATTTTGTATTGATATAAAAATACAACTTCGGTTTATGGCTATTAGCATCTTTATGATGACAAATAGAAGTAAATATAATCTCTTTGTTATTTTTTGATTTAATTTCAGCACCTAAAGATAATGTAATATTAATTAAATCTTGCATAGTTAATAATTTTTTGATGTCTTCTGCTTTAATCAATTATATCATTCTCTTTCCATAAAATATTCACATTTACCTTTTTTACCAATCACATCAAAATTAGATAGGCTAAAAATTTGTTCTCTAAAGTCATATAATCTAATATATCTTTCGCAATTTTTACATCTTGATTCATAAATAGTATTTGGTCTTCCAACACAATAAGTAATATCTTTACATTTATCCATATTTACTCATCTCCATTATTATTAATATATCCTTCAAGAATTTCCATAACTACATTTGTTCTGAAATTATAATTTTTGTTCTTTTCTTTTCTTTCATTGATTCCTTGAGTAATTCTTTGAACTGCCTCTAGTTCTTCTTTAATTAATCTTCTTTCTTTTCTTACTTCTTTTAACTTTTTAACGAGTTTAGATGTAATAATTGCATCACATTTTTTAAATTCAAGATAATGAAGAATATCCTCTTGTTCTCCATCTTTTTTAGAAAGTTCTTTATTTAGTTCTTCTTTTCTTTTATTTGCTCTTTTTTGCAAATCATTAAATTCTGATAACCAGAAATGACCTCTAAAATCTAATCCCATTTCATTTTTAATTTTCATCTTTAACTCCTTCAATATTATACTTTATTTTTTAATCATTAATTTCTACTTTCCAATTAATCATTGCCAAATATAATTTTTGTGGAATTTTATATTTATAATCGTCAGCAACTTTTTTAATCAATTTTTCTTTTTCTTTTTTATACCAATTAAATGCTTCTATTTCTGTTTTAAAACATTTGGTTTTATTTAGGCATGTTAAAGTTGCTTGATATTGTTTTAGACTATTCGGATTTGAAATTTTAGATACTCCTATTAAATAATCTCCTCTATTTTTATTATTTTTAGTAAATAATTTATTTATTCTTTGAGGTACAAATACACAAGTTTCTGAACTATATATCTTATTTCCTTTAAGAAGAATATCTTTATCAAGGCACATTGTTTCATTATCTACTTCATAATAATTCTCTTCATACCACTCAGCAAAGTTTTGAAAATTGTTCCATTCGTTACATACTGTGCAATCTTTATAAGTAGAAAATTTTTCATGTATTTTATCATTATAGCATCTTTTAAACATGTTATTCCAAAAATCATATATCTTTGTATTTTTTCCTTTTATACTCATTGGATACTTTCCTTCTCCAATATATCCAACTCCATAAACCTCTGGGAAATAAGGATTTCTTATATTTTTATTTTTAAAATTTTTATATTCTTTATTTCTAGCAATCCATCCATCTTCAAACTCTACATCAATATCTTTATTCATTCTATATCTAATAATCTTCATTTTTAATCCTTGATTATTTATGTTTTCTTCTCCGATTCTATTTACTTTGCAATTTCTCATTTTATTATTCTCCTATTTTTATCATTGTCTTTATTTATTAAATAATAAAGCATTTTATATCTCCTTTACTCTTACATCTTCTACTTTATACCAAAATGGTTTCTCACGTTTAGTCCACTTTGCTAAATGCGACTTACTATTCGTATAATAATTACGATAGTTGATAATTGTATCACTACAAATAATATACTCCTTATCCATACAATTAGGTAATTTAGTTAATCCAATATCTTCTAAATTAGGAATTGGCAACCTTTCAATAACACCTTGGCATTTATGAACCTTACCATATCTCCATGTGTATTCGTAACATAATTCTAACGCAAGTTCTTTAAGAAATAACCAATTAGACAATGAAGACTTAACCCATTTACTACATGGATGATTAGCATGAGTAAGTTTATATGGGCTTTCGTTTCCTTGTCCTGTAGAATATAATACACTGCACAAAAGTTGTGCTGATTCTAATGGTTGCTTAACAATGTGTTTATCCATATAATATTGTGCATTAAGTTTTAAATTTTCATCTAAATAAAAAATATTAATAATAATCCCTCCTTAATAAAAAAGCACTTTCATTTGATATATGTATTATACCATAGAAAGTGCTTAAAGTCAACTATTATTTTTTAATTTACTACATAAACATCTGCATACTGTAATCCAAAATTTAAAGCATCTGAATGATTATTAAAATAAACATCTACATGACCATAAGGTGTTCCCCTATCTTCTACAGTATAAACATTTCCATTAATTAATAATTTTGTCCCAAATGGAATTCCACCCATAGCTACAGTTCTTCCTTGACTTGGAACAACACCACTCGCTGTAATTCCATATCCTGCCCATTTTCCACAACAAGTAGAACAAGCACAATAAGCTGTTAATTTAAAATTACCAAGATAATTTCCATTTGTTGATGATGTTGATGTTATTTGAATTTCTTTTTGTTTGTCTAAAGATAAATAATCTTTATGAACATAAAATTCAAATTCATCATTAAATCCTTTATACCAATCAGATTCTTCATTGATTGAATCAAAATTAATTTTTAGTTTTGTATTATACGGAACTGCTTCAATTATTTTAGATTTGGTATTAGGTTCTTTTCTTAAATTTAGTCCAGATTTTGCAGTTACATACATTTCTTGATAAAGATTTTCTTTATTTAGATATCCCTTTTCTGTTTTAATAAATGTTGTAAAATTTTCAAAATCGTCAATTTCTGTTTCTTCACTTAATTCTTTTATTTCATTAAGTCTTGAAACGTCTTCATAAATTTTTGTTCCTTCCTTGGCAATTGGGCTAGCAAAAACTGTAGTTGAAAATAATGTACTTCCAATTACCATTAGTATTACTGCCCTAATCATATTGCTCTTCATTTTTATTTCTCCTTTTTGTATTTATATTTAATTAAATCCTTTATTTCTAAAGGACTAATTAGACTTCTTGATTTAACAATTACTATTTCTTCTTCTCCTTGTACAATAAATGACATATAAGCATAATTTTTATCTTTATCATAATTAATCAATCTTCCAACCCTTTGTAATTCAGAACAATATAATTTTTGTCCTATAGTATACATTTTAAGCCTCCTTTGCTTTATATAGTATATTATATTATATATAATTTTATTTGTCAAGTATTAATCGGTGATTTCTACTTCATAATTCATCATGGCTTCGTAAAGACGTTGAGGAAATTGAGGGTATTTTTGCTTATATTCGTCTGCTACTTGCTTAATATAGTTTTCTTTAAATTCTTTGTATGCTTTAAATGCTTCTTCTGGAGTATCATATTCTCCTAAATATTGTTGATGACCAATTCCACAACTACATTGTGCTCTAAATTTACCATTGCATCTTCTATAATATACACCGATTGGATAATCTCCTCTTAATTTATCCGTTTTAGTAAATAGACAATTAATATTATTATCAACTAATGTACATGTTTCTGGGCTATATATTTTATTCCCTTTGAATATGATATCCTTATCAACTTGAAATTTAATATTATCATCCCACATATTAGATTCAAACCATTTTGCGAATGATTGATAACAGAGCCATTCTTTACAAATCGAACAATCTTTATATGTTGGTTGTTTATCAATATCTATATATATTCTTTTAAAAATTCCTCTCCAACAATCATAAATCCTTGCATATTTTCCAGAAGAAGTATATTTTCCTTTCCCTATGTAACCAATTCCATATACTTCTGGAAAATATGGATTAATAATTTGTCCTCTTTTAAAATCAATATATTCTGCATTATATTTTTTATATTTATATTCGTCTTGAAATTCAATAGTAATATTTTTTGAATGATAATATTCAATAATTTTCATTAAACAGCCTTGATAATTATAATTTTCTTCTCCTGTCCTATTTAAAAAATTTGCTCTATCAAAATTTGGATTTGTTATATTTTTTCTTTTAAAATTGGAATATGTTTTATTTTTTGAAACAAAACCATCATCAAAAACAACATCTAAATCATTTGCGTTTCTATAATCACAAATCCACATTTCTAAACCTTGTTTATTTATAATTTTTTCTCCGATTCTTTCATCTTTTTTATTTGTATAAAACATCCTATATGATTAGTCCTCATTTCTTTCTAATTTATTCTATTCACAATAGTTTTTTCAATATTAATTGGTTTGAAATCTTTATCAGTTACAAACATTTCCTTTTTTCTCATTGTTCCCAAATCGTAATAAGAAAATATTTTGCACTCTTTTGGATATTCTGAAAATCTTGATTTATAAACTGTTTCAACAAAATTTGGTTTTAATTTATTAAACCCTTTTCTTGGTAAATATCCTTCAATTAATTTTAATTCTTGTTGTGTTATTGGCATTGAGATAGAGCCACCTGTCGCTTTATCAGCAACCGCTTTACCGCCTCTTAAAACTTGATAATCACGATTTCTATAATCTTTAATATCTGCATTTACTTGTGTTGCTGTTAAAATTCCTACATCATATTTTTTTGCTAAATCTTTTAATGATTTACTTAACTCAAGTAAAATTTCATCACCTCTTGCACCGATAGAACTGCTTCTATTTTGAACAAACTCTTTTACTAAAGCTGAATTTAGTAACATATAATCGAATATAACATAGTCAATGCCATATTTTCCTTTATGTGTACTAATTTCTTCTTCAAGTTTTTTAATGTTAAATGATGGCATATCAGTAAGAAACATTTCATTACTATCATATAAAATATCAATTGCTCTTTTAATTCTTTTATCTTCTTCTGGAGTTGTTTTACCTTTTGTAATTTTAGAACTTGGAACATCAGCAATATAAGCCCACAATAAAGGGTCTACTTCTCTATCAAGTTCCATTTCGCATCCTATATATAAGGATTTGTTTGCACCATTTAAATTCTTAACCCATTTTTCTTGTTCTGAATCATAAATTTCACTAACAGATACACAAGCCATATCTCCTATACAAGACCTACTTTTACCAGACGAAGTATCTCCACTGCGAATATATAATTGCTTTTTCTCAAATCCACCCCATAAAGTTGTAAGATATTTACTTTCAAAACTCAATCCTATTGTTGGATTTTCTTTAAAACTTTGTAAGATTTCTTTTCCTTTATAGCCAGCTTTTTTTCTTTGTGTATCTTCGTCATCTCCTAAGTATTTTACTTTAATTTCAGCTTGTTTTCCTTCATAATATCCAACAATATCTTCAATACTAAACTTGTCTAAATTTGCTCTTTGTTCCGCATCATCTTTATCAATATCATAAAATTTCTTAATATTCCATCCTAATTCATTATGATACTTGGATAACAAAGACATTTTTTTTATTTTATTATAATATACTGATACGTCTTCTGCATTACTTAATTCTTTAATTGTATCTATAAAAGACATGTAATCATTATCTTCAAGAATTGCCATTTGTTCACGATAATTTTTTACAAATTCTCCAACACTAACAGCATTAATTTCTTTAGCCCCTTGTAAAGAGAGATTATAACCAGTAGCATAAAGAATTCTTAAAAAAGCACTTCCCCTATATTGGTCTTTAAAATCTTCTTTGCAAAGTTGATACTTACTATCAAAATATAAATCTGTATTATTAAATAGATATCCAATCATAAAATTACAACTGGATAAATCAAATAATTCTGTCATTACAACTCTCCTATATCTATTTCTTTATATTTTTTATTTATATTTCCACTAAACCTTTTATTCACCACCACTTCTTCCTCTTTAAACTCAAATTCCTCAATAGCTTTATCAATTTCTTTTTGTCTTAACCAATTATTTTTAGCTTCATCATATTTATACATAACTAGACCTATACCATTTTCAGAATCAAATGGTAATTCTAACTGCTCATAAATATAACGCAACGTAAGTAGAATACCAGAGTGTTTCATTCCATATTCATTCACATAGTCTTTTATTTGCTTAAAAATAAAAATAGGAATATTGCCATTGTACAGTTTATATATATAATCAATTAATTTATCATAATCGGACTTATTTTCTTCTTTTTCTTTTTGCAATTTATTGTAACATTCTTTGTGATAGTATCCGTTACTTTTTTTAATTGCATTTTCTTTGTCTATAATTTCCTGTTTGCAAAATTTACACTTAGGATTTCGAGCCATTTATATCACCTGCTTTATTTAATTTCTGAAATTTGTTCTTTTAAAACATTAACAATATGAAATTGCTGTATTTTTCTCATTGCAATACAATCAAGATATTCTCTCCAGTTAAATTCTGTTAAAACTTTTATTATTTTTTCTTTTAATACAATATTATTTATTTTTATTTTATATTCAGCAGAATATTTTTTTTCATTTTTTAATATTTTTCCAGCACTACCGTTGCCCCAATAACACATTCTGATATCAAAATCTTTTTTATCATAATCTTTGCAATCTTGACGATATATAGTAATATCTTTTAATTTGTAAGCTATTTTTTTATTTAGTCCATATTATTCTTCTCCTTTCAAAATTTTATCAATCATTTTATTAAATCTATTTTTAATTCTAATAATATTTTCTTTTCCAATATTTTTAATATTCATTCCTTTCGGATAAGGAATAATTTTATTGTTTACACTATTTACAATAATTTTAAGAAAATCACCTGCTAATTTTGGGTTAATTTTATCTAAGTCAGTTTCAACAATAATAATATCATCTTCTTTAAGTTCTAATTTCTTTAATTCAACTCCTAAATCTTTTAATGTTTTTTTATCCATTTATTCCAACTCCTCAAATTCTTTTTCATATTCCACTTTTAATTCTTTTAATTTTTCTACCAATCTATCTGCAAACCCAAATCCAAATTCTAAATCATCTTTATGATTCGGTGTATAAATAGATACCCAATGATGATTCTTTTCACATTCGTCAATAACCTTTTCAAGAGAATTTATAGACTTATATAAATCTTCTGCTTCTTTAAATAATTTTTTCATCATTCTTTTTCATCCTTTCATACGCTTCTTCAATGGCTTCATTAAAACTTTCTCCACCATTATAATAACTTAAAATAAAATCCATTGTTCCATCTTTATTATCATGAAGTTCGTAAATATTATAATCGTCTAAATTTTTTAATTCTTCTACTTTATAAATATTATCGTTTAAAATTACATAATCACAATAAATTTCTTGACTAAACGCATCAATATAATCTTCTGGAAAATACAATGGTTTATCATATTCTATATTATATTCTTCTTTCAAAATTCTTTTACATTGTTGCCATAATTCTTCTCCATGTCTTTCAACTAATTTAAGTTTTCCTGTTTTACATACTTGTTCGCTCATAATATTATATCTCCTCAATCATTCTTTCTACTTTTTTAATTTGTTCTATATCCATAACCCTTCCTCTTTTATTTAAAGTTACAAAGCATTTTAAAATTCTATTTTTATTCATATTTTCTATAATTGCAACAGATATGTTATGTTTTTTAAAAAAAATTTTGTCTTTCCAACTTAAATCATTATAATATTTTCCTTTGTATGGAAATCTGTTTTCATAATATTCAATTAATGTATTTAATCTTTGTTTTCCATCAAGAATCTCATATGAAAATCCCCTAGCCCAATATTCTTCTCCTAAATCAATTAAAACAAATTTTCCAATATCAATATTATCAAAAATACTTTCTAATAAATATTCTTTATCTTGTTCATCCCAAACATAATCCCTTTGATATTCTGGGTTCATGTCTATTCCAAAATTATAATAATCATGTAATAAACTCTCTATGGTAGAGTCGTTGAATCTTAATATGATTCGTTCTTCCCCACTTTTTGCAAAATGAGTGTCGTTTTCTTTGATTGGTCTTACATCATGCCAAGCACAAACTCTATATACTTCATAATCATAAGGTTTTCCGTAATTATTATTTGTTGCAATACATTTTAAAACATAAACTCTTCCATCATAAAGAATTTCTTCAACAATAGATTCTTTTAAAGCACCATATTGAACTTTTTCTCCAACTTCAAATTTATAAGTTGGTTCATTAATATATTTTACTCTTTCTTTGATAAAATTAATTTCTCGTTCTTTTTCTTCTAATAATAGTTGTTCTTTTGTTTTTGGTTCAGATTTTTTTCTTGCCATAATTATACCTCCTTTAACTTAATCACATTATACCACATAATTTTATAATTGTCAACATATAATTTTAAAAAAGAGGAGAAAATTAATTCTCCTCCTTAAAATAATTATTATAGTTCAATTCCTTCCATACTTGCTCTCATTTCAAGAACTACTAAATAATCTTCCATTGCTTTAAGTTGTAAAGCATATGTACTTCTTGGACAAGTCGGTGTAAAATTTAATTCATCTCTATTCCATTTATCAATCATATTATAAAGTCCATCATATCTAATTTTTAATTGTCGATACTCTACCAAAAATCTTTTCTTATAATCATCACTAACCATTAAATCAATTGTATCTTTTAATACCATAATATTAATCCTCCATTTCTACAATTTCCCAATCATCGCTAAAAATATCTTCATAACATGGAATATAAGGAAAATTTTCACATGATGTTTCCATATAAAGATATGGATAACTCATTTTACTATGTGTATCTGGATTTTGAACTCTAACTACTTCATCTTCATCCCAGTATGGTAATCTCATTCCAAAACTTGGTTTTCTAATAATGAAATTTAATGCGTCTCCAAAAGTAAAATTATCAAATTCATCTTCCCAACATCCGCATACTTCACAATCATCTATATCTTCGCTAATATATGATTTTGTCATAAAAGTAAAATTATGTTCACCATTAGAATCTTCTACATAATCTTCTGCGACATCTTGAATTTCTTTTACAAAATCTTTATCTGTTGTTTCGATTGTAATCTTATAATTCATAATTTATTCCTCCGTAATACATTTATTTGTTAATTTTTTATAAACATCTTCATACAATTCTTGTTTATCACCATTCATTGTATATTCTGCATAAATTCCATCACCACTTACTGTAGTTGAAGCTAATACTTTATAATTTTGCAACGTCTTACAACTCCATACAATAAATACATTAGATAAGTCAATTTTCTGTTCCATATGTTCATTATACCATTCAACCAATTTCTTCTTGCATACACTTTGAAAATGTTCCATTCCTGTAATAATCATTTTTAGGATTCCTCGCTTTCATTATCTTCTTCAATTTGTTCCATTTGAAGTTCACATCCACAGTCACCACATACAATATTTCTCTCTGCTTTTGCATATGCTTTCATACCACAACCACTACAAACGTACTTGAACAAATTCTTCTTAACAGGCTTTTTCTCTATATACATATAAACAAAATCATCTTTATATTCTTCAATTAAACCTTTAACCAATTCAATTGATTCATCATTAAGACTTGTAATAGACCATCCAATGTCATCGTCATATTGAACATCTAATCCATGATTTTCAGCGACTTCTTTATAAGCTGTTGTATGTACTTTCTGTTTACAATCTTTAATCTTATGTAATGTACAATAATAATGAATTACTTCGTGTAAAAGTGTTGAGAGAATTTCTTCTGGCTCACGATTCATATTAATTGGATTAATATTAATTTGATAAAATTCTTCTTCTTTTTCATTAAACCAAATTGGTTCAGTTACAAAATCACCATAATTATTCTCTCTTTTCTTTTGTAAAGTAATCATACATTTAGGCAATTCATTATCAAAATAATGTTCATTAAATAAATCAAATGCTTTATATAATACTTCATATTGTTTATACATAAATATCCTCTCCTAATTCATCACCCAAAACAACATCTTTAATGTGTTTGTCTTCATTGACCGAAAATTCACCCCATGAAACAATTCTTCCACATTCACTTCTTAAATTATCTGTTTCAAAATTTGCTATATGTTCTTGTAATCTTTTAAAATCACAATTGCAACAAATATTTATACAAAGACCTTTATAACCTTTTACTTCTGTTTTAATATAGAATTTATCAATCTTGTGTTTAATAGCATAATCAATATCTTGTAATAATCTTTCTTTCTTTGTCATAATAGTTAGTCCTCCATATCAACATAATCAACAGTAACTACTTCTTTAACAGGAACGCCTTTAATATAAAATCCACAGTCATCAATACCCATCATTTCACTTTTAATAATATCAACTTCATATACAGCAAAATAATAATCTGTATTATCAATTGTCATTTTATAAATCCATCTTCCAATTGTGAACCATCTATGTTCATCACAATATGCAGATTTCTTAACATATCTAATATCATATTCATCATGTTCGTCTAAATAATTATCAAAACAATAATATCCAGAATTATTAATTTCTTCAAGAATTTGCTTAAATTTATCCATTGTTATTCTCCTTATTAATAATCACTAGGAATAGACCATTCTTCACATTTTGTTCTATCAATTTTTTCCATAACAACACTAATTTCTTGTTCTACATATCTTGGCTTGATTTCCCCATCAGAACCAACTGATAGAATCCATGTAGCAGATGTTGTTACTCCATTATTATATAACCCATTTGGCTCTGCTAATGGTAATGTTGCTCCATTATATTCATATTGTTCTGGATTTGTAATGGAAGCACCATAAGGAATTCCATATCCAATACACTGACCTTCATATACCCATTTACCAGTCATTTGATTTTTTGTATACCAATAACAAACAAGGTTTGGGTCATCTCTTAACTCATATAAATCTTTAAGTTGTGCCATTTCAAAGAAATTTGTAATATTTGGCATTCCTACAGTATCTAAACTTTGTTGTTTGATTTCTTCTGTATAAGCTCTTTCTTCACTAGAAGAACTAGATTCACATCCAACTAAACAACTTCCTAAAACTGAAATTACTAACAATAACCCAACAATTTTCTTATTCATCGTTAAAATCCTCCGTTCATACAAGTTCTATAAAAGTTTTTTAAATCTACATTATCAATATCTTCCAAATCTAAATTAGGATATCTTTGAATTACATAATCTGCAATAGCTTTTTTTGAAATTTCATCTTCTGCTTGATTATATTCTTTCAATGATTTGGCAAGAAAAGTAGAGACTGATTCTGTATAGGTTGTTGATTGTTTAAAAATTTCTCTATCTTTTTCCGTTTTCCATTTTTTATAAGCAACTCCACCAATTGATGATAAAATACCAATGATTAATACAATAATAAAAATTCTAATTCCAATTTTTCTTCCTACATAATCCACTTCTCTAAATTCTTGATTGACTTCATTTTTAATTTTTTTATCTAATTTACTCATGTTTTACTCCTTTTATGTAAGAGGAAGTCAAGCTCCCTCAATTTAAACTTCAATTCCAAGCAAAGTTGCTTTAGTAACAAGATTATTATAAATATTATCAAGTGCTGTTAATTCTTTATCTGTTGCACTTGAAATTTTTCTACCTTCCCCAAGTTCCATTTCAACAATATAATTGATATCTTCTCCACAAACAGGGAACAATGCCTCAACATAAGGTTTAATAATTTCAAGATAATCGTCTTTGGTATAATCATCCTTTACAAGTTTATATTTTTCAATATTTGCATCTTCTTCTTCTGCTGATTTTTCAACAGCTTTCTCAATTGCATCAATTAAACCTTGTGCTGTAAATGGGTCAATAAATGTTTGAATTGCAAATCTTGAACGAGCAAATACATTTTTAGTTCTTTTACAGATAGCTGTTGATGGGATTGTTTCATAAGTTTGAGGGTCAATACCATTTGGTCTAAGATAAATACAAAAATCGCATAAATCTCTAAGCATTCTCATAGAAGATTTTTCATTACTTGTTCCTTTTGGTTGAATAAAATTATATGTTTCACCAGTAACTTCATCTTCCATTTCAACTTTTTCTTCATGACAAATAAATACTACGGTGTATCCTACAGAAGTTAATTTATTAATTTGCATCTGAAAATCAGTTCTTGCAATCTTATAACCATTTTGTTTTCCATTAATTTCAGACAAGTCTCTAACTCCAAATTCGTTACATACTGCCTTTTCAGATAAGTCAACAAGATTTTCTCCAGTGTCTACAAGAATAGTTCTATAAGATTCATACATTTGTTCAAATGTTTTTTCTGTCGTTAAAGATTCTACAATTTCTTTAAATTTAGACCATTTTGAAACAGGAATTTTTCTACACTTCACAGCAGAACCACCAGATTCAGTCATAATAAGTAATGGTCTATCTAATTTTGTTAATTGTTTTGTTTTGCCTGTATCATTAACTCCATAAATCATTATCTTTTTCCCTTCCATTCCAGACATGAAAGCATCTTCGGTTAATGAAAGTAAATCAGTTTTAGCCATAAATATCCTCCAAAATTTAATTAATTATCTATGTAAGAGGGGAATTACTCCCCTCAGTATTAAAACGGTGAGTCATTTGTATCAATCTTTGGTTTTCTATTTCCAAAACCACCACTCTTTGAAGTGTTTGAATTTGACTGTTTATTCTTTTCTTTTGATTCATTAATTTTTGCTTCTTTCATAATTTCTCTTTCTTTTAAAGCAGTAGTAATATCATCTACAGAAATAAACAATTCATTATCTTCTTCTGGTTGTACCTCGTCAGAAAATACACTAATTTCCATCACACTAAATCCAGTAACCATATGGCTTTCTCTTCTTGCAAAATTTCCACCACTTTTTTTCTTTGCAGTTCCAACTTGTCTTGATACTACTTCTACATTAAGAATTGCATTATCCCCTGCTTCATAATTTTCTTCAAATACATCTGCGATGTCAGATTCTACCGTAAGTTCAATAGGAAACGCTTTCATATCTCTATCAAACATATAAAATTCAACTTTAAGTCTTCCTGTTTCTTCTTCATTAGAATTCGTTTCTCTTTTAATATTTCTAATAATTCCGCTAATTTGACCATCAGAACTATCTTTTTCACCAACTTTTGAACTAGAACTTACAAAAGCATTTACTGTAACAAATGGAGTATTTTCTTTATATTCTCCATCTTTTGCATAAGAATTATCAGCAAATGTTCCATCAACCCTAATTCTAGTCCCTTTTTCATATTCCATAATAGTTTGAAGTGCTTTAAACTGCGGATTGTCTTTTACATTTCCATTTTCATCAAGCATCTTTTCATGAACAGGAAAATAATTTACTCCAACTGTATCAGTCTTAATTACATTTCCTTCTTCATCATATTTATCTATATTAAGAGTCATACTAGGATTAGTAAATTTTACTTTACTAATTGACTTACATTTGACTTTCTTTGTATTTCCGTCTCTTTTAAGTTCTACATCTTTCTCTTCTACTTGAAGATTAAATTCGCTAATTGCTCCATGAAATTGTACTCTGTTAATTGATTTTACCATTCTTATTCATTCTCCTTTTCTTTCATAACTACTTTTTCCATTATTTCTTTACTATGTAAGTTCGTTTCACACAAACTTTTAATATCATCTAATGTTTTACCATTAGCAATATTATCTAAGATTAATTGACTAAAGATTTCACTTCCTTGAATCATTCCTTTAATGTGCATTTCCTTTAGTCTTTTCTCAAAAGTATCTACAACTTTTTGTTGTATTTCTTTCTTACTTGGTTTTCTTTTTTTGTGACTTTCTTGCATTTGCTTCTTCCTTTCTTCTAAGATTATCTACTTCAATTTTATAAAGCATACCTCTTAGTTTTCCTGTTGGTTTACAAGTCAATCCCATATTTATATCCTCCTTAATGTCTAAACATTACAAAACCGAAATCATAAAATCTTTTAATTCTTGTTTTAATTTTTCTCTTTCTTC
>NFZC01004578.1_pt1 | contig 16495 bp, 20 predicted proteins | sample 1095391 | NCBI WGS metagenome assembly NFZC01 (sample SAMN03609890, study PRJNA323583) | gut metagenome | isolation source: feces | host: Rattus norvegicus | place: Denmark: Riget | collected 2013
GCAACGGCGTCACTGCCCAAAAAAACACACGGTAATAAAAAAGCACGGAGCATTTAGGATTTTTTTGTTTTGCTTGTCGCTTTTTTGATGGTCATCTTTCGGGATGGCCTTTTGTTTTTTTAACGCAGAAAGGAGATGAAAGCATGGATTACAAAGGCATTGCATACCTTAGAAGCAAGTTGGCTTCTAAACAAACAAGAGTGCTGAAAAGGTATGAATTTTACGAAATGAAATACGTGGCTAAAGACTTTGATATTTCAACGCCGCCGAAATTACGAGGCTTTAAATCCACTCTAGGATGGTGTCAAAAAGCCGTTGACAGTCTAGCCGATCGGCTAAGATTCAAACGCTTTGACAATGATGTTTTTAATTTCAACGAAATCTTCTCTAACAATAGCCCGGATATCTTTTTCGATAGCGCAATCCATGAAAGCCTGATTGGCTCGTGCTCTTTCGTATACATCAGTCAAGATCAAAAAGGGCAAATTCCAAAATTGCAGGTTTTGAGCGGCGCAATGGCTACAGGCGTTATGAATCCGTATAGCGGATTTCTTGATGAGGGATACGCCATTTTGGAAATGGATGATCACGGCGTTATTTCTAAAGAACTCTATTTTACAAAAGAGTTCACGGAACTTTATGAGTATGGGCAATTTTCGCAGCGATATCCAAACCCAACGGGAATTCCTTTGCTTGTCCCGATCCCTTACAAACCAGATGCGGTAAGACCGTTCGGACACTCTCGAATTTCTAGGGCGTGCATGAGTTATGAAACGAGCGCCAGCAGGACATTGAAACGTTCAGAGATCAGCGCCGAATTTTATTCATTCCCACAAAAATACGTTCTCGGATTAAGCGAAAATGCAGAGCCGCTGGAAAATTGGAAAGCCACAATGTCAGCAATGATGACTTTCGAAAAAGACGAAGACGGCGATCGGCCTACAGTCGGGCAATTCAGCCAGCAGTCCATGAGTCCACATATCGATCAACTAAAAATGTTCGCCTCTCTTTTCGCTGGGGAAACGGGCTTGACGATCGAGGACTTAGGTTTTGTCAACAGCAACCCCACAAGCGCCGAAAGTATCAAAGCTTCTCACGAAACGTTGAACTTAATCGCCAGAAAGGCGCAAAGATGCTTCTCTTCGAGCTTTTTAAATGTCGGTTTAGTCGCTTCAAGTTTACGAGATGGCCAGCCTTATGAACGCTCAGCGCTCAAAAACGTAAAAGCTGTCTGGACGCCTATTTTTGAAGCCGATGCGTCTATGCTGTCCGCAATCGGTGATGGAGTGATCAAGCTCGGCCAAGTTGTGCCGGACTTCATCACGAAGGAAACCGTTGAGCAATTGACGGGTATTGAAAGCAAATGATCGAAGATGTTGCGCCAAAGCTGTTAAGCGAAATTAAAAACGATTTCGACAAGCGGAAGGCAAAAAACGGGTATATCAGCAAATACTTGAATCGGCTGAAGGACGGAAAAGTTACGTTCGATGACACCCAAAGGTATTCCAAAGAGCTGGGCAAGGAATTAGGCGAATCACTTTCCGGTGTGCTCAAGGCTGAGAATTTACCGGATGGGAAGCTGTACTGGAACATTGCCGATCGGACGGTGAAGCCGATGTATAGCGATGTACACGATGAGGTCAATCTTTCGGCGGAAGCGACACAAAAAATTCTTGATCTAGAGCAGGGCATAGGATTGAACGCAATCAAGCCGGAAATCGAAGAGGACAGAGTAAAAGGGATTTTGGAGGCTGTCACAAAAGAAGGGTTAAAAGATGACGAGTTGAGCGCAGCGTTAAAAGTGCTCACTGAAAATTTAACAGAACACTTTTTTGATGACTTCATCGCAGAAAACGCAGGCTTTCGAGATAGTGCAGGTTTGCAAGCGATTGTGATAAGAGAAGCGAAAGGCAAGAAGCCTTGCGACTGGTGCTTAGAAAAAGAGGGGACTTACACATACAAAGAAGCGCAAAAAAGCGGCATCTTTCAAAGGCATACAAGTTGTAAGTGCTCGATCACTTACAAAACAAAGACAAAGAAAGACACGTTGGCAGACATGCTAACGCATGAGCAAAAGAAAGAAAGACTAGCGAAAAAAGGGAAAATCGCAAAGAAGTAAAAGGGGGATTTTATGGCTAACCGACTAGGACGCCAAACCCCCACAGAAAGCCTGATTCTACCGTATACAGAAACGTACGGAGAGGAAGCGGTGAGCTTATACAACTCAACGGGCAGAACTTGCCAAGAGTGGCAGGAGCTGCTTTTATATGACATTTTAGCGGTCAACCATGACCGCCTGTATGTGCACACGAAATTTGGATATTCCGTTCCTCGGCGAAACGGAAAGAACGAAGTTGTGGCGATGCGTGAGCTTTACGGGTTATCAAAAGGCGAACACATTTTACATACAGCCCACAGAACCACAACCACGCATAGCGCATGGGAGCGTCTTTTATATCTGATTGAAAAAACAGATTTAGAAGTCGAAAGCACGTTTAAGGCATTCGGGAAAGAACACATTTTTCTTGAGAATGGCGGGCGTATTGAGTTTCGAACCAGAACTTCAAAAGGTGGACTCGGTGAAGGATTTGATCTGCTTGTGATTGACGAAGCGCAAGAGTATCAAGACGACCAAGAAACGGCACTGAAATACGTAGTTTCGGACAGCCAAAACCCGCAAACGCTTTTTTGCGGAACGCCGCCAACAGCCGTATCCAGCGGAACAATTTTCACAAAAATGCGAAATAACGCATTACAAGGAAACACCAAAAATACTGGATGGGCTGAGTGGTCGGTTGAGCATAAAAGCGATGTGAACGACATTGAACTTTGGTATGAAACAAACCCATCGCTCGGAACGATTTTAACCGAGCGAAAAATCGAAGACGAGATCGGAACGGATGAAATCGATTTTAACATTCAGCGATTAGGGCTATGGATTCAATACAATCAGCACTCCGTAATCAGCGAAACGGAATGGAACGCCTTAAAAGTGGATGCTTTGCCAAAATTCAAAGGGAAGTTATTTGTCGGGATTAAATACGGCCATGACGGGAAAAACGTGGCTATGTCCGTTGCGGTAAAAACGACAGATGGACGCATTTTTGTTGAATGCATCGACTGTCAATCTGTCCGGAACGGCAACGGTTGGATCCTTGAATTTTTAAGTCGTGCAAACATCCAACAGATCGTGATCGATGGTGCAAATGGCCAGAGCATCCTCAAGAAAGAGATGGCAAGCATGAAGCTGAAAAAGCCGATTTTGCCAACGGTTAAAGATGTAATCGAAGCAAACGCACTGTTTGAACAAGGTCTGTTTTCAAAAACCGTTTGTCATAACGCGCAGCCGTCACTGGTGAATGTCGCGACCAATTGTGAAAAAAGAGCGATCGGTTCGAATGGCGGATTCGGCTATAAGTCGATTAAAGAAGGCGCAGAAAGTGCCTTGCTGGACAGTGTCATATTTGCATATTGGGCTTGTGCGAGCTTTAAAAAAGCACGCAAACAAAAAGTTAGTTACTAGGAGTTTTTATCTAGTGATTATAAATTTACTCAACCAAGAGGTTAAAAAGGGGAATTGAAGATGGCAGAAGATTTTAAACCAATTGAAACGCAAGAAGAGTTGAACCGATTAATCACATCAAGACTCGAACGGGCAAAAGAAAGCGTCAAAAAGGAATATGAAGAAAAATACAAGGATTATGACGCATACAAAAACCAAATCGAAATCTTGAGCAACGATAAGACAAATCTTGAAAATCAGTTGAACGACTTGAACGGAAAAGTGTCCGCATTTGATGCATTGGACGCAAAGACAAAAAAACTCGAGTTGGAAAATCTGAAAATCAAAATCGCTCTGTCCGAAGGGATTCCTTTCGAAATGGCGGGACGTTTAGAAGGAGAAACGGAAGAAGAAATTAAAAAAGACGCGAAAGCCATGGCAAGCTTCATGTCCGTTTCTAAACCGATGCCGTCAAAGAGTACAGAGCAAAAACAAAAGGCGGTAGGAGAAGAAGCCTATCGCAAATTAGTCGAAGGACTGAGAAAAGGAGAATAACAAATGGCTGAAACAACAAGAAATTTGTTTGATACGCATTTAGTTACCGATTTACTCAACAAGGTAAAAGGAACGAGTTCTTTAGCAGTACTGGGAAAACAAACGCCAGTAGCGTTTAACGGCAATAAGGAATTCACTTTCTCGATGGATAGCGAAATTGACATCGTCGCCGAAAATGGCAAGAAGACACACGGCGGAATCACATTGGATCCGGTAACAATTGTGCCGATCAAATTTGAGTATGGCGCACGTGTGTCAGACGAGTTTATGTATGCAACAGAAGAAGAACAGATCGAAATCTTAAAAGCGTTCAATGATGGATTCGCTAAAAAAGTCGCAAAAGGCTTAGACATCGCCTCTATGCACGGGCTGAACCCACGCACTGGAACAGAATCAGAGGTCGTCGGTAACAACTGCTTTGACAAGGCCGTAACCTCAACAACGGCATACGCACAGGCGACACCAGACGCAGGAATCGAAACAGCGATTTCTATGGTCGAAGCGAGCGATGGCGATGTGACGGGCATTGTGATTTCGCCAGATGTTCGTGGTGATTTAGCCGCTATGAAAAATAGCGCAAATGAAAAACTCTACCCAGAATTTGCTTTTGGTGGAAAACCTACATTATTAGGAACAAGCCCATTAGAAATTAACAAAACCGTTTCTTTCGGATCGACAACGAAAGATAAAGCCATTGTCGGCGACTTTGCGAACTGCTTTAAATGGGGCTATGCAAAAGAAATTCCTTTGAAAGTCATCGAATACGGCGACCCAGATAATAGCGGAAAAGACTTACAAGGCTATAACCAAGTATATTTACGCGCTGAAATCTATCTCGGTTGGGCGATCCTGGACAAAAATGCGTTCGCTAGAGTCGTGGCAGCGGATTAGATATGAAATACAGAAACGTCAAAACAAACGGCTTTGTTGAAACGAACGGCGTTATTTGCGGCGATCTATGGGAGCTTGTCGAAGAGCCAGAGAAAGAGCCAACAGAAGAAGATGGATCCGTAGAAACGGCGAGGCCGAAAAGAAAAACCAGAGCGAAAGCGAAATAAAAAAGGAGCGGGTTATGTATTGCACAGCTGAAGACGTAATCACCTTGTTTAGACCGCTCAACCCGCAAGAAAGAGAAAGAACACAAGCCCTTATCCCTATTGTCGAAGACACGCTAAGACAGGAAGCGAAAAAAGTTTCAAAAGATTTAGATCAGATGATCGAAAACGGCGAACTTTTGCCCAATGTCTTGAAATCGGTGATTGTCGATATTGTCGGGCGCGTTCTTATGACTTCGACAGATTCCGAACCGCTCACGCAATTTTCTGAGTCCGCTCTCGGTTACTCAGTCAGCGGTACATACTTCAACGCTGGAGGCGGATTATTCATTAAGCGAAACGAGCTATCCCGCATAGGCCTAAGGCGGCAAAGGTACGGTGTTATAGACCTTGATTAAGGGCATTGATGTTGTCTTGATCGAAAAAATAGAAACGGGGCGAAACGAATTCGACATTCCAATCTATGAAGAGCGGGAAACAGTAGTCAAAAACGTTTTAGTCGGGCAGCCGACAACGGACGATATTGTGAGCAATGAAGCGCTGCATGGCAAAAAGACGGTTTACAAGTTGGCTATCCCTAAGGGAGACACCCACGATTGGAAAGATACGAAAGTAAAATTTTTCGGTCAGACATTCCATACATTCGGGGACGTGATCCAAGGGATTGAAGAAATGGTTCCGTTAAGATGGAATAAACAAATCAGCGTGGAACGTTATGAGTAAATCCGGAGTAAAAGTGGTACTCAACCGTGCAGGTGTTCGCTCGATGCTGAAATCGGGTGAGATGCAAGGCGTACTGAAAAGTCATGCAAACGCGATTGCTCAAAGATGCGGAGAAGGCTACGGCGTGGATGCTTACACAGGTAAAACACGTGTAAATGTCAGCGTTGGAGCGAAAACGTGGAAAGCGGCCAAAGACAACAGCGAGCACAACACATTACTAAAAAGTATAAAAGGCTAATATGATTGAATTAATTGTTTTTGAGTATCTAAAGAATCATTTAAGCGTGCCGGTAAAAGCCGAACGAGATGACAATTTAGACAAGTACGTTTACATGGAAAAAACGCAAAACAACGGGAAATTTATCCATTCTTGCACTATGGCAATTCAGTCATACGGCGGCGATTTTTTAAACACGGTAAAGCTTAATGAAGAAGTAAAAGAAGCGATGAGCGGTCTTATCGAGCTGGACGAAATCACAAAGTGTGAGTTGGTAAGCGACTATGTTTTTAATGATTTGGTAAGGAAGAAGAATAGATATCAGGCAATTTTCGAAATTGCTTATTACTAAGAAAGGGGAAAAGCGATGGCAAACGCTCAATATGTAAGTGCGGGAAAGCCTAAAATCGGAGGAGCGATTTTCAGAGCGCCAATCGGGACACCTTTGCCGACAGACGCAACAACGGCGTTAAACGAAGCGTTCAACGGCATGGGCTACGTTAGCGAAGATGGCTTAACGAACGAGAACACGCCGGAGACAGAAAGCATCAAAGCGTGGGGCGGCGATGTTGTTTTAACAACGCAAACGGCGAAAGAGGATAAATTTACATTCACGTTAATTGAGGGTGTAAATATTAACGTTCTTAAAGCGGTTTACGGAGACAAAAACGTATCTGGAACGTTGGCGGACGGAATCACAGTCAAGGCTAACGCGGCAGAAGCAGAACCGGCGTCATGGGTGATTGAAACCGTCTTAAAAGGCGGAATCTTGAAACGTGATGTTATCCCAAGTGCGACAATTGCGGAAATCGGGGAAATCCCATATAAAGACGATGAGCCGATCGGATACGAAATCACGTTAAGCGCAGAAGCGGACGAACAGGGGAATACGCACTACACCTACATCAAAGAAAGTGCGGCATAAAGAAGAGGTAAGCTAAAATGATTGAGGGCAAGACAAAAAGCGGTTTTAAATACGAATTTGACGAAACGAATTTGGACGACTGGGAGTATTTAGAAACGCTTAGCGAAATCGATGAAGGAAATATACAGAAAACGCCTAAAATGATTAAAACGATGTTAGGCGAAAAGCAGTACAAAGCATTGAAAGACTTTTTGCGTAAAGACGGAAAAGTGACCATTGAAGCCATGACAAACGAATTTAATGAAATCATGCAGTCCGCCAGCGATTTAAAAAACTAATAGCCCTTGCCGGCATGATGCGCGCGAACCGTGGCGCGCTAGAATGCGATTTAGCTGAAACTTACAATATCTATGACATGCGAGCGCTACCCGCTAGACGGGTGGCGCTTTTTAGTGTCGGTTTAAGGGATGATTCACGGATAAAAATGTTTTTGACGGATTCAAAATTCACTCTTTCGGAAATCCTTTTGATCAACATTTACGACTTTTTAAAGCTTGATTTGTGGACGAAAACCAAGGATGCAACGAAAGGGAAAAACCGGCCGGAATCTTTATACGAAAAATTAATTGGCCAGAAAACACAAGAAAAACAGAATGGCCAAAACATGGCGTTTGGATCAGCGGAGGAATACGAAAAAACCAGAAAAAAAATATTAGAGGAGGGATAACACATGGCTACAGAGTTAGCAAAAGCGTATGTGCAAATTGTCCCATCGGCGCAAGGTATTAAAGGCGCAATTACACAAGAGCTAGGCGGCGAAGCCGAAAGCGCAGGTCAATCGTTCGGCAGCAAGCTAACATCAAAGGTTAAGGGCGCAATTGCTGCAGCAGGAATCGGCGCAGCACTATCGCAATCCATTACAGAGGGCGCAAATTTACAGCAATCCATAGGCGGTATTGAAACGCTTTTTAAAAGTAGCGCTTCGACCGTAAAAAGCTATGCAGAACAAGCCTACGCAACCGCCGGAGTCAGTGCCAATAGTTACATGGAGCAAGTGACAAGCTTCAGTGCTCAGCTGCTTCAGTCTTTGGGTGGCGACACGTCAAAAGCGGCTGAAGTTGCGAATACGGCAATGATTGACATGAGCGATAACTGTAACAAAATGGGCACGAGCATCGAAATGATCCAGCATGCATATCAGGGGTTCGCTCGTGGCTCGTATGTGATGTTAGACAACTTAAAACTGGGCTACGGTGGTACGCAAGCCGAAATGGAGCGTTTACTTGCGGACGCTCAAAAGCTTTCGGGCGTGAAATACGATATCAACAACCTCAGCGATGTTTATAACGCTATCCATGTAATCCAGCAAGAATTAGGGATTACGGGCACAACAGCAAAAGAAGCGACAACGACATTGATCGGATCCTTTGGCGCGATGAAAGCGGCATTTTCCAACTTGTTAGGAAACATGGCGCTAGGAGAGAACATCAGTAAAAACATCGAGCAAGTTATCTCAACAACAAGTACATTTTTGTTTGGCAACTTGCTACCGATGGTTGGAAACGTAGCGATGTCCATACCGCAAATTATCGGTCAAGCTGTCCCGATGCTGTTAAGTAGCGGGCTTGAGATGGCGACAAGTTTATCCAACGGATTAAAAACAGGAATCCCGCAAATGGTCGGAGCGGTCATGAGCATGATTTCTAATGTGGCAAGCTGGATCGTTCAGCAAGCGCCAATCGTGGCGCAGGCAGGCGCTGAAATCATTACGAATTTGGCACAGGGCATCATTAGCGCTGCACCCGGTTTGATCACTAATGCGTCTAAAATCGTTACAGATTTTATTCGTGGTGTAAGGGAAGCATTGCCACAAATGATCGAGAGTGGCGGCGAGATGATCAACAATTTGATTGATGGTATCGTTGATACCATTCCGTCATTAATTTCAAGCCTACAGACGCTGCTAACCGATGCGCTGTCATTGCTCGGCAATCTTGACTGGTTGGCGACTTTAAACGAAACGTTCTTGACCGTTGGACTGGATTTGATCACAAATTTGATCAACGGGATTATCACTTCTCTACCGCTTTTGGTAGAGGGTGCAACAATGCTCATTACAACGTTTTTGCAGTACTTGACCACAAATTTACCTATGATCATACAAACAGGTATGCAATGGGTACAACAACTTATTCAAGGCATCATCACGGCATTGCCGACACTAGCTCAAGGCGCGTTTACGCTCATCACTTGCTTTGTGCAGTTTATCGGCCAAAACTTGCCGCAAATTTTGCAAGCAGGTTTACAACTGATTATGCAATTGGTGAGCGGCATTTTACAGGCCATACCGCAGCTGATCGGTGCCATTCCTCAATTGATTAGTGCATTTGTACAAACGTTGATGGCCTTTGATTGGCTAGGGCTAGGTGTTCAAGTTATCCAATTTCTGGGAAGTGGCATTGCTTCCATGGTCGGGTTTATCGGCGAATGCGCAAGCACGATCGTTCAAAGCGTTATCGAGTGGATTAGTCAATTACCAGGGAAGCTTCTTGAACTGGGTTCGCAGGCGATCCAGTCAATGGGCGAGGGAATCGCAAGCATGATCGGCACGATTACAGAAAAGGCTCAAGAGATTTACGATACAGTTGTTGATAAGGTCGGAGAAATCGTTGACGAAGCTCTTTCAATCGGTTCTGATTTTGTCCATGGATTATGGAACGGAATCAGTGGCGCGGCAGGTTGGCTAGGGGAGCAAGTCAGAGGATTTTGCTCGAATGTTGTCGAAAATGTAAAAAGCTTTTTCCATATCGGCTCGCCATCTAAGTTGATGCGGGACGAAGTCGGGCGATGGTTGCCGGAAGGCATGGCGGTCGGGATTAACGCCAACGCCGACTCTGTAGATAGCGCTATGCAAAGATTGCAAAACGAGGCGATGGGCGTATTCGATGCAGGCTCATACGCAGCAACGCAAAAGTACGTTTTCGAAAGTGAAGACATGCGACTTTTGAGCGTGGTTGAGTCGATTATTAGCGATCTAAAAGCGCAAAGCTACACACTTAACCGTTTGTATGAATTGCTAGCGGAACTGCTTCCAGGCTTTAGCAATCTTCAGCTTGTTACGGATACAGGCGCACTGGTTGGTGAAATCGCCGAACAAATGGATGAAAAGTTGGGCACGTTCAACCGAAGAAAGGAAAGATAGCGAATGTTACACGGTGTATATATCGAAATCGATGGCGTCAGTAAACATTCGGGAGAGTGGGGGCTGGAACTCATTTCCTACTCTTTAAACTTTCCTGAGATTAAAAAAACGACCGTAGACATCGAGGGCGCGAACGGCGAGCTGGATCTAACTGATGTTTACGGTCGAGTTTTCTATAAAAATCGAAAGCTAACTTTAAATTTCAATGCAAAAAGAGGATTCCGCAGGACGATTCGAGACATCGTGTCGTTCGTGCATGGTAAAGTGGCAAAAATCACCATTTTTGATGATGAAAATTATTACTATGTCGGGCGTATGGAATTTAACCAATACACAAGCGACTTCAAAATTGGCAAAGTAATTTTTAATGTCAATTGTGAGCCGTACAAGTACAGACAAGATCGGACAGTGGAAACACACGAAATCAAAGGCGTTAAAGCGGTAGATTACAAATGCGACTACATGGAAACGATGCCGGACTTCACAAGCGATCAAAATATGAGCTTTGAATACAACGGCAAACAGTACGATTTGCCGAGCGGGCAAAAAATGACTTTTGCGGGGCTAACATTTACCGAAGGCGATAACTTCATTAAGTGGACAGGCAGTGGAACCGTTACCGTCACCTATCAAGAAGGGACGCTATAACCCATGTATAAAATCCTTTTAGACGGCTTCCCTTTATACGATCCACTGATTAAAGACCTCAAAATTTTCAGCCCTCAGTTGAGTCTAGAGCAAAACGGGTTGAGTTCGTTTGAGTTTACGATCTACCCAACGCACCCGCTTTACAATGATGTTTTTCCGCTTAAATCACTTGTTGAAGTATACCAGCGAGATACGCTTATCTTTAGAGGTCGTGTTTTCGAGTTGGAAGCAAGCACACAAAACGCAAAAAAGATTTATTGTGAAGACGAAATCGCTTTTTTATGCGATTCCATTCAAGCGCCTTACACTCACACGGGGAGCGTTTCAGAATTCTTCAGTCAGATCATCGCAAGCCACAACGAGCAAGTTGAAGAATTCAAGCAATTCAAAGTGGGCGTGGTCGATCGTTTTGGCCAAAATGATTTGATCGTTCGATCAGAAACGGATTACTTCAGCACGTGGGAAACGATCAAAAAGAAGCTTTTCGACATCACAGGCGGTTATCTAAGAGTTCGGCACGAAGCAGACGGCGTATATCTGGATTATCTTGAGGACTTCACAACGCTGAACGCTCAAGAAATCGAGTTCGGCGCTAATATGCTGACCGTCAAGCGGACAGAGGACAACGGGGAAATTGGCACAGTCTTGATTCCGTTGGGGGCTACTCTTGATTCGATCAATCAAGATCAAGGACAGGCGCCGGCAGAGCCGCCAGCAGAAGAAACGGGTTCTCAAGAGCGCTTAACGATCGCAGAAGTGAATGACGGCATGATTTATATCGAGAACGCCGAGAATATTAAAAAGTTCGGGCGCATCGTTAAAGTCAAGATGTGGGACGATGTCAAAGACGCTAGCATACTAAAAGAAAGCGGAATTCAAGCGCTTGAAGAGATGGGAAAGCAGGTTTCAACAGTTGAAATCACCGCCATTGATCTAGCCAACATCAAGAAAGATGTTTACAACTTTCGCATGGGGTCAAAAATCAAAGTCAAAAGCGCTTTCCATGGTTTGGACGATTATTTTGTGCCCATGAAAATGAACATTTCACTTTTCAAGCCGGCGAATAACAAAATCACGTTGAATGGCAAAGCACCGACTTTAAGCGGCTCATATGCAAGCGATAAGGCTTATATCGCCAATTTGGGCGAGAGCGTAAAAAATGTTTCAGAAGTCGTAAACCAGAATTTTAATCTGGGCGAATTTAAGTATAAGCCGGACAGTGGAAGCCTTTCGCTTGTGCAAAAAGGCACGAGTAAAGTCATTTATGATGTGCATTCGAGCGGCAGCGGAATGTCATTCGGCAAACCGTCAGAACTTGAAAATACTCTGGATATCGGCTGGGATGTGAAGTATAAAAACGACCGTGATTGGGCACCTTTGCCGCTCACGAATTTTAAGGCGTTTGATGCGGATTCAGCGCCTGAGTACAGGGTTAAAGGGAATGTTGTAGAAATCAGGGGTGTAATTTCCCCACTTACAGCGCATACCGGAAGCGATACACTCGAAACATTTGCAACGCTTCCTGCTGAAGTTGCGCCATCAAAACGGATTGACATAGTCTGTCAAGGAGATCAGCGCGCGACATGGATGCTAACCATTCAGCCGACAGGAGAAATCCAATTTTCAAAGTACGGCAAAACGAATTTTGAGAACGTGCCAACAACCGCACGTTGCGCGTTCCATACAACTTATACGATTTAACTTTTGGGGATCGGGTGCAGAAATGCATTCTTTCCCTTTTTATTTTTATAAAAAAGAAAGGAGTTCAGAGTGCTAGAAGCTATTTTTAACGACATGACCGAAACGATAACCTTAAGCGGGCTTTATCAGTACGATCAAGGACGCAAGCTATCGATAAAGGGCATAAACCTTGATGAAGTGAGCGAAGTTCATTTTTCTTATTTTCAAGAAAAAGAAGCCATCGTTACGCCGGCAGTCAAAGAAGGAGATGCGGTCATTTGTACGATTCCTGACGAGGTTTTGACTAAACCGGTTGATGTTTACGCATGGGTCTATGATGTTTACGCAGATGGTGCAAGAACAAAAAAGACAATCATTTTAAAAGTACAAAGAAGGCAAAGACCGAACAATTTTGTCGATCATGTTCCAAACGCCGAAATCGTTTTATCTGATGTAATTCGAAAGATTAACCAAAACATTCAAGACAACGAACAATTCAAAGTTGACGTAACCGCCAACCAAGAAGCGTTCGAAAACGAGATTAAAGAACTCGTTGCAGTTGGACTGATTGATGACAACCAGATTTCAACCGCTACCGTTTGGAGTTCTCAAAAAGCGTATGAAAATTACAGAGTTGATAACGTAAGGTTGAGTTACACCATCCCGACAACCGCATATCAAGACATGGCAGAGCCGACATCGAAAAAGAAGTTTTACGTTGATGTGCCTTGCACAAAATCAAAAACAACGATGAATTGTCAAATTAGCCCTGCAGACGAAGTCGAAGATGTGAGCTTATTAACTTACGCCGAACCGTTAGAAGGAAGTGTGCGCTGCTATTTCGCTGAGAAACCAGTGGCGCCTTACATCATCGAATCTATCGAGTTCACAAATGTTATCCAAAGTGAAGAGTTACAAGAACAGACCGTTTACGAGCAGGAAATGGCTACATATGCGATCTGGAAAGAACAGCACGATAAAGAAGTCGCTCAAGCCCAACAGGCGATCGCAGAAGAAAAAGCAAGAGAAGAAGCGCAAAAAGAGCAGCGACTCGCAACGATGGAATACAACATTCGAAATGTTGAACAGGCAAGTGCAGGAACGGCAGAAGCTGTTAATCTTATGCAGCCGAAAGTCAGATTCATGGCGCTGGATAAAGTAGATTCAATCGTTTCAGACTATGCAAATGGCAGCGAGCCAATGCCAATTGACATTATGGATATCGCTGAGCCGGAAGAATGGAAGCCAAATGAAACATACAAGAAAGGTGATCTGTTCGTTTACGAGGGCAAAGGCGGATTCGTTAAACAGGATGTATCGAGCCTTGATATTTACAAGCCATTCACACCAGGAACAGAAGCTTTATACGGCGCAAGACCTAAAGCGGTTAATGGCGTTTATCCATACGTCTATAACATGGCGCTTGAAGTCGGAATGATTGTAGAACACAAAGGCGTTAAATACAGAGCGATTCAGAATGCAAGCGAACTGCTTTACGAGCCGCCAGAAGTTCCGGCGATTTTAGAGGTGATCGAAGATGCCAATTAAATATCAAGCGTTAGGCAGCAGTGGAACAGATTTAATCCTAAAAGCTGCGCCTAATGTCAGCGTTACATTAAGCAAAGAAAACTATACAAACACGATCGTGGCAAACGAAAATGGACAAGCGTTATTTAAAAATTTGAGCAACGGAACTTATATTGCAACGGCTCAAGATTCGGACGGAACACAGTATCAAAAAGAGATTTTAATCAACGATATAAAAGAAGATATTTTAATAGTACAAAAAATCGCTAATTTGCCAGTTGGCTCTAAAATCGAATTTTCGAGCGGTAGAAAATTTATTTTGATGAAGCATAAGGCGAAAGCGCATGATCAAAATAGCGCGACATTTGTAAGCGAGTTTATCCAAGAAGATTTTTCGTGGGTTTTTGGTAGTTACGGCGGACCAATTTATGACAAAAACGAAGATTTACAAAACTTGTTGAATAAGTATTATGGTGAGTTATCAGGATATGAACGAGAAAATATCGTCAATTTTACAGCTGATGGACTGTATGGGTATCGAGGCGGAAGCTATGAACGTCCGACTATATCGCAACGCTTTTATCTTTTGTCATTGGCAGAGGTAGGCTATGATGAATCGGACTTTACGGAAAAAGCGTCAGAAAGAAATTTGGGATTTCCGAACATAGATAGCCGAATAAAACGGTACAAAAATGGAGAATCGGGTAAATATTGGCTCAGAAACGGAAAAGAATCGCACAACCCTAGGTCGTACCATTTTTACATTGGACCGATGGGTGAGCAAAACAAAATGACCGACAGCTCAGAGCCGTTTGTCGCAGGAATCGTCTTAGGCGTCGACATCTCAGAAAACGCAATGGTTTATTTAGAAACAGACGGCTATTATCGAGTAACAGATAATTAATATAAGGAAAGGAGCTACATTATGCCTATTACATATCAAAGGCTCGGAAATTCGGGGGGTATGAAAATGGTCAAGTTGTGTTTAGCGTTTTAAAAACCGGAACATATACAATTATTTGCACGCTTGAGAGTGGTTTTTCTTTTCAAGATGAAATTGTGTTTGAAGATAAAATGTTCAATGCCAAAGCGATCAAAATCAAAGATTTAGATTTGCGATCTAAAATCAAGCTCAGCAATGGGCAAAAATATATTTTGATGGGAAAAAGCATACAAGGACACCAAACGAACAGCGCAACATTTTCAAGCGAATTCATCACCGAAAAAGCAGAAATCACGGGGTTTTATTTGGATTCGGTTGTACATAAACAAATCATGCCACGCTACTATAACGAACTAAGTGAATTGGAAAAACGTGTTATAATCAACAGGGAATTCAGTACATATAACGATGAGATTGATAAACAAGTCGTTGCGTTTTCTTATTTTTGGTTACCAACGTGCCATGAATACGGATTGGGTGGATGGGTAGGTGCTTATCAACAAAACGGCGCTCCTATTGGTTTTGATTCGGACCAAGACAGAATAAAGAAGTACACAAACGGCGAAGTGGGGACACATCACGCAAGAACGAGCGCCTATTACGATTCAAGTGGCGCTTCCATCAGAGGGTGGCGCACGTGGTATATAAATAATAGTGGAACGTATGACAGCGACGATTACGGCGGAACTCACGGCATTGTGCCCGCTTGCGACATCTCACAAGACGCCTATGTTGCATTAGATAGTGACGGCTACTATAGAATTTTGGGGATGTGATAAAAGGGGCTAACAAGCCCCTTTTTGTTTAACAAATTAGGAGGAACAAACATGATTTATAGATTGTTTACAAAAGAATTCTGGGATAAGGCTTTATCTCGAATGATTCGTACAGTGGTACAGGGCTTCATCGCTTCCACTGCTTCCTGCACTCTGATTGGGGAAGTTGACTGGGCTTTGATCGGATCCACTTCTTTACTTGCCATGCTAACGTCTTTGGCGATGTCCATCCTATGGGCGTTGCCAGAAGAAGATGAACAGAAAGAGCTAGAGCAGCGTCACAGCCGATAGGAGATGCGATTTGATTTCTACTATTAATTCGATCTTGCCCGCCGTCATCACGGGATTGTTTGCGATCATCATGTGGAAGCTGCAGACGGCGGAAAACACACGCAAGAAGAACCGAGAAAAACAAGACGAACGGCTGATGCGCATTGAGAAGTCGCTAGAAGAGATGGAAGGTAAAGCGGGCAAATTTTCCGATCTAGAAAAGGAGATCGGGTGCCTATCTGATGTCGCTGAAAAGATTAGGTTTGTCGGCGATGTAAACGGAGAAGGTTTGAAAATCGTCATGCGATACATGCTGCAGCGCTATCACGCTGAGTACATGATGCAGGGGTTTGTCACAAGTCATCAGAGAAGCGATTTTCTAGAAGCTTATGATCTATACAAAACTAAAGGCGGGAATGGCACGGCTGAGGGATGGCACAAAGAGGTTTTGGAGTTACCAGTAAGGGATGATTTGCCGGTGGTGAATCCATATCTTGAGCTTTTGAAAAAAAGGAGCGCGTAAAATGGCTAA
>NFZC01008940.1_pt1 | contig 16472 bp, 12 predicted proteins | sample 1095391 | NCBI WGS metagenome assembly NFZC01 (sample SAMN03609890, study PRJNA323583) | gut metagenome | isolation source: feces | host: Rattus norvegicus | place: Denmark: Riget | collected 2013
AAGCCGCAATGAGAGGGAGAACGGTAGTATCCGTAGGAAGGTTCTACCCGAGTTCCAAGACGTGCCACGGGTGCGGTTATGTGTACAAGGGGCTTACGCTCTCGGAGCGTGAGTGGACGTGCCCGCAATGCGGTGCACACATTGACCGGGATTTTAACGCTTCGCTCAATATACGTGACGAAGCCATAAAAATAGTAGGGTTGAGCTCACCCGAAGTTACGCTCGCGGAGACACCTCCTGCGGGGTTCGGAAACGGCGGAAACGCCGTTCCGTGATAGCAGCGTGTCGTGGAAACGAGAATCAAAATGTAAACTTAATAGAGTATGTTTTCAATATATTTCTATTGTTTACGGAGCTATGATGGTGGTTTTGACTCCACTGAATATGGCATATTTTATGGGACGGAAGATGAGTGCCAGAAATATGCTGATGAAATAAACGGGGGGAAATAAGCATTTTTTTTTTAAAAAAAATACATTTTTTGGCATTAAAATGTTTCTTTTCCATGTTTTATAAGTTTTTTTGAAAAAACTTTCTATTTATCAGAAACAAAAATAAATAAGAAAAAGAATATTCTAAATATGAAGAAAAATAATACGGCACAAAAATCCGCTCTTTCAGCTGAAACAATTTCCAAGGCTTTGAAGGAGAACACTGAAAAAACACTGCGTGATATATTGAAAGAAGCAATAGATGACGCAGTAGGCGTTGATGGCAGCGAAGAAGATGCGGAACCTATCGAGGACGATAGTTATGAAGTAAAAGATGTCGACACCGTTGATGTCGTAGAAACGCCCGAAAAAGATTCGGAAGAAACCGAGGACAAAGAAGAAGTATCTGATACGGAAGATGTTGAAGATAGTGAAGATGAATGGGGTGACGAATACGAGAAATACAAGGTTGGAGACAATGAGTATGATTTCACAGGCGTGGATGGAGACTTGGCTCTCAAGATTTACCAATCACTCAAAGATGACGATCAAATAAGCGTAAAGAAAAACGCCGACGGCAACATCGAAGTAAGTGATAATGAATCTGACGCGGAAGTTGTGATTGAACTTGAACCGAAAGAAGGTGATGCCGAAGAAACCGATGGCGAAACTGAAGATTCCAACATCGAAATAGATACCGATGAACCGGAAGATGATACTGAAGATAAGCCAGAGGACGAGGTTGCTGACGACGGAGATGAAATTGAAATCGAATTTGAAGACGATGAAGATGAAATCGACGAAAACTTGGGTTATACGGACAATTATCAAAAGGATGTAATTCCGGGATTGAATATGTCTGAACCGGCGGATAAAACGGCAACATATAGTATGGATGGCGGAGTTCCTACCGATAATTCAAAACCATGGGCCGGAAAGCACAAAGAAAAAGATTATATTGAAATCGGAACCGGCTTGGATGAAGAAACATCATGTAAAGATGATGAATGCAGTGATGAACTCGAAGAAAGCGGGGCAGCTAGAACTTCTGTAAAAAAGTCACACATGGTAATGGGTGATAAAGAAAAACCGGAAGGCTTTCCTGCAAGAGGACCGCAAGCAACATTAAGTGAATCTCAAGCACAGAGAATACTTGAAGCCGCAAAAGCCATCCAGCAAGAAAACAAACAAATCAAAGCCTTGACAAAAACGTTGAAGAAGAGTTTGGAAGAAGCTGCAACTCTCAATGTAAATTATGGTAAAATCGTGAAACTATTGGTTAATGAAAGCACCACAAAAGCAGAAAAGGCTGACATTATCAAAAGATTCTCCGATGTAAAGACAATTAAAGAGGGTACTATTCTTTATGAGTCAATCAAGCGTGAGTTGAACGAGAGCGCAAAGAAAAATACCGGGAATGTACTGAGTGAGCAAATTTCAGTAGAACCTTCAAAAACAATCAACGAAACGACTATTTTCACAAGTGCTAACAATGCAAGTCTTTCATTAATGGAGAGAATGGATAATTTGTCAAACCATTATAGGAGATAATACATTTGTGAGGTGGTATAAAAACAAACAAAAAATAAAGACTAGTAAAAAATAAATAGAAAATTATGTATAATACAACTTTTCTTACAGAAAACCATTTGGGTGAAGCTGCTTTGAATCAGCAAAGACAAGCCCGTAAACTTATCAGTGAACGTTGGGAAAACCTCGGATTTACCAAAGGTATTAGCGGATATATGAAGGATAACATGGCAACATTGTTTGAGAATGAAGCAAAGATGATGTTGTCTGAAAGTACCGATGCACAAAGCAGTGGTTCTTTCGAAACCGTAGTATTCCCGTTGGTACGTAGAGTATTCTCTCGTCTGTTGGCTAACGACATTGTTTCCGTTCAGGCTATGAATATGTCAATTGGTAAATTGTTCTACATTTTGCCCGTAACCAGCGAAAGAGAATGGAATATTGATACTTTTGCAAAAGCATTGGAAGAACTACAGGCTGGAAGAGATGTAACCGGAGAACATGTTGGTTTGATGGGCTACGAAAGGCAGAGTAAAGCAAAAAAAGGCGAGGTAGAGAATCGTTACTATCTCCCTGATGAAGTAATAGATGGAGCACCTGACGTTACAAGGTATTTCGAAAAGTCTTTGTATGACATGTTCTACAATGACGGCTTGTTCGACAATTCGAAGGGCAAAATAACGTTGAAAGCCGGTAAACTTACAGGTGTTAAGGAAATCACATACGGAGGAGCAACCGAAGTGGCTGATTCTGCCGATACCGCATATAAATTGGCTTTCGATGGTTCGGTACGTAATATAATGGTTCAACTTGAAGGTTTCAGCGATGTAAATGCTGGTAGACTTATAGGACCTGATGGTAATGAAATGGACACTGAATCGTTCTTGGCTTCTCTTAAAATTGTTACGAAGAAAGCAATTTCTGCCGGAACAACAAGCGATGGTGCCGCCACCGTTTCATTTGATGAAGCCGAAGCAGTACCATTCAGGGTTGTTACACAACGTTATGGACATGGTATGGTTGAATACGGAAGCATTTGTGATGCAAAAGGCAAAATCTTGCTTGAACTTGATTTGGCAAAACCGAAAGAGGGCACTGTAGACGGTTATATGGGTGTTGCTTCTGACAATCTTGATGCACTTAACGAAATCGACAAACAATTCATTGCTGTTTGGGCACAATACGATAGTCTCGAACTTGAAACTGAAATCGGTGAGGTTTCTTTCAAACTGACTGATGTAACTGTTGCAACGGAAGAGAGAAAACTTCGCGCTACATGGTCTCCTGAATTGGCACAAGATGTTGCTGCTTTCCATAATATTGATGCAGAGGCTGAGTTGACCGCCATTCTGTCGGAACAAATCGCCGCTGAAATCGACCGTGAAATTCTCCGTGACCTGCGTAAGGCTGCTCCTTGGCAATTGAGGTGGGATTACAATGGATGGAGACGCATGAATGGATATTCTACAAACTACACACAGAAAGACTGGAACCAAACTCTTATGACTAAGATTAACCAGATTTCTTCTCAAATCCACAAGAGTACGCTTCGTGGTGGCGCAAGTTTCATCGTAGTTTCAGCTGAAGTTTCTGCCGTTCTTAACGACTTGGAGTACTTCCACGTAACAGACGCAAATTCTGAGGCAGTTCAATATTCTATGGGTATTGAAAAAGTGGGTAACTTGCAAGGACGTTACACCGTATTCGTAGATCCTTACAGTCCTCACGATTCTATAATCCTCGGACATAAGGGTGACAGTCTGTTGGATACCGGTTACATTTACGCTCCTTATGTACCTCTCCAGTTGACACCTACCATCTACAATCCGTTCAACTTTGCACCCGTTAAGGGAATAATGACAAGGTACGCTAAGAAGATGGTTAACAACCGTTACTACGGACACATCCGCGTTAATGGCTTGCAAACTTGGAATATCAACGAGTTGCGATAAGCACTTGAGATATAGTGAGTTATTAAATAGGGCATCGATATTTCGGTGCTCTATTTTTGTTTATACCTATATTGTGGCTTATTCTGAATTATTTCACATATTTATCGCCCGTTAATGGATTTTTTAAACAAAACCTATATATTTATGTAAACAACTGGATATATGAGATTGATAGACAAAGCCGAAAAGGATGAAATATGTCGAGAATATATAAGCGGCGCCACTATAAAAGAGATTTTTTCAAAACACAAAATAGGTGACAGGCGAGCAAGAAAAATCTTGATTGAACGTGGAATTGAAATAAGGAATCCACACGAAAGAACAACGTCAAACGATGATTGCATTGAAGCATTTGAAAGGAAATTCGTAGCCGACGACGGACATAAATTCGTTGCCGTTGCCAAGAACGACAATAACGTTATATATGACGATTTCTTGAATAAATCCGGTTGCATAACAACATATATAAAGAATGTTTTGCGTGCAGAGGTTCCGTCATCATTCAAAAGGAAAAAATATCTGAAAGAAACCGGCAAGCAGTGGTACGAGCAATATTTTGACATTGTTGAAATTGAAACAAATAAGCGTGAAACAAAGAAATGCCCATATTGTTCTTGGGAAACAACGGATATAAATAACAATAGTGGAGCATTCGAGGTACACTTATCAAAAGAACACGGGATTTCAAAGCCCGAATACCTATTGCAATATCCGGAAGATAATAACTATTTCTTACTTGCTAATAAAACGCTTGATAGGCAAACGGAAACGGATAAAACTAAATATGTTGAATGTGCCATCTGTGGAAAGAAACTCGCGAGATTAGATTGGAGGCATCTTGCAAAACACGGAATATCGAAGGAAAAATATATCAAAAAATACGACCAAAATACAGTTTCAGACGAGTTGCACTTGAAACTTTCAGAAAACGCAATCGAACTGAACAAAAATCTGAATCCTGTATTCTCAAGCAAACCGGAATTGGAAATAAAGCGCTTTATCGAATCATTCGGAGTTGCATGCCTAAATAACGACAGGAAAATATTAGGCGGAAAGGAACTCGACATTTATATTCCGGAAAAGAAAATTGCTATTGAATATAACGGGAATTTCTGGCATGGGGATGATGTGGTAGATAAACATAAACACTTAGAGAAAACAATTCTTTGCAAAGAGAAGGGAATAAAACTGTTACAAATCTTCGAGGATGAATATATGTTGCATAGAGACGTTGTTTTTGGGAAGATAAAACATATAATCGGAGTTTCAGACGTCCATAATAGAATTCCAGGTAGAAAATGTGTTGTTAGAACCATAAACAATCACACAGCAAAAGAGTTTCTTGATAAATATCATATACAAGGTTTCGTTCGGTCAACGGTTTATCTGGGTGCCTATCACGATGAAGAACTCGTGGGTGTCATGAGTTTCAAACGAGAATTAAAAGATTCTGACAGTTGGGAACTCGCGAGATTTGCAAGTAACTACAACTACATATGCCAAGGTATTGGCGGAAAGTTATTCAAAGAATTCCTGCGTGAGTACAAACCAGAAGAAGTTAAGTCATTCGCAGACCGGAGATGGACAACGGATGAAGAAAATAATATCTATATAAAATTGGGATTTGAGTTTGCCGGATATATCAGACCGGATTATATGTACTATGCTCCGAAACTTGATAGGTACAAGCGTTTTCATAAGTTCGGTTTCAGGAAACAAATTCTGAACAAAAAATACGGGCTGTCATTATCGATGACGGAGACTGAAATGACTAGAAAATTGAAATTCAAAAGAATTTGGAATTGCGGATTGATTAAATATCTTTGGAAAAGAAAAACCATCTGAGTTATCAGATGGTTTATTTTTTGATTATGAAAAAATAATAGGAAACGTATCTCCGAACACCCAATAACGATCTGACGGCGATTTACCTACACCACCGGAATTTGATTGTAAGGATGACTTTTTAAAGATTTTATTCCCGTTTTTGTCAACATCTGTATATTTCGTATATATACCAGGTGAACTATGTGTACCTCTTATAAATCCCATTATTAATACCTTTCAAGAACTCTTCTTATTATAGTTTTAGTGTTACCCGTTTTACTGATAACCCTCTCGATATTTTTTATCGGTTGTTTTTTAACGGAACTTCTTGTTCCACCACATGAACATCCCATAATAAAGTCGTGTTTAAACCCTGTGTTATTTTAAATATAAATAGTCCGCCAAAACGAAAATGATTATGAGAACAACCACATATACGGATTATTTGACTGTTTTATATCTTTATTTGTTATCATAACATCATTTATATTTACCGGAGATGATTTTGGCGCTACATTATTGATTCTTTCTATACGGCTATTTGCCTGTATCAACGCGTTCAGCATAGTCTTGCTTTGGTTTTTACTTTCTATCTGCCGGTTTAATGAATGTTTCATAACAAACAACCCCATTGCAAGACAAGTAATAGTATCGTCGTGGCATCCGTCTTTGTGGTCCATTCCTCTTGATCCGGTTACAAACACCCACGTATCAAGTTCGTTACAAACCCTTGAAGAACGTACCTTGAACTGATTGTTACGCACCATATTAGCGAACTCACTCAGCATATTATATCTCAACGATGTAGAGTGGAACCCGGGCAACCCCTGTTGTGTTACCTGCGTTGACGTAGCGTCATTTTGACTTACGTATTTTTTTAGACTAGGGTCATCATAATATAGATTTTTATAGCCTAGACGTTGCAATATCATAAGTGTGGATGCGCCATATCCGCCTATATCCTCAACAACAATAAATGCATTGTTGTATTGTATTGCATATGAATACGCTATTTCTCCGATATTGTCACCTGTTAACTTTCCGTTATATTCAAGAACTTGCTCTATACACGGCATACCGTCATCGTCAATACCATCCATATCGATAATTTCAAGTGCCGTAGCATCATCACTAGACCCCCTTGAATTATCTATGGACATTAAATATCTATGCCCTTCATACGGAGGCTTCCAAACCCACGTTTCATCCAACACCGGGTCTTTTAATGTTTTATCAGGTTCTCTTACATTCAAATCTCGTTGCATTTGTATGTATTGTGGTTCAATAACCGTTGAATCGGAACCAAGAAATGACGCTTCCAACTCCTGTGCAATATGTTGGGGGTCATTGTTGAATTGCTGACACATGCTTATATACCAAGGTGAACGTGGTTTCCACCCATTCTTGATGCGTTCTTCCCATTTACTTTCATTATATTCTATTGTACCTGTATCATCGAGAACCGGTTCCTTTTCTATATCATACTCTCCCGTTGTTTCGTTTTTTTTGAGCCATTCAAGATTTTTATTGTATCTCGGGTCCTGATACCAAAACATCTCAACCAAGTCAAATCCGTTCCAATCCGGCGTACCTTTTAGTTTTGCGTTTTTTACGGTAGGGTAATATAGTTGGTCCTTACCGTGTGGCGTACTTATAAATACGCATCGGCCCTTCGCAGCACTGATTGTCGGTAACGCAGCAGTATACACTTCTTTTGCATTCTCAATAAATGCAACCTCATCAAATACAAGGAGTTGTATTGTTAAACCGCGCGATGCCTGCGGATCGGATGAGCGGGCATAAATTTTTGAGCCGTTTTTAAGAATCATCTCTTTTTGATTGCACTTAGTGAAAATAACATTCTCTGATTGTGGTGGTTTTGTAATATCATAACCCAAATCCATAAACTCGTTACCCCACATCCATAAAGGAAACTGCATAAGAAATTCCTTGATTTTATTGAACATCTGTTGTGCAATTTCAAGGGTATTCCCGATTACAAGTGAATTCTTAGGAGTCTCAGCGTCTGCGAGTGCTGTTTCGCATGCTATATATGCCGCACATACAGTGGATATACCGGCTTGTCTGTATTTTGTTGTTGCTACCGAGTTGTTACTGAAACCTAGTGTCTTGCAAAGTAGTTGTTGTCTCGGGAATAATCCGAACGGAACCTCCCTCCCTTTTGTGCCGTCAAATGTTTTAAGATAGTTCGTAATCATGTATATTCGACTCTTATCGGAATAACACTTTATGTACTCTTCAGAAAGCCTTTGGACATCAATCATATTTGAATAAGTTTTATAACAATAAATATAGTGGATGGTTGGTTTTCCTTAAATTCGACTATTTATAGAATGAAATATATTATATATAAGTACGATGACTGTAAGCGAATTAACGAAAATAATAAAGGAGTCCATAATAAGGCAAATATCAGAAAGTCGTAATTTAATTGATAACTTCGACAAGATATGTAATTTGCTGGAGTTTAAGAGTGACGACGATTTCTATTTTGTGCAGATAATAAAGCGGTGGAAAGATAATGATGACGCTTATGCGGAGCGCGATGCCGGAAAGGCAAACGGAAGTTATCATGGCGGCGCTTGGTACCTAAAGAGTTGGAGAATACACAACGCAAAAGAGTTGATGCAGTTAAAGCCGGAAATTGTGAAGTGGTGTGAAGACAATAATGCGAGGGCATACATAACGGTAAACACACGCTCAACGAAAGACACGGATTCTTATGTGAAGGTTTATCAAACAAAATACCCGCAAGACGATGCGCGATACAAGCGCGCGGAAGATATCGTCGCCGGACAGGCTAAAACGGGTGACAATTGGAGAGATACAAGGCTGAGGTTGTTTGTTGACGTTGACACAAATGATAAGAAGATATGGAACGAAGTTATGAGAATGCTTGATTATTATAACATAAAAGTTCTTGACACCTACGAAACACCAAGTGGTGGATTGCACATCATACTAGCAAATAAAAATAACCGGAACCTAAGATTGTTTGTGAAAGAGTGCCAAAAGTTTGATAATTTCAAAGATATGGGAAGAAATGCGATGGTACATGCAAATGAAGACGGGAAACTAGTGTTATATTCAAATGTTGAAACAAAAGGCTATTAAAAATACCATGGATAAGTTACATACAGAATATATAGAGAATTTAATATATGAATCGCTTTCTGAGATGGCAAATGATAAAAACGAACAGGAGTTGCTGTCAATTGTAAAATCCGGTGAGAAAGTTTACCATAGGCCGTCAGATTCACGTGGTTCTGACCCGCTTGCCGTAGTTAAATCACTTTTCAAATACGGTTTTTCAAGGGAATATACCGGAAGTAACGGAGGAAACATGTACGGAACCGGTGTTTATAACGTTTACAATTTAAGAAGCAGTAATGAAAATGCAAATGGTTACGGAAGATATATTGTACAATCTTATGTTATCGGAGGTTATAAGGATTTCTTGATATTCAACAGTGATATTGCAAAGAAATACTACGGAAATGACTGGTGGATTGGGAAACAAATTAAGAGGTTATTTCCGGAAAAGATTGCAAGTGGAATATTACGCGTATTTGGAAATCAATTATTTATGAATGACTATAACAGTCTGTCTAAGAAAACTGCAAGTCTTCTGTATAAGATTTTCAATTTCGTTGGTGAAAGTGGGATGAGGCAAACAAAAATACGCGGTTTTATATATGACGGATGGCACGACGGTTCATGCGCATTTGTAAGGGATTTTAGTGATGTGTGTCCATATGCTTGGAGTTCCGATAATGGAAAGACGTGGAAGACTGACGTTACCGAAGAACTTATGAGACGGGTTGTAGGAAACATAGATACTGAATTTGAACTTAAAGACAAGAATATAGACGGATCTGGAAAATTCGACAATGTGGCAAAGAAGTCAATAAACGGGTTTGCCATGGTTTACAGAGGTAGTTCAATAAATTATTATTCTGTTGAGACGAAGAGCCTCATATCGGATACGTGGTTTGATATGGGTACGAATTTTGACGATGATGGATTTGCTGAAGTGTTATATAATAATGAAAAACTGTGTATAGAGGATAACGGAGGAGGACAATACACGGTAACAGATATTGACGGATGTCCAATATGTGATTTAAAGGATATTAAAAAGTTTTTTGGAGGAAAACAAACGATGAAAGAAGCATATAATTTTGGTAATGCAAAAGCGAGAAAAGACCATTTTCGCTCACAACACGGAGGGGACGATACGGAAGGAAATATGCCGGACTTAAGAAGACTGAAAATATCTGACAGTCAGATTGTTGACCCGGTTACAAAGAGGAATATGCACAACGTTTACATATATAATCTTGAAAAGGAAGATATAAAAACGCTTACAGATAGACTGACGGGTGATGAATATACCCGTTTTATTGGCTCGCCAAGGAGAGGCGTGCCAAACACTCTGTTAATAAAGGTATTCAATGATGATATGCGAAATTGGGAGACGAAAACTTTACCGATAATACAAAACATATTACGTGATACTGGACATTACAATGAGAAAGAGGTGAATGATTTACCAGGACTCTTGTCAAACGTTAATATGACAAAGGAAGAACTCCAAACAAAATATATTGAGGCTCAAAACAAAGCAATTGACGTGTGGCTCGAATATATTAAAAATATTGAAAATCCTGAAGTGATGAAAAATCTTGAGGATTATAAAAAAGTTTACAAATATTTGGATACCAGTTATGGGTTGGTTAAATCGGTAAGAAATGTTGCAACAATACTCGCAGCCGCAAAAAGTTTCGGGACACACCCTACGTTTATTCTGACAGCGAATGAATGGAAACAATTAAACCGATTGGTAAAACCGGGCGCACATAAATACTATGTTCAAACTCCGTTGCTAGAAAATGATGATAAAAAAACATTGGATAAGGCAATAGAGAAAGTTATTGGAAAAGATAACGGAACTTTGCCAAAGTATGATGATTTGTCGTGGCAACAAAAACTGGCAGTAAAAAGGGAATTACAAAAGTTTAATGCGGCACCTCCGTTTACCGTTTATCTCGAGTTTGATATTGAGGATACTGAACTTATACCGGGAAAAGAGGATAAAATAAAAGAGGAAATAGGTTTATCTAATAATCTAACAGGGGCACTGAATCAAAAAGCACAAGAAGACTATAATTCAAGACACAACATATCCCAAGAAGAAGAGACAGAAAATAAAACGAATATTGCTGCGGATGTTGTCACGGATATGTGCAAAAAAATAGGCATTAATGTCAATTTTGCTAACAATGCCAGCGCATCAAACCGTTTTATAGGTGCATTAATGTCGTATTATAGCGCGATTGCGGATAAAGATGCAAATATTATAAAAGATTCCAATAAGAATGCATTTGCAGAGAACGCTACATATTTCACACTTATAATGACAGGATTGGCGTTGAATCAAAGCGGAAGGTTCGCCCATTCAGCGGAGTTTACGAAAGAAGAAGGCGCTGAATTTCTCAACAGCGTAACAAGAGTCCTTAATAAAATATCCATTGCGACAACATACAACAGTATGGAAGCAACTAAGGGTAATGAGTCGCAATTGAAAGAAAGTTCTAGTAATTCAGGCTTTACAAAACAAGAAATATTGCAGAAATTCAAACAATTCTGTAATAAAGTTGGAATAAAAATTATTTGATTATGGCAGTAACGGAAGAAATGCAAACGTTGTTCAGGCGTTTTAAAAGTGAGGTGGGTGCACCGATTATGGAAGTCGAACTCACGGACGAACAATTATGTGACCTGCTCGCCATGTCCGTTGAGGATTATGCAGAAATTGTCCAGAATTGGATAATAGAAACAAACTGGGCAAATTTCTATAACAAGAATCTATCAAATATGGATTTGGCATATGCGCTGTCCATAAGAACACTTGATTTAACAAAAGATTATAGTTATTTCTTCTCGAAAGACGCCGGATTACAACAAAGAGGGCCATGGGAATTAAAGAAAGACTATATAACTATTGAACCAGGAAAACAAAATTATATCATACCCGCCAATAGGGAGGTGAATAGTGTCATGTGGTGCAACCCAAGTACATCACAAGCCGCTTTGTATGCGAATTATGGCGGACTCGACATGCTTGGATTTGCGGGAGGATACGGGCAAGCCGGAGGGGGATCTTTCGGTCCAATAGGCGGATTTTACATTGCACAGAGTTATGATATTGCATATATGGCAACAGACTTGCAATATAAAAACAGAATGCTCAGAGGCGATTTAACTTATAAAATAACAGCAGGACCGGATGGAACGAGAATATTACATTTATATTCCGTCCCAGGATCAAAACTGACTTTTGGAAACGTGTTTAATCCTATGGGAGGCATAAGCCTCGTCGGATGTGAAGTGTGGTATACGTATTATGATACGTTGGACAATGACGTTGATGAATGTAGAAGACAGAATCCGGATGTTATATTGTCTCCAGACCAAGTACCATTGAATAAAATGGATTACAGCCTTTTGAATGACCCGGCAAAAGTTACCGTTCGTAAAATATTCTTCGCAAAAGCGAAAAAAGCTTTAGCTAACGTTCGCGGAAAATTCAGCGGTGTTGTAAAAATACCTGAAGCAGAAGTTAATCTTGATTATATGATGCTTATGAATCAAGCCGATAAAGAAATGGATGCAGTATTGAATGAATTAAAAGAACGTCTAGAAAGAATGTCTCCGTGGAATATGACTGCGAGAGAAGCGGAAACTGTTGAGAACACAAAGAAAGCCCTAACCGGAAATGCAATGCTTATCAAGGCGATTTAATGTTTTTTTTAATAAATCAACTTCCTTTTGGCGATAAATAAACTATTTATAATAAAATTAAAAAAAAATATGGTAAATACAATTAAACTTAGCGAATCAAAACTTCGTGAGATGGTTGAACGTGTGATACGTGAAGAAATAGAGAATGGCGAGATAGAAGAAGGATGGTTATCCAACGTAGCAAAATCTGTGGGTGGTGGCATTGCAGATAAAATGAAAAGCGGATACCATGATATGGCGAAACGTTTTAATAATATGCAAGCCGACGATTTTGAACAAAAAGCCCAACAATTAGAGCAACAAGTTGAACAGGCACCTGCACAAATACAGCAACAACTTAAAGCATACCGCTCACAGTTGATGAAGGATTTGAATGCTAAAGTAAATCAATATAAACAAAAACTGATGGGTGGATTGCAAAAACAACAAAACCAATATGCCGATTATCAAAACAAGGCAGCCGGATATCGTAATCAAGCACGAGCACATCAACAACAATATAACGGAATCGATGCACAAAAGCATGGTACTAATGGCGACGGACGGCAAGCAATGGTTGCTGAATCCGCAAAACTTGACAAGGTTATCCGTGAGGCAATAAAAAAAACAATAGGATAATATAACATAATAAATATCAATATATTAATAGGGCGCTATGTGGTGCCCTATTTTTATTGACTTTTATTGATTTCGAACTATTTATATAATAGTTGAGTTGCCGCATATATGGCAACGGACTTGCAATATAAAAACAGAACATCATGGCAAACAAAAACGATAAAAGAACCATTTTCCAAAGACTTACTGATGTTGTTATCGGATTAAATTCAAAACCTAATCCAACGCTAACATCACAATCCGTAACATATAATATGACACCTGGTGATTCAGTGTTGTATTCTTTTTCAAATAAGGAAGAAAGAGATGAGAAACTTGAAGCATTAAAACAGCAACGCTTACTTGATTACCAGTGGAAGAAGAGCGGATATGAAAGTTCAATGGAACAATTGCCGGGTGCAATGCAAGTCAAAGTCATGTATCGTGATGCTGATTTAATGGCACAATGGCCGGAAGTAACGAGGGCGCTTGAAATTATTTCGGAAGAAGCAACAACAATAAAGAAAGGAAAAATGTTGAATGTATATTCATCCTCTCCGAGAATAAAATCGGTTTTGGAGGATTTATTTGTAAACAGGTTGAATATACACATGATGCTTCCTGAGATATGCTATGAGATGTGTAAGTACGGAAACGATTTCAGACTTTTGAACATTACGGAAAGCGAAGGTGTTCTTGGGTGGAGAAAACTACCGACGCATCAAATGAGGCGTATTGAAAACGGATTGCAGAACATATACGGTGGAGCAACAACGGAAGCAAATCTTTATAATCTCAAACCGGACGAAACAAAATTCGTATGGGAAGGACACAATGACCAAATGCCGTTCCTTAGTTGGCAAGTTGCACACTTCAGACTTATACGTGATGCTATTTTTTTACCGTATGGAGTAAGTGTTATGAATTCCGCAAGACGTTTTTGGAGGATATTGTCAATGATGGAAGATTCCATGCTTCTTCACAGAGTTGAAAAAAGTATAGAACGAAGAATTTACAAAGTGAATGTTGGTGCAATGGATAGTGCTGATGTACAGGCGTTCCTTGACAAGTTTGCAAACACATTCAAGCGCGCACCAATCGTAGACCCTCAAACAGGACAAATAGACTTACGTAAAAACTTTTTGGATGTTACAACAGATTATTTTATACCGGTAAGGGACGGGCAGGATCCGACAAGCATAGATGTATTACAAGGGCTTAACAGTCAACTGCAGATGGAAGACATAAACTATATGCAGGGTAAAATGTTTACTGCCATGGGGGTTCCAAAATCATTTTTGAATTATAGTGAATCAGCCGGAAAGCAACAAAATCTTTCGATACAGGATATACGTTTTTGCCGTTCAATAAATTATTACCAACAGGTTCTTTTAATGGAACTCAACAAAATCGCAATAATACACCTGTATTTGCTTGGTTTCCATGATGAACTGACAAACTTCACGTTGACGCTGAACAATCCGTCAAACCAGGTTGAGTTGATGGAACTCGATAATATGGCTAAGCGTCTTACAAACGCAGCAAGTGCATTATCCGATCCAGGAGGAGGGCTTCCTCTCATGTCGTGGCATCAAGTTCAAAAAGAAATAATGGGAAGGACTGACGATGAAATTGCTGCTACATTGAATGAAATGAGACTTGAACGTGCAATAGTAACCGAGTTGGGACTTACGAACCAGATTATAAAAAAGACGGACATATTTAACAAAGTTGACCGTATTTACGGGGAACCCGGAGCGGAGTATAATTTCAACCAAGCAGAAGGTGTCGACGGAGGCGGATTTGACGGCGGCGGAGGAACACCGCCTATAGGTGGCGGCTTCGGAGATGATTTAGGCGGATTGGGTGAACCAGGAGGTGACGGTGGAGATATTGGAGGAGAAGAAGGTTCTATCGATATGAGTACAGCGGATGACACAACACCAATGGAATCTGTAAAATCAAACGGAAAATTACTGCTTAGCGAGGGGGCGAATAAAATCATTGACAAATATATCAATCAAGTGTTGAACAATGAAACAAAAAGCGGACTGGAAGAGTGTAATTTGTCTGATAATTTCATATGTAACGAGGGTTTTAAAAGTGCTTTATCAGAATTAAGTAAATTCAGTGACAAAAAAACGGAATTGGATAAACTATTAGATTAATAATAATCTATTTATTACAAATTGGGAATACAATGAGAAAATTAAACTTAAATAAAACATCTGATTTGCTTAAACTTAAAGAAAGTTTGAACAAAACGATAGATAATATGGTTGCTGAAAAAAATCTGAATGAAAAGATAAACTCAATAAGTGGGCTGTCATTTCAGGAATACAAAGCACTGTTTGAATCCGTCATGCCTGACCTGTGCAGTAATGCAAATGGAAAGAACATTATCGCATCATATGTGAAACTTATAAAAGAAAACAAGGCAATCAATACAATATACAAAGTACTTGAACGTACCGGAATTAATGGAGAGTATGACGGAAAAGACGCTTGTAATGTTATAAGTGAGGCTATAAAACATATAGATACAATACAATTATCAGAAGGCGAAGCGGTTATGTATGAAATATGTAAAAAAGCATTTTCATCTTCTAAAAACACAAGTTCTGAATTAATTGATAATGTTTTGTCCGAAAATAAAAACATTAACGATGCGATAAAGTATTTTACGAAAAACGGAGGAAAGACAAATCTTGATAACCTTAGCGAAGAAGTTAAAAACTTACGCATTTTACGGGAATTCATTGAATCAAAGCAAGTGAAAGTAGAAGGAAACACGGAATTGACAAAATCAAACAATGAATTGATTTCAGATTATAATGATATTCTTGAACAAGCAGAAACTGACACGGAAAAAAAAGTGATAAACGACATATTCATGTGCGGTTTGTCCGGGGGGAACAAAGAAAGTTTGTTTGAATCCTATAAAAATGAATGCATAAAGTCCATCAATAGCAAAAAATGCGACGATGATATCAATAGGAAATCAAGATTACATGGAATAAAAACACAATTGGAGACAAAAAAATACAACGAAGAAACTCTGAAAGAAGATTTGCAAAAATTACTTGAACTAAACGGAGCCTTAACAGAGGAGGATTGATATGCGTAAGATACTGTTGACAGAGGCACAAGTCAGGATTATAGAGGCTGAAATACAGAAAAACGACAAAATACAAAAGTTGCTTTTCACTGATCCGACAGGAATAAAATTTACAGTACAAGATGATGTAATTCCTGACGGTATACCGGTTAGTCGCGGATATTGTCACCTTATACCGGTAATAGGAAATAC
>NFZC01012580.1_pt1 | contig 16178 bp, 18 predicted proteins | sample 1095391 | NCBI WGS metagenome assembly NFZC01 (sample SAMN03609890, study PRJNA323583) | gut metagenome | isolation source: feces | host: Rattus norvegicus | place: Denmark: Riget | collected 2013
TTGACAACTTAACGACAACGATTTAAAATAATAAGGTAAACAAAAGCAAAGGAGCAAACCAAATGAGAACATTATTAGTTAACTTTACGGAAAGTAAAAAGCAAGGAAGAAAATTCATCTATACTGATTATAACAATGTAGTAGTTTATTTAGATAATGATAGCGATAAACAAGTATTCATTGAAGAAGTTGGACACAAAAAGAATTTATCAAGTTTATTAATTGTTGAAGACACAACAGGAAGAAAAACAAGAGAAGAAATGATTAAATTGCACCAAAGAAAAATTAGAAAAACCCAAATTGCAAAAGAAAAGAAAATCGAAGAAGCAAAAAGAGGAATTAGAGAAGTATTAGGATTAAAAAGATTTGAAAAGAAATATTTAAGTTTAATTGATACATTTGATTATTTCTCTAACGTCAAAAACGGAATTGAAATCTTTAAAGAAATTGTCAAATTTGAAAAAATTAATAAATCCCCATACTCAATGAGTTTCTACAATGCTGAAGTTGATTGGGACTACAAGCCACAAGGTTCTTTAAGAATTAGCGACCATTGGAACTTCTATAGTCAAGGAACAAAGCATTGTGAACTTGAAGAGACAAACGAGTATTTACAAAAGTGGTTAATGTGCGAATTCGTTAATGGCAAATATAGAGTTATAAGAGAATTTTAAAATGTGGAAGTCATTAAATATTAATAAGCAAAACATCAAGGTAAAAAACGATAAATCTACCTTGATAACTATTCCACATACAAGGTGGTCGATGTGGGTGTCTAATAGCCTAATAAGAAACGGCGATTATAAAAACACAATAGCGCTCATTTACAAGGAAGATTTTACGTTTAGGGTAGTTAAGTATGGAAAAGGCAAATACAACGCTAGAACCATACTAGAAAGTAAAATAATCGGCTCTTACGAGTTAGAAGAAATGTTAGAAAGTATGAATTTGAATAAAAACAAATTTGAGACACATATTCCAACTGTATTAAAAGTTGAAAAAGTAGAAGTTTTGGAAGAACTAAAAGATGAATAATCAAGAGTTAGCATTTGAAAAACTTTCAAGGTTAAAAGTTGGAGCGCTTTTTATGGAACAAGGAACAGGGAAAACAAAAGTCGCCCTTGACTTAATCGCTTCCAAAAAAGACAAACTTGACTATATTCTTTGGGTTTGCCCTTATTCGATTAAGCAAGAGATTGAATGCGAAAGGAAAAAACGGCAACCTAACTTAAAAATCGAGATCGTTGGTTGTGAAACATTGTCGATGAGTGACACGACTTATATAAACATTTACAATAAAGTATTACAAAATAAAACATTCATAGTTGTAGATGAAAGTCTTAAAATCAAAAATAGGGAAGCCAAAAGAACTCAAAGAATTTTAGAGTTAGGGAAAAATGCTAAATATAAACTCATTTTAAACGGAACGCCCTTGTCCAAAAATGTCCTTGATTTATATACTCAAATGAATTTTTTAAGCCCCAAAATATTAAATATGTCATTTAATGAATTTAAGAATAAATATTGTGAATATTATATTAGGGGAAAGTTAAAAAATAAGGTTAAAAAGCAATACAATATTGAACATCTTATCAGTTTAATTAGACCATATATATTTGATTGCGAACTTGATTTAGGGAAAGGAAAAAAATACGAACAAGTTTTCTACCAAATAGAAAGCAAAGAAGAATACGAAAACATCAAAAAGAATTTTTTAAATTTTGATAGTGATATAAACTTTTTCGCACTTGCTACATCTTTGCAAAAGAATTATTGCACTTCTAATTTAAAGTTAAATATAGTTAATGAATTAGTTAATAGTATTAATAAACAAGTAATTGTATTTGTTAAATATATTGATTCAATTCCTAGTGGAGAAAAAAGAATAATCGGGGAGATGAAAACGAGCGAAAGAGAAAAAATAATTGATGATTTCAAAAACAATAAATTCAAAGCGCTCTATATCACGTATGGAAGTGGAGCGTTTGGATTGAATTTGCAAAATTGCGATACAATCATATTCGCCGATCATACGTTCGATTATGCCGAGCGACTTCAAGCTGAAGCGAGAATATATCGTTTAGGGCAAGAAAAAGATGTCAAATACATCGATTTGAATTGTGATTGTGGACTTGATAATTTAATTCGTGGATGTTTAAGCAAAAAAACGAAATTGCTTGATGAAGTCAAGAAAGAAATAGAAAACAAAGGAGTAGAAGAATGGCTAAAAATTATCTAAACAAAAACGTTTATGAACTTGCTAAAGAACGCATAGCGTACATTTTTAAAGAATTTGATAATGTTCTAGTCGCTTTTAGTGGTGGGAAAGATAGTAGCGTGTGTTTAGAACTTTGCTACGATTATGCTAAAAAAACAAACCAATTAAATAAACTTGCAATGTACCATTTAGATTATGAGGCTCAATATCAAATGACTACTGACTTTGTAGATGAAGCATTTAAGAGGTTCAAATATATTAAGCGTTATCGGTTGTGTCTTCCTTTAAAAGCGCAATGTGTGTGCAATATGCAAGGTGGAACGTGGACACCTTGGGAAAAATCAAAACAAGAAATATGGGTCCGTGAAATGCCAAATTATGATTACATCATAAACGAAGAAAATTGCGAATTTGATTACAATGATAGTGATTATAAAGTTCAAGATAATTTTTGCGATTGGTTCGTTAAAAAGTATGGCAAGACTGCTGTTGTAATAGGTATTAGAACTGATGAAAGTTTAAATCGATTTAGAGCAATATCAAGTGATAAAGTAAGCAAATACAAAGATAAAAAACGGATTAATTCAAATAAAGCTTATATAATCTACGATTGGAATGTTGAAGATATATGGACTTACTTTGGAAAATTCGAAAAGCCGTATAACAAACTTTATGACTTGTTCTATCAATCAGGGTTAAATGTTGACCAAATGAGAGTGGCAAGCCCTTTCAACGATTGCGCTTCTAACACTTTAAAACTTTACAAAGTCATCGACCCTAATAATTGGGGGAGAATGGTTGGGCGCGTAAATGGTGTTAATTTCACTGCAATATATGGTGGGACTACTGCAATGGGTTGGAAGAACATCACGAAGCCAAAACACTTCACTTGGAAAGAATATTGTTATTTCTTACTTGATACTTTAGATGAAAAAACAAGAGCGCACTACCTTGAAAAGTTAAATACATCGTTAAAGTTTTGGAAAGAAAAAGGTGGTGTGCTTGATGATGAAACAATCAAGGAACTTGAAGAAGAAAACGAAGAATTTATTGACAAAGGAGCGATAAGCCCAATCAGTGAAAAAAGAGTAATCGCATTCAATGATTATTTAGATGACACAAATGTTAAAGACTTTAAATCTATACCAACATACAAGAGAATGTGTATATGTATTATCAAGAATGACTATTATTGTAAATATATGGGATTTTCTCAAACGAAAAACGAACTGAAAAAAAGAAAGGAAGCAATAGAAAAATATGCAAAACTTTAAGTCGCCAGTTTATAATGTTCAAGCTGTGCCAATTGAAAAAATTCAAGCAAATGCTTATAATCCTAATCACGTTGCTAAACCTGAAATGGACTTGCTTTATAAGTCAATTTTAGAAGATGGCTATACTATGCCAATAGTTTGTTATTATTTAAAAGACATCGATAAATATGAGATTGTAGATGGCTTCCATCGATACTCAACCATGCTCAATCACAAAGATATTTACGATCGTGAAAATGGTTGTTTGCCTGTTGTAGTTATCGACAAAGATTTAAGTAATAGAATGGCTTCAACGATTAGACACAATAGAGCAAGGGGAACACATTCAATCGAGTTAATGACTTCTATTGTTGCCGATTTAGTTGAAAGTGGAATGTCTGACCAATGGATTATGAAAAATATCGGAATGGATGCCGAAGAATTATTAAGGCTCAAACAAATCAGTGGGCTTGCAAGTCTTTTTAAAGACAAAGATTTTAGCAAAGGTTGGGAATAAAAATATGCCATCTTTCACAGGTGGCTTTTTTTGTGTTAAACTAGAAGATGAAAGGAAGTATATATAAATATATGGCTAAATGTTTATTAGATAACAATAAAGAGATAATTAATAAGTTTCTAGAATGTATAAGTTTAAGTTTAAATGTAGAGCAATCGTGCCAAGCAACAGGAATAGATTACACAACGATTTATAAATACATACAAATAGCCGAGAAAGAGATTAAGGAAGCAAAGGAAGAAGAGAGGGAGATTAGTGAGAAGAAATTAAAATATGTCGAGTTTTTCAATGAATTTAAAAAAGCCGAGATGTCTTTTGTCACTAGAAATGTCGCTATCATCCAAAAAGCAAGCGCAAAAGGAAGTTGGCAAGCAAGCGCGTGGTTACTCGAAAGAAGACTTCCAAAGATGTTTGCGTTAAGGAAAGAAGATGAAGAAACAAACGGAAAGGAGAAAGTAAACATTGTTATCGATGTCCCAAAATCAAAAGAATAATTTCAGTGTATACAATGCGATCGGGAAATATTACGAGAATGGTTTTTTCACAAATTGCCGATGCCGTTATCGTTTGTTCAAAGGTGGAAGAAGCACAAAGAAATCTCACGATATAATCGGCTATGAGCCTTTAATCAAAGTCTTATCGGACACAAGAAGAAATGTCTTAGTCGTTCGTTCAGTATGCGCAACTCACAAGCAATCAACGTTTGCGAAGCTCGAGAAACTCATTAACCGACCTTGCATGGATGACCCCAACATCACGTTTGCCCACTTGTTTAAAATCAACCGAACCGACTTGACAATCACGAGAGTTGACACAGGGCAGGTTATTTTTTTTAGAGGAGCCGATGACCCTTACAAGTTAACATCAATCGAAGTATCTCATGGCTACTTAACGGATGTTTACATCGAAGAAGCTTTTGAAATCAAGGAATTTGAAACGTTCCGAAAAATTGACGGTTCTATTCGTGGCGAACTTCCACAAGGCTTATTCCATCAAATAACTTTTTGTTTCAACGCTTGGAGCAAAGACCATTGGCTTTATGATATTTTTTTCAAAGGTAGGCTCGAAGATGATTATGATTATTTAGAAACACATCCGTTTATGGAATACAAGAACGAAGAAGAAATTATTCCAGGACTTTTTGGCAAAGGAGTATATTTGCACATTTCTACATTTAGAGCGAACGAGTTTCGAGCAAGGGAATATGATGAAGCAATGCTCGAGATGAAAAACAAGGCTTTTGATTTCTACAAAGTTGAAGCGCTTGGAATGTGGGGGAACGTGGGAGAGATAACTTATCAACATTTCAACGATTCTTTAATCGCAAGAAAACAAGAAATTATGAACCAACGTTTTACAGCAGTTGCTATTGGAGTTGATACAGGGCTAAGCGATCGAGAGGGAAAAACTCATTTAAGCAAAGAGCGTTTTAACTCGGCAACAACAATGCAGTTATGTGGCGTGTCCGAAGATTGCAACAAACTGATTTGCATTGATGAATATTTTTATTCGAACCAAGGGCAAAAGAACCCAAAGACAAGTCCTGAATTAATGGAAGAAATTATTACCACAATCGGCAAACGGAGAAACGAATACCATCACTTCTTTAAAGGAACAATATTGGTTTACGTCGATTGCGCCGACATCGGGTTTAGACAAGGACTTGAACTCAAAGCAAGAGAACACGGACTTTTTAATGTATATTTCCAAGGTTCAACAAAGATGAAAATTCAAACACGTGTAGATTTCATTAATTTGCTAATGGCTTATGGCGATTTTATCATTAGCGAAGATTGCAAGAATTTAATTCGAGAAATTAGAAATTCGAGAAAAGGAGAAAACGGGGAACCTCGAGAAGACTATGATGACCACTCAATTAACGCTAACGAATATGCTTGGGCTTCAATTATCGGTTATCTAAAAAGATGGAAAAACTTCAAGCAAAGGTAGTACAATTAATTAGGAGTTAAAATATGGCGCTTAAAGACAAGATTAGAAAAACTATTTTAAATTTTTTAGGATTAGAAAATCAATTTGTTATCAATCAAGATGTTAAAACGGAATTGAACGAATATAAAGTTTGGTATATTGGGAATAGCGAGAAACTAATGCGCTTTTATACCATTGGCGAAACTAAAACGAATAATAATTTATTTAAACTACAAAATAAACTTAATTATTTTTGGAGTTTAAGTACTAGCGAATGTAATATTAAGCGTGTTCATAGTGGTTTGCCAAAAGTTATCATCGACACTTTGTGCGATGTTGTAGGAACGCCAAAAATTAGCGTTAGAGAAGAATATAAAAAGACACTCGATGATATTCTTTGCATAAATGATTTTGATTTTTTATTAACGAAACAACAAAGACCGATGACAATGGTTGAGGGTTATGGCGCTTATAAAATCAACATCAATCGTGAACTTAGCGATAAGCCATTAATTGAATTTTACGATGGGGAAAACGTTGAATTCGTTTGTAAAGGAAATTTCATACAAGCATTTATTTTCAAAGACAAGTACAACATCGAGGAGAAAGAATATACCTTGCTTGAAATCCGAAAGGTTGAAGATGGCGTTTCGGTTATTGATTATGAACTTTATTACAAAAACAAGAAAATTCCACTTGAAAGCGTAAAAGAATTTGCACATCTAGCAAACGCTAGAATTGAGTTTAAAGGACTTGCACGACCTTTAGCAGTAGCAACAAGGTATTTAGTCGACCCAAGTGGGGAAAAATTAGGGTATTCGTTCTTTGAGGGCAAAATTGACTTATTCGATGATTTAGACCAATGTTTAAGCCAAGCAAGCCAAACAACGAGAGTTTCAACACCTGTCGAGTATTTCAACGCCGACATTTTAGGAAGAACGCCAAACGGAGAGCCAAAATTACCACGTGTTTATAACAGACAATTCATCCAAAGGGACACCATTCCTGATGGAGATGGACACGTTGACAACGATGTTATAACAACTCAACCACAACTTAATTTTGCTCAATACAACGATGAAGCAATGTATTTGTTGTCAGTCATCTTAACAGGTCAATTAAGTCCTGCTACACTCGGAATTGACCTTGCTAAAAAAGACAACGCCGAAGCGCAAAGAGAAAAGGAAAAAATTACGATCGTTACAAGAAACAAAATCATCAATCGTGAGAAAAAATTTATCAAAGAGCTTGTCGAAGATATCTTATTCGTTAATGATTTTATGCACTCAAGCAATGGAGTTGTTGATTTAAAAGACTATGAAGTCGCAGTATCTTTCGATGAATTTGCAACGCCAACTTTTGAAACCAAAATGGAGAAATTAGGGCAAGCGTTCAGGGATGATTGTATTTCAACGGAAAAATATGTTGAGTTGCTTTGGGGAGATAAACTAAACGAACAAGAGCGCAGGGAAGAAATTGCAAAGTTAAACGCTATGAAAAATGGCGATGACTTGAATTTAGAAAGTTTTGAAAAAGAATGAGCGTAAGAAGAAAACTACAAAAAGTTTACGACCGAAAAGCGAAGAGAGTTCAAGAGTTAAAGAAACTAAAATATAATTTACTTTTGATTTCTTATAGTGGAATAGTTGAAAGAAAAGAGTACAAAGACATTCAAAAAAGGCTCTTTAAAGAAACAATTAATTTCGAGCAAGCCAAAAAGTTAAAAGTTAAACGCCTTTATAGAACTTGTTGGAAAATTGTGAAGCAAATTAAGAGAAAGACTGATTTTATTTTATTGCCGATAAATCGCCATAACGAAGTTTCTAGGTTATTAATCGAAAATAAAAATCTAAATTTGTTGGACAAAGAAATAAATGAAATCGTAAGGACTAAAGAAACTGAAGAGAAAGAAGAAATCATAAAAGAAGCTCTTTCGGAAGATAAGCCATTTATTTTAGTTAGTTGGCACAAAGATAGCGCAAATGACCATATAGACTGGCAAGGCAAAATATATGTTAATGAAGATTTCCTAAACGAGCCAAAAGTAAAGGAAATCGCCGAGCAGAGAAAAATGCAAACGTTTCAATGGCTAATTGGAGAGCCTGTGTATATGATTACTAGACCTAATTGTAGACATTATTTCCAAACATTAAGCGTTAAGGAAGTTGAGAGCAATTCAGTTCAGTCGTTACTTAAAAAATACGGAATGGTTCATAAAGTTGGGCAACGTGGGTTGTTTCAAACGTTAGCCGACAAGAACCGAAAAGCACTTGTGCAAAAATATAAAGAGCGCCTTGTGCTATTAGAAGGCTTAAAAAAAATACAACCAACATTGAAACTTGAGCAAGCGATTAAAAAAACAAAACTTTTGATAAAAAAGTGGAATTATTAAAAAAAATGTGATATTTTGAAATTACTGGAAAGGTAACAGGTTAATTACTTTATGAATATTGAAGAAGCAAAATTAAATAGTGGGGAAAATGTAGAAACCACAACTACTAAAGTCGAGCAACCTACTGATAAAAAAGTGGAAGAACAATCCAAGCAATTCACTCAAGAAGAAGTTAATTCATTTGTTAGTGGAAGATTGAACAAAATTTATAGTTCATACGGAGTTGAGAAAAAAGAACAACTCGATAGCATTGTCGAAAAAGGAAAAAAGTTTGATGAAATCGCTACCGAAAATTTAAAATTGAAAAAGCAAATTTTATTCAACGAAAAAAACATCGACAAAAATAGAGAACAAGATGTTGAGATTTATTTCAAAGGTAGTGGACAAGAATTAAACGCCGAAAATTTAGACAAAGCATTAGAAACCCACAAAGAATGGAAAAAAGCGACAATCGATACTAATTTTGGCACTGCTAAAGCAAAAAGCAGTGAAGATGAATTCGAAAAAGCAATTCGAAAGGCTTGGGGGATTTAATAGAGTGAATATCTAATTAGGAGTTTATTAAAAATGGCAAATTTATTTGGAAGTAGTGTCAACTATTCAAAACTTATCGATGAAGTCTTTGCATCAAGTTCAAAGACTGATATTTTAATGAATAGAGACACAAGATACTTAAATAGAAACGTTGAAAATGCAGGATATGTTTCAATCTTAGATTTCGCACTTGATGGTTTAAGTGATTATTACAGAGCAAACGAAGGACAACTTGATACTGATTATGCTCATTACCAAAACGGAAGTGGCGATGGTTTCCCAGTCGGTTCAAGTGTAGGAAAATGGGAATATTATAGATTAAAAAACGTTAGAGCAGTTCAATATCAAATTGACGCAACATCAAATTCCGACAACGATTTCATGCTTGTCCAAGGAACAATTTCAGAAGCGATTAGAACAAAAGTTGTTCCTGAAGTCGACGCAACAAGACTTAGCACTATTGCGGGAAATTGTAAAATTTCGTTTGGCAACTTAAAGTCTGAAGACATCACTGACAAACCTTACACAGCTTTAGAAGCAGGAAATGTTTTCTTATCAAACGCCGAAGTTCCATCCGAAGAAAGAGTTTGCTTTGTTAGCCCTGATTTCCACGGAAAACTTAAAACATCTACTGAAGTTCAAAAGTTCATCAACACAAGAGAAATCACACGTGGAGAAATTTCTTACAAAGTTGAAGCAATCAACGATTTACCAATTATTGAAGTTCCACAATCACGTTTCTTTACTGATGTTCAATTAGGAAAGAAAGGCTATTATCCAAGTGCAACATCAAAAAACATCAACTTTATTATTTGTTCTTTAAAAGCAGTATTCCCTGTTGTTAAAGCTGAATATATTAAAGTATTCGACCCTACTCAAGTCCAAGACTTCTACGGATACAAAGTTAATATTTTGACATATCACGACACATTTATTCCAAAGAATAAGATTTTAGGTGCTTACACATCAGTTTCAACAACTAGCGCAACAACAAACACAAGAAAAGTTTTAGTTGATACTAAAGAAGGAAATGCAACAGGTGAAAGTATCCTTGTTCAAGCATTAACAATCCCAGGTGGAATTGCAGGGTCACTTGTTTGGAGCGATACAGCATTAACACTCGGTAGTGCTAAAGGAAGCGCAAAAGACATTACAGTCGGTCAAACATTCAAGCCAACAGGAACAACTGCTCACTTCGGTATCGTAAGTGGTGGAAAACTTGTTGCAGTCAGTGGTGCAGTTACCATTGTTAAACACGCTTAATAAACAAAATTAATGTTTTAAAGTGCTACTAACAAAGTAGCACTTTTTTAGTATAATAATTAAAAAGGAGTTCAATTATGGATTACGAATTTAAACCAAAATATTACAATGCCGATGAATTTAAAACATATACGGGCATTGATTTAAGTTTAGAACTTGGAGATGATGACAACCCTAGCAATAAAGTTGATAGTTTTTTGGCTCGTGTTGAAAATAGGGTTAAAGTTTATCTCGCCTCTCATTTTAATAGCGACGTCGATAGATTTTATGAATTAATGAGCGACTATCAAAAATTGCACTTTAAATATGCGTTAATAGAACAAGCGCTTTATATCCTTAAAAACGGAGATATATCAGTTTTAAGTGGCGTTCAAAATGGAAGAGTTTCATTGTCTAGAAACGAACAACAAAGAGTTATTATTTGCGAAAATGCAGTTAATGAATTACGCCTTTGCAATCTTTGGAATAGAAATGTTTCAAAAGAAGCATTTAGAGGGCGTTATTGGTGGTATTAAAAATGGTTGATTTATATCAAAATAGACAAGGCTATAATTTAAGGTGCTTTTGGCTTGAATACGATCGCAACGATGAAGAATTATCTTTCGAAAACAAGAAGAAGAATATATTTTATGCCAAATTGGAAACATCGTTTATCAAAGAAAGTGAAACTATCGGAAGTGGCTATATGTCCGACACGAACTCTATCACAATAAGCACGCTAGACAACGTTTCACGCCTTATAAATGAGTTTAATAAAAGCGTAAAATGTTTAGTTTACGTTTGTCGGCTAAAAAAATATTTCATCGTGGAAGATGTGCAAACGAAAATAGAGCAAATGAACGCCGATATTATTTCTCACAAAAGATTGCGTTCTAGAACGTATTTAAGGCTTGTAGAATATGAAAACTAATTCAATTAATTTAGCAAAAGAAATTCATAAAAACATCGTAAAAGACTTTGAGCATAAGCATTTAAGTGGCAACTATACTCGCACTATGAACGTTAGAGCGATTGACAAAAATAGTGCCATTATAACAATTCCTGCACCTAAATATGATATGGGGAAATTTTTAGAAGATGGAGTAATCGTTAGAATAGGTGGCTCATATGCAACCGAGTTGGAAAAAGATGGTTCTAAAATTATCTATCGAAACGGAGGAGTAAAACATATCGGCAACCATAAAAAGGTTGTAATTACTAGCATTAAAAATGGCATTTATAAATTTCTTAAAAAAGGAAAGAAAGGACAAATAATCGAATGGCAAATCAGGATTTAATGTATGAAGCAGTTGTTGATATTATCGAAGAAGAATTGCAACGAACATTAGTAGAGCAAAAATTAGATTATAAATTATCCGTTTATCAAGAAAGAACATTCGCATTGCTTGATAAAATTGATAAAAAAGGACTTTATGCGATTATTAAATTTTCACAAGGGACAATTAACGCCACATCGGTTTTATTGCCTTTTACAATTGAAATGATAACCGAAGACAAGTCGTTTAACGGGGCGTATACTTTATTACAAAGTTTTGCTTACGATAACAACTATAAGTTAGTTGAAGCAAATAATGCTTTTTACAATCAAACTTACGGAACACCAACAATGGTTGAAGAGTTCCAAAAGGTTAAAGGTTCGGAAAGAGCTGTAATTCAATTAGATGGAACGATTGATATTTCTTTTTCTACACAAATTCAAAGCATTAAAATAGACAATGAAGAAATAGATTTTTTAAGCGCTATCCCAACTTATAGCGCAAGTCCTAATAGCGCCGATTTGCAAAACAATAATGGTAGGGTTACGACGATATTAAAATTCGCAACATTTACGCTTTCAATTAATGCAGTTCCAACGATCTCGGATTTATTTGAAAAAATAGATGAATTGGCTTATGGAAATACAAAAATAAATCAAACTTTCAACGTTGAGATAACAAAGACCAACGGAAAGAAATACAATAAAGTTATGAGATTAATCAGTTTAGTTGCGCCACAAACAAAAGGTTCGATTTTAGTCTATCAGTTAACTTTTGGAGAATAATATGGATGGCGAAATTGTAATCAAGATTGTAAGCGAGGGAGAGGGGGCAACAAACATACCTGGAGAACCTAAAGAAATAAATGAAAAAGACACTAACTTAATCGCAAGCGCACTAGCGTTATATAATCAAGGCAAAAAATATGGCGCAATGATTTTGGATGTTGCAGAATATCAAGTCAACAAACAATTTGATTTAAAAGATGATGTGGAAAGCAAGCGAGATATTGCCGTTGCTTCAAGCATTGTTAAAAAGATTTCAAACGTCGCTTTGTCGATTTGGGCAGGCGCTAAAATAGGTGGAATAGGTGGAGGAATAAGCGCAGGGCTTATTTCAGTCGGTGGAGAAATCCTCGACGCTTATAAAGGATACGACCAACAAGATTTGAATTTAAAGCAACAGGCTAAACAACTAGAATATGTTAGAGAAAGAGCAGGATATTCCACGCAAGGAAATTCGAGAGGAACTAATTTATGATTTTAAAATGTTATATTGAAAATTATGGAGATAGAGTTTTTGACCTTGTTGGTGGCACTTTAATTACTGAAAATTTTAACGAAACTTTAGATAGTGCAACAATCAACATCACAAATCTAAAAGAATTATTGAATTTAAGCCCATATCAAAAAGTAAAGATTTTTAGCGTTGATAATAGTTTTGAACGTGTTTTTTTAATAGATAACTTTGTTTCAACCGAGTTGAACGTAAGCGATAAAACTTACGAATATACAATCAATCTTTTTAGCGAAACGAAATTACTCGAAAAAATTCAACTTCCGAACTGCTATTTTAGACAATCGTTAGATGAAAGAGAAGAAAAAACATTAAAAACAAAAATACAAGAATATTTAGAGTTGTATGTTCCTAAAATTAAAAAGACAACTGATTCGTTAACTTGGGATTATGATTATCTTTTTAGTTGGCAAGATTGTTTAAATAAATTTGACGATAGGCTTTCGAAAAGATGTCATGAATTTTCGATGAGCGAGCCAACCTTAAGAGACTTGCTAAATCAATTGTTTTTATCAGTCGGATTATTGCCAAAAATAATTAATAATAAACTTGATTGTTTAGATTTTTATGAACAAGCATTAGAGGTTCAAGGAAAAAAATATAACATCACTCGTTCTAACTCTAGCGATAGTTATGTCAACACTTTAACATCTCATATTTCGCAAGCTTTAGATGAAAACAATTTTATTAGAAACGAAATCATAGGCTTTCGAGACCGAGATAATGTTTTTTTAAAGCACACCGAAAACTTAAAACTTACTACAAGTTTTGGAATTGAAAGCATTGAAAAATTAATTTTAAATGCGTATGTAATCGGCACTATCGTTTTAATAAGAGCAAACATGCCTAGTGGTATGACTTTCGAACCTACCGATTTGCAAGACCCTAAAAACGATATAACAATTTTATCGGATACTAACAAAGATATTGAAAATGTTTATGTTAAATATTACAAAGCAACTATTAACCGAGTGGCAAACGACCCAATCCCAGGACAAACAGTCCAATATTTAGATTACGGGATTGCTTCAATCCCAACCCTTGTTAAATCGGTTAGTTTTGGCGCAATCAGTTTGCAAGCAAATAAAAAGTACACATTGAATAGCGAAAAGCCAACGGATGGTTATGATTATATTGTTTTAGAGTTTGATTTAAATGGCACACATTATTACTATAATACTTTAATTGAATGTTATGCAGGGCGTAGCAAACAATATGGTGGGACTTTAACTTATTACTCAGTTTCAGTTCAAAACCTACCATTTTTATACCGATACGACATTAGCGATATTGTATTAGAAGAAAGCAAAAGAAATTTATTGAATACCGATTATCGAAATTTAAATAGTCTTAATTATAATGATTTTAAAAACAACTACTACACAACGCTTTATTACGCTTATGGCGACAAAGAGATTAAAGGTTTTAGCAATAAGCGGACTGAATTTGAATGGTATGGAAGTTTAGATTTTAACTTTATGGACACTCTTTGGAGAACGCTTGTCGATGATAAAATAGAGTATTACATCGATAACATAAAAGATGACGTAGCGACTAAATTTTTAATTCCTGCAAGTCAAATTAATAGCATTAACAAAGGCGAAACAATTGAAAAATTAGCACCACACGCAATAGGGCAAAACGACAAAGATATACTTGGGAAGATTTTAGAAAATTTAGGTATTCAAGAAAGCGACCCATTCTTTAGCCCATTTGCATTGATGTTTTTTAGCATTTCTTATAGACCTTTTAACGAACTTGCTTTAACTTATCCTAAAGAAGATGTAGAAATTCCATACTCAATCGCACAACTTGATAAGCAAGAGGGGAGTATTCCTATAATCGATATTTTTAGCGAAAGAGAATTTGAAAAGAGCAATCGTTTGGGGAATAATCTTATAAACATCTCGCAACCATTATTAAACAATATATCAGATGTTTTCCCTTTAAATTCTTCAATAGAAAATTCTATAGTCTTTACTCGTGAAATTAGATTTTACGAAGATTTTATCGAAGCACATTGCGTTGCTAGCCAAGATTATGTTTTAAAGAATTACTTTACATCTTTGCAAACAAATTATCGTGCATTTGAATATACCAATTACGAAAGCGCAGTTGAAAGAAAAGAAAATAAAACTTTATATGTTCAAATCTTAAAAGAGCAATATCAAAATTTAGATGACAATATTAAAATTGTTTCTAGTGGCAATGTTGAGTTTGAAAACTTTTTTACAAGCGCCTTATTGCACAATGATACAACAATGGCGGAAGACAATTCGTTAAAATATGCTATTTTAGGGGATGACAATAAATTCTATAAAACGGATTTATCTATTGTTACTTTTAAAAATTGTATAGCAATAAATTACGTTGAATTTGATAACGCTTCACACGGAATTTACATCAAAAATCCTAACGATTACGAAAAGAGCGAGCAGTTAGGTGGCTATACACAAGGGTGGTACATCAATTCAAGAGAATATAACGAGAGGCATTTTGTCGGCTTTGCTAATAAAAATATTCTTAAAAATGATAGTTATGTTATCGATTCTAAAGATGAATTAAGCTTGCTTGTTGCTAACTCTATGAAAGCGCCACAACTAAACGAGTTGCCAAAAAATGTTCTATCATTAGTCAATTCAAACAAAAGCGATGTTTCAACTTACACATTTCATAAAGGAATTGGAGAAATTATCAACCAAACCTTGCAATTTGTGTTTGAAGCGCCAAAAGAAATGAAGTTGTTTAATTCGTTCTTTGAACTTAATATGCTTGTTTATAACGGGCGTTTTACTAAAAAAACGCGAAATAAATACGTTGTTATTTTTAGCGATGAAGAAGAGATTACAATTCCAAGTGAAAACGATTTAGAAGAAGATTTTGGAATATATGGATATGCAACAGGAGACCACATCGTTTTTTCTTTAAACAACACTAAAGGGAAAAAATACGCTCACGTTTGTTTGAAATCTCGCACATATATGGGAACGCATATTTACTATGAATATATCGACATTTTAAGATTTGATTTAACATTAGGAATTCAAGGGCAACAATTATATTATTTTGTTATCAACGATACTAAAACTTTAAAAGTATATGAAGAAAATAAAGTATCACATTTGCTTGAACAATCTAGGGAAGTTGCTATTTCTAGCAATCGAGATTTAAAAAGATTATAATAAAAAATAGGAGTGAACAAATGAAAAAAGTAACATTAGAAGTAGATGTTTCGTTCAAGCCGTTGGATGGATCAATACTTGTCTATAACGCTAAAAAAGGCGTGTGGGAAATCGCAAGCAAAACATATATTCTAGCAAGGCAAGATGAGAAAATCGCAACACTTGAAAAAGATATTGAAAATCAAGAAAGAAACAATAATGAATTTATGAAGCGAGTTGACGCTCGTATTAAAGAGTTAGCAACATTAATCAAACAATTATACGGAGAAAAGAAATTATGATGAAAACACTTGTTTTACCTTTAATTGCACTTGCTAGTGCGACACCATTTGAACCAA
>NFZC01003459.1_pt1 | contig 16050 bp, 29 predicted proteins | sample 1095391 | NCBI WGS metagenome assembly NFZC01 (sample SAMN03609890, study PRJNA323583) | gut metagenome | isolation source: feces | host: Rattus norvegicus | place: Denmark: Riget | collected 2013
CCCAATCATCGTTATCCCACCATCTCCACGGTAAAATACCAGCCTTATCTAAGACTTTCTTAACGCTTTTCCACGCCTGTAGCTCTTTCTCTACACTCTGGAGGCTTTTTAACTTATTTTCTGCCTCCTCTAAATCCTTTGCTAACTTTGTGCCTAACCTCTGCCCTATAGCACTCTTTACTACCTTATCCTCCAGATAATCCTTACAGTACTCCTCCCTGTCATTGTAAAAGGGGATCCTATCCTCCTCCAGCCGACTAAAGATAATGTACTTGTACACTCCTACAGGCTCCTCTATCTGCCTGTACAATGCTTTTTTAACAGTTCTCAGAGCCTTAGTATCTGGATTGAAATAGATAAGCCCTACGTGATCTGGGAGCTCCTCTTTCTTTACCAGCCCCTTAGGTACTACAAAATAAAACTCATTACAGTACTGTAGGTATAAATGCCATTTATTATCCTGTAGAAAATCATTTCTACTCACTTTGATCTCATAGCCGATAATATTAGGCTTTGTATAGCTCTTTGTGATAGCCAGCCCATCAAACTTAAGTAGCCCCTGCGGATCTGGAAAATATGTACTACAGGTTTTACACTCTGTTATAAAATAACTGGGCTTTCCATTATGAAACTCTTTAAGAGCCAGCTTTATATCTGTACTGGTTACTTTCTGTGCCACTCTGTTTACCTCCTTTGTTGTGATACTTAACTTAATCACAATCGGTAAGTATTTTTAGACAAAAAAAAAGAGGATCCTAAGATCCTCTCTATCTGGCATTAAAACTCCAGTACATTCTCCTCTATGAAAATATCCTTATGCACATCTGCCTTAAATGCTAAGAGTGCTCTGGAGGTTCTGAGCATTACCTCCTATAAATCCTCCCAGCCAGCATATCCCAGCTCTTTTAATTCCATTTTACTCTCCCAGATAGCATCCATTAGATTATCAGCCTCTATATCCTCTGGATCTGTGCTACACTCTAAGGCTACCTGTAACATTTTTATATAATCTATCAGCTCTTTTATACGCTCATCCATTAAGCCCTCCTATTTGAGTAAATCTTTTAATCCTACTGTAGTTTTCTTATAAACAGCATTTTTTACAGATCTCTTAGGGTTCTTTGCCAGCCCTACACCCTTTTTACCATACAGAGGATTAACTGCTTTCTTTACCGCTCTCTTAGCCTTACCTGTAGTACTTGCTTTGATAGCCTTTTTAAGGCTAGGTTTTCTTACTCCGATTTTCATATTACATTACCTCCTCTGCCTTATATTCCGCTGGTACCTTTTCTGTACATAAATGAGAGAAACTCTTTAACCACTTCTTAGTAGCCTCAACGCTCCTCACAGATCTAAACTCAGTTTCTTCTCCCTCCTCATACAGATCTACCTCATGTAACACGCTCCACCATACATCATCAAAGCTCTTTTGAGCACTGTAATCATCATTCCTAAATCTATCTACAGCTAAACCCTCTAACCTCTCTAACGCTATCTGGATCCGCTCATCCTCAATAGAAAAATTATACCTTTTCTGCATCTTTTTAAACTGTTCCTGTTTCATCCTTGCATCCTCCTCATTTCTAAGTTTTGCATCTGCTAATGTCTTAGCCATTTTAGCCTCATTTCTCTTTTTTAACTCAGCTATCTCTCTATCTGTTTCCTCTAACCAGTCCTCAAAACTCATAATATAGCACCGCCTTTTATATAGTGGCTATATTATAACTCATTTATGAGGCTAACTCAATAACCATCCTAGCCCACGCTCTAGCATCATCCTCCCCATACATCCTGTACATACAATCCTTATAAGGGATCCTGTAATCCGCCTTAGGATCATTCTCTACCAGTAAATACTTATACTGTGGCTCCCTTGCCTTATTTTGTAAGTGGTGCCTAAATTGATGGAGAAAACCCTCTAAAGAGGGCTCCCCTAAAAAAATCTCCTTTGTAGAGTGTACATAGTTATCATCCCTTACCCACGCTGTAATAACAGGGATCTCTACACTGTATACCTCCGCAAGTTCTGTATCTAGCTCTCTGATTATCTCCAATCTCTGGAGAGGTGTAGCGGATTTATAGCCCTTTGCTAGAGCCATACTTACAGGTTCCAGAGCTTTACACTCCTTAAATAACACTTTATAGCTTTCTACTCTTTCTATTAGATCCATACGCTCCTCCTACTCTACCCACTCTAAACCGCCTGTATACCTGCCTCTGTGGGTTATTAACTTATCTGGATACACTCTCTTTAAATACGCTATATCCGTTCTAAGCGTTCTCCTAGATACTCCTAACTCCTCTTGTAGCTCGGCTGTGTTTGTACACTTAGCCTCCTTAAGGATACTTATTATCTGGAGCTGTCTAGCATTTACTCCGTGTATACTCATCTCTTAGCCCTCCTTATGGAGGAGTTAATTAACTCCTCCCTTGTCTTTATAATTTTACCGCATCCACTTTACATCTCTGTAATATAGTCTGCTTAGTGCCTTTATAGTCGCTATGCTCCTTTACAGTTCCTCTCAATCTTACCTGCGATCCCTCCGCTATGTTAAAAAATGCTGAGGTGCTTTTCCAGATAAAACAGTTACCAGCATCATCTCTAAATACATTGATCCCTACCGTATCTGTACCCCATCCTGCTTAGCCCTCTTAGCCTCCGCCCTCTTTCTTGCTCTCTCATCCAGCTTAGCTCTATACTCTGGAGTATATTCTTTTTCAATAACTGGAGTAGGGCTTTCTCCAGTTCCTCCGCACTCGTAACAAGTCCAGCCTGTAAAAGCCCATTTATCAGATCCTCCAGCTCCTCCACATCTAGGGCAAGTGTAATTAGCATAATACTTAGTACCGTTTTTATCGGTTCTCAGATAAACGATCTTAGCCATCTTTACTCCTCCTCATAATCCATATCCCATACAAACTCATTCTCATCTACCCACTCCCAGCCATACTCTCTACAAAAGCTCTCAGCCTCCGCCTCTGTTTCAAATTCTGTAAAGTATTTCTTTGTGCCTCCAGCACTCTTAAGATAAACTGTAAACATATTTCCCTCCTGTCTGGGAGCCCTTAGGCTCCCCTGCTATATGCACAATCCATAGTACCAATCCCTTTATACATAGGGCTTTTCTTTATCACATGGCTCTTAATTCTGAGCTTATACCAGAGTGTAGGATCATCTACCGTATAGATTTTATCCACTACCCAGATAGCGTTAAAATTTCTGTATGTATCTCCCTCCTGCAATCCCTCTACCATTCCCTCTGGGATCTCATCATCTACTAACTCGATCTTATCTAATAAAGTTCTCCAGTAGAATACTCTGCAATCCTCAGTTACTAAAAACTCCTTATGGAGCTTGCTGTTTTCCTCTGTGAGATCATAGGCTCTACACTTAACACATTTTCCGTCAATGTACTCTACTGTACAATCCTCAAACTCTGCATTTTCTTCTAAGTAAGAGATAAAGCTCTCAACTGTGAGGGCATCCATGAGCTCCTCTGTAGCTCTCATAAAGTTTACTCTGTATCTGTTATCGTTATCCTCTTTATATCTCATATTGTTTACCTCTCTTTCAGTTTGTATCTAGTTCCTTACCTCACTTATAATATATACCCCCTATATAATAATGTCAAGTGCTTTTTATATATCCCTTATATAAAATAATAGAGGAGGCTTTTTACTGCCTCCTCCTGCTCTTATTTCCAGAAAAATCTATCTACAGATACTCCATAGAATTTAGCCAAACTGTAAAGTACTGTAGCCTTAGGGATCCGTGTACCTGTTTCCCACCTGCTTATACTTACCTCTGTATACCCTGTACCTTTTACCACATCTTTTAGAGTGTAACCCTTTTTCTCTCTTACCTCTCTAAGGTTATGTGCTAAGGTTTCCTCTACTTCTCTCATGCCATCCCTGCCTCATATACCTGTTTTCTAAGATACTCCAGCTCCTCCAGATCATTATAATAAAACTCCTGCACTCCGTTAAATCCCTGCATTTTCTGCTCTTTGCCATCCTTAAGAGTAGCCTTATACCACGCTCCAGCCTGTGATATAATCCCCAGCATGATAGCCAGATCCAGAGTATCCTTAATCTCATCCACGCCTGTACTGTAGTTAAGTGTGTAAGTCTGGAGCCTACGATCATTTTTAGTAACCTTATTTTTCTCCACCTTTACACTTACCAAATTACCGCTAGGGTTAGCATATCCGCTACTTACCTCTTTATACTTCTCATCCAGTAAGGATCCCTTTGTAAACCATAAGATCTGTGAGCACGCATGAGCGATAGCTGTACCACATGGGATCTTAAAAGGCTTGTACGGATTTCCTATGTTTTCTCTGAGCTGGTTAATCATAAGAAAAGTACACTCAGTTTTCTTACAAAGAGGTACCGCTTTATCACAAAAGGCTTTCATAAGAGCACTATTGCCTCCATAACTTTTCTCATCTAAACCCTTTTCCTGTACCGCCTTAGGAATGATAAATGGAGCACTATCTAATACTGCTAAACCTACCTTACCAGATCTTATGTAGTCTAAGAGCATATCTAAGAGCTCCTCTCCATACTCACTCTCTGGCTGGATGAGGATTACCTTACTCCAATCTACCCCCAGAGTTTCTCCCCACTCCTTATCTATGGTATTTTCTGCATCCAGATATACACAGTACTTATCTGTGCATTTTTTCTGGAAATTAGAGATAATATCCAGAGCTGTAGTAGTTTTTCCACTCTGAGGCAAGCCTACCAACTCTATGATCCTCCCTACAGGTACTCCTCCTCTGGTTAAGTAATTCATCATAGGGGAGGTATAAGGGATAAACTCTATCCCTTTAAGATCCGATGCTTTACGGATTATATCCGTTTTATATTTTTTGTTTACCTCTGCTATGAGGTTATCTATCTCCGCCATCGCTGTTCTCCTTTTCATCCCAATTTTTAACTACTCGTATCTCATCCCAGCCCTCAGCAAAAGTAGAAGGCTCTAAAAATCTTTTCATTCTATCCATAGCCTCCTTAGGTACTGTACGCTCTCTTTCCTCGTTACGCTTAACACACACCTCAAAAGGAGTATCTACAAACACACAAACCTTTTTACAATTTAATAATCTAAGGGTATCCAAAAACTCCACCCTATAGCTTGCTTTTAAGTTTGTAGCATCGTACACTACATCCTTACTGTGATACAGATCCGCTCTAACCAAACTTTGTAAAATGGTAAACACAGCACCATTATTTTTCATATCGTTTATATCTCCACAGAACTTATCTCTAAGGTAATCGGAGGATCTAACAATTACATCTCCCAGCCTGTCACTCTCAGAGCTTTTACCGCTGGCTGGCAATCCCACTAACATATAAAATACTGGTTTATTATTCTCCATCCTCAGATCCTCCTAACTCCTGCATAATTCCTACCTCTGTATTAAAGAGGTTTACATCTGCATCCGTGATACCTAAATTGTAATTTAACTCAATTACATTTCTGATAATGGCTATATCTACTCCTCCTCCCTCATTAGGGCTAAAGAGTACAATCCCATCATCACACTTAAAAGCTGTTTCTCCAGAGATCTCTACACCATTCTCCTCCAGATACGCTAAAAACTTATCTAATTTTTCCTCCATACCTAACACCTCGCCATAACATCTCTCATCATATCCAGCTTTTTAAGCTCCTCTACAATATCGCCCTCTGGCTCCATTACAACTACTGGCATCAATAAAGCCTGTATAGCCTTAACATCTGGAGAGTAATACTCCTTATTATCCACAGTAGTTACACTGTATCCCATTATCTCCTCTGAGCTCCTGCTCTCCTCCAGCTTTGCTATCTGGTTCACATTAAGCCAGATAGTAAGGTTTCCGCTCTGATCCTCAACTCTTATAAACATCGTCTTTTATGCCTCCTTAAAATATTTCTACACTGTACATAGAGATCATCATCTATATTTTTCTAAGCTCATGGAGATCTCTATGTAACTGGCTCTTACTTATACAAAATTCTCTAGCCACTTTACGGATACTGTCCTTAGGATTATCTATTAGCCACTGTGCCTCCTGCTTACATCTATCCTCTATGACTTGTCTCCTAAAGTACTCATAAGCCCACCGCTCCATAGGCTTAATCCTCCATAGGATCCTCTGGCTCTCTGGTATATTTATCCTTACTAAATCTATCCAGATCTACCTCTGCTATCCTCTTTGAGAGAGATTTCTTTAATCCGCTGTAGATCTTCTCAGCCATCTCTAACTTAACTTTAAGGCTGTTATAAGCTCTACGATAAATAGCCTCTACTAAGGCTTTATCCTCTGTGAGCTGTTCTACTCTTGCTTTTTTCTCCTGCACAGTACCAGATACTTTTACCATCGCCTCATTTTGAGCACTTTTTTTAGCGTTAGAGGCTAGATCTACCTGCATACCCAGCTCCTCTACTCTCTGCCCTGCATAATACATAAGGGCTGGGATCTTAACACAGTAGTACTCTATCTGGCTATCTGGTATATCCTCTATAGAGTTTTCTCCTATGCTTTCCATAATCATATCCAGCTCTGAGATAGCACTATCCAGCTCCTTACTAAAATCTGCTATCAACTCATTTGAGAGGGTTATTACAGGAGAGCTCTCCTCTTTTACCTCTGCTATGATTTTCTTTAATTTATCACTCTGTACCATCTTTACCTCCTCCTGTAGGAGCCTTATCACAATGCTCTGTACCTGCTAAGGCACAATCCTCACAGCCCTTATAGTATCCGCACTCCTCACAGGTACAATGTTCATAACCGTACTCTGGGTACTCATCCGCCATAGCGTTAGGGCATCCACCATTTACACAGGTAACTCCTACATACTCTCTACACCTGCTCTCCTCTTTAGGTTTCTTTGTTACAAAGTGCTCACAATGTCTAATAAGTAAGCACATCTCCATTGATGTACTATCACAATTACTACACGGATTTTCCATAGTACCTCCTTAACCAGCTCTCCAGATCATAGCTGTATCTCACTCTTTTCTTTTTCTGCTCTATCTTTACTCCGTGATCCCTGCACCACTCTACAGGTATGCTCTTTCTCTCCTCAGTCTGAGTAAACTGGATCACATCCTGTACGGTTATGTAATAAGTTTCCTCCAACTCTCTAAAGTTGATTAAAAAGCCTCCGTACACTCCCTCATAATGAGTAGCTTTCTCCATTCCTTGTATCTGGTTAGGTCTGATCTTAGCTATCGGTATGCTCTTTCCCTTATGAGTTTTGAGCTCTACCAGAAAGAGATACGGAGATCTAAACAGGATATAATCACATGGATTAGATACTCCATAAAATCCGCTTGTATCATCCTTTAGGCGGTACAGGTAATAATCTGGAGGTACACACTCCTTAAACTCCTGCTCAAAGGTTTTACCGATGTTATTACTTGCCATCCTGTACCCCCTTAAATCTGCTAGGAGTAAACTTACATTTCTTTCTACGATCTACATACATAGATCCCTCTTTATCAATGCTACAGTAGTAAGCTCCCAGCTCTCTACCACAATGCTCACAGTTACCACATACCGCTCTCAACGCTGTATATTGCCCTGTAGAGGCTTTTTTCTTTTTACCTGTAGACTTATTAGCCTTTTTTCTGTTTGTATCTTTCTGGGCTGTCTGAGGCTTTTCTGGTGGGTTAGGATGTACCCACTTACCAGCATCCACTAAAGCACACTCATTTTTATATCTACAGTAAGTACACTTGCTATCATCTTTCTCTGGAGGGATCCCTGTTTTACAAGCATTGTTTACAGTTCGTATCTTGTTAAGTACTGCCTGTTTCATCTCATCGGTTATTTTCCAGAGGTACGGTTTCTTTTTACAGAAATTTCTATCCTCATAAAAGAAAAGGATATAATCTATCCCCAGCCCCATACCGTAACAAGTAGCTTGCCACTTGTGATCCGCCTTAGGCTCATACCTGTTACTAAACTGGTAAGTACTCTCTGTTTTAATTTCCAAGATCACATCCTTACCATTAAATCTAATAACTCCGTCTGGCTGGAAATAAATAGAGAGCTCATCATTTTTACACCTGCCCTCTGTATGATCCTCATTCCAGCCTACAAACTCTGTTTTAATGCCTTTAGCCTGTGCCTCTTTTACCATTTCCTCCAGATCTAAGCACTCTACACCCTCCATCCGCTCTACTATGTGCTGTATATCTAAGTGTCTATCTGTACCACTCTGGCATATCTCAATAAGATTTACCTCACTCTGCTCTCCATTCTGTGAGCCTCCGTGTACTCTCTGGAAAAATAACATACGCTCACAGCCATACATAGAGGATGGGCGGATATACTCAGATGGAGCTATCTGCCTCTCCTCCAGCTCCTTAGCCTTTACAGCCTCCTCATAGTTTTTAAGAAACTTATCCTCAAAGGATACGCTCTCTGCATTTTTTCCTTGTGCTACTGCTATTAAGCTCTTTAATCCCATTAGTGACCTCCTAACATAACTCCGATGATATAGAGCTCAAATAAGAATACAAAAATACTTAAAGCTCCAACAAAATCTCCTACCAGCTCACAGCCCTCTCTATGAGTTCTGTAAAATCTTCTCCATTTTCTTTTAATCCGTCTTACCATCCTTAATCCTCCTGTTTTGATTGATAAGTAACCTAATCACAAACGGTAAGTAAATTTAGATAAAAAAAAGAGGAGGCTTTTTACTGCCTCCTACAATTCTTATACCTCATTTCCCCAGCAATCCCAGCCATCTATACTCTGTCTTGCAAAGAGCTCTATTTTAGGTAGCCCCCCCCCTGCCATTAACTTTACAATTCTATCTCTCGTTTCCGCTGGTTTCTTACTATGCTCCTCTATATGGCTCATAATTACACTATGTACTCCTGCATCCATTCTCTTAGGCTTTCCTCTTACACCTAATAAACATAACTCCGCATTAGCTCTAGTCCAGTTACCCATACCCCAAAAGAGAGTATCTGCTTTCTTATTCTGCTTTATCCATGTAAAAGCACAGGTTTTATACTCAAATCCCCATGATCTCATCACATCAAAAGCCTCCTCTAAAAACGGCATCGTAACCCACATAAAAAGCACACTATCATCATCTGCCAGCTTTTCCACAGGGAGAGCCTTTATATCCTCTAAGCTGGTTACTGTATAATGACATCCAGCCCCTCTCCCTCCTGCTACCGCCTTATCCCTGTATAACCATGCTGGATCTGCATAGATTATCTTATACTTGTTTTCTGTGTTAAAAATATCTACTTTCAATAGAAAAACCTCCTTTATGTTTTGATCGATCCTAATCACATAAAGGAGGTTTCTTTAGATTAAATTTTTACAAGTATCTTCTCCACGGATACTCCCAGTAATTACCATACCCTACAGGATAATCACTATACCCTAAAGGTCTATTTACCCAGCCCCACGAATTACCATTCTGATCTCTTACCTCTGTACTATTCTGGTAAATTACCTGCTTACCTGTGCTCTTTGCATACTCAATCTCTCTCTTTGTACCCTTAGAGTTTTCATAATTCAAAAGAACATAAATAGCATCACATTGATCTATCATAGCTTTGTTGATCTCGTAATAATCTGAGAGCCCCTCTGGTAAAAATGAGGGATTTACTACGATATGCCCCAGCCCTCTTATATACTCCTCAGCCTCAGTAAATTTCTCTTTATACTTAAACACTCCTGTCATAGCTCCAGCTATATACACTCTCATGCTTTTAATTCCTCCAATACTCTAAAATGATGTACTTCTCTGGTATCTCCCTTTTTAACCTGCACTCTCCTTACAGATCCTACCTCTAAAGGAGTTACGCACTCCTCCAGAGTTCTCTCTTTCTTATCTTCCTCATCATATACTCTATACCTCATAAAGTTTATCCTCCTCATACCACCATCTTAAAATATTAAATTTTTGCAATAAACACTCTCCATAATACCACTCATCCTCATTATGATAGTATCTACATCCGTGTAATACTCTACCGCCTTTAACAAGCACTCCAACCTTATAACTAACATTCTGAAATAAAGGATCCATTTCTGGCTGTTTATCGTATTCTGTATATGTATCCTCCTTTATTCCATAAATATTAACTACTTCTTTTATCGCTTTTGCTACCTCCTCATCAAAATGCTGTAATCCTATAGTTTTAGCATCCTCCCTTAAATCTACTGGTTTATTTGTATAATATCTATCATCAAACATATAATCATCCTCCTAAAGATACAATTTCTGCCCTACTTCTATATGGTTAGGATCCTGTAAATGGTTTTTCCTCACAATCCTGTAATACTCAGCTCCAGCTCCGTAAAACCTTTTTGCAATATTCCAGAGATTATCTCCTTTTTGCACTATGTAATATTTACCTCTATAAAACTTACGCCCTGCCCCCAGATCATCATACTCAGCATTAAGAGTAATAGCCTGTTTCTTTTCTTCTCCAGAATAGTACCAGCTCTCCGCCTTACTGCCACAATATGTACATCTCGCCCCTATTGCTACCTCAGCTCCACAGAATTTACATTTTGCCATCTGGTTTCTCCTTTAATCCCATTACATAATCCATTGATAATCCTAAAAGGCTACAGATCTTAGCAAGCCTCATACTGCTAAGATCTGTACCGTTATACAAAAAAGCGTATATTGTGGATCTGCTTATCCCTGTTTTATCGGAGATAGTCTGGAGAGGTATATCCAGCTCCCAGATCCTCTCCATTACTCTCTCTCCAGCACTCATTATAGAGTAGGTTTTTCTCTGTGTCTTTTCGTGCTCTACTCTGATATGAGAGGGCTTTGTTAAGCCCTCATAATCTCTTACACCTCTGCTATATCTATGCTGTACGGTATCCAGCCTTATACCGCTCTCCTTAGCTATCTGATTTAGAGTTTTACCATCTACAAAGATCCTGTTAGATTTACCCTTTAGCTCTGGTAAAGGAAAATATCCCATAAGCTTACTCCTCCTCTAAATAATCATCCGCTAAGTTTTCTCCGTACCAATAATCATTTACCTCAGCATCTACGCTCATAGGGAGATCTATTAGGCTGTGTCCTACTCTTTTCATAGTATTTACTAAGAGATCTGCTCCCTCCTTAATATGATCCTCTGGTACCTCCATGATTAACTCATCGTGTACGGTTATTACCATGTGGCAATCCAGAGCCTTGTACTGTGGATCATTGTAAATAGCGATCATAGCTAATTTCATAATATCAGCACTAGAGCCCTGTATTACAGCGTTAAGGCTCTGCCTGTGAGCCTCTTGATAGCGGTAATCATCGTGATCTGGTAACTGCATCTCTGGTAATCTTCTTTTTCTGCCCTGTATGGTAGTTACATATCCGTACTCCTCCGCCATCTTCTCTACCTTAAGGCGGAGCTGTTGGATCTTAGGGAAACTCTTGTAAAAATCATCAATAAGTTTCTGAGCCCACTCAGCACTCTTATCAAACTGCTCTCCGATGGCTTTAGCTCCACGCTCGTACATAATACCCAGCAACACACTTTTCATAGTGGTTCTTCTATGTTTACCCTCAGCGTTTACAGATCCATCTGGATAAAACTCTCTACAATCCTCATAAGGCACTCCATACACCTTAGATCCCATGATGGCATATAGATCTTTACCCTCTCTGTATGCCTCCTGCATAGCCTCATCTCCAGATACATAAGAGAGTACTCGTGGCTCAATCTGGCTAAAATCTCCTCCAACAAACTTATAACCATCTCTGGCTCTAAAGATCTTACGGATGCTTTTCTCATGGCTAGGGATATTTTGGAGATTGATCTTAGTAACTGTATCAGAGCTACTAAATCTACCTGTTTTAGCCCCATACTGGTTATATGTGGTATGTACTGCATTAGTCTTAGCACACTTAACCTCTGGGATCTTATCTATGTAAGTTCCTAAGAGCTTTCCACACTCCTTGTATCTCTGGTAGTTATCTAAAAACTGGATAAACTCCTCTCCCTTTTTAGTACCTGCCTTTTTAGCCTTATTTCTGTGCTGTTGTACAATCTTATCTCCTGTACCTCTCGGCTCTTTTCTGGATACACTTTTCAATTTGAAAATATCATAGAATAAACAAGCCACCTGCTGAGGGCTGTTATAGTTGATCTTCTTAGTACCCTTAGTTAATCTCATAAGAGTAGGATTTTCCTCTATGTATTTATCAAACTTAGCTACATATTCATCACAGAGCTTTTCTTTCTCCGCCATCTCCTCATTAAACTTTACAGAGAGCTCTTTAGCGTAATCCTCACGGATCTCTACACCTCTAAGCTCCATATCCATACAAACATCAATAAGAGGCATCTCAATATCTCTAAATACATGATAGAGCTTTCTGTAGTCTGCTCTCGGATGATCCTCTCTAAGATACTTTTTCTGGAATTGATACAGAGCCCATGTTTTAAAACCATCGTTAGCACCATATATAGCAAAAATATCAATAGGGATATAGTTACATGGGATACCCTCAAAGAGATCTCCAAAATCCTCATCTGAGCCCTCGCCATTGAGGATATACTTGTTATACATCGGTTTTAATCCGTGTTTCTCATTCTCATTGAGTACCCATCCAGCTATGTTAGTATCCCACCACACATTAGCGATCCTCTGCCCCCACTGAAAAGTAACTACTTTATCATCAAACTTAATATTATGATTGATGCACTTAAGGGATCCGTTAGCCAGATAAGGGAGCATAACCGCCTTACACTCCTCCTCTGTCATTTGCCCCTCAACTCTTTTATTCTGGAGATCCGTATGATTAAACGGTACATAGAAACTAGGGAGATCTGGATTATATAAACAGATGCCTACTAAAATATCGTTATATACATCCAGCCCTGTAGTTTCCACATCCAGTACATACTCACTTACTCCAGTTAAGTAGGTTTCCATTACTTCCTTAAGCCTCTCTGGAGTACGGATAATCTCATACTCTCCCTCAGCATGGAGCCTACCGCTCTTTACCAGCTCATTTATTACCTCCAGCCCTTTAAGTAAGGTATTCTGGTTTCTTTTCAAATTTATATTACATACTTTTTTATGAGCTAGTCGGCTACTAAGATCCTCCAGATCCACACTCTCTCTACTCATATCTACCTTTATCTCTCTTGCCATCCTGTATCCTCCTGTTAAAAAAAACGTGAGGGGCTCTTAATTTTACCCCTCACTCTTACCTCATTTCCCAGCTTTATAGAGGTTCTCTCTCAATGAGCCCATTTTCTGTATGTTAGGATATATTTAGGTGGTAAACACTCACATTCACACTTATACCTATCAATCCGCTCCTTTATGTTTTGTCTGCCAAGAGATTACAACTTACTTAAAATACTCTTGTAGCTCCTGCTCCGCTGTCATTGTTACTATCGTTATTGTTACCCTTGTTAAGCTGTAATCTACCCTCGATAGCCTTAATCTGATCCTCACGATCCAGATCTAAGATAAGTGAGCCTACTAAGTTCTGAGGCTCTGGGATCTCCATCTCACTAGGATCCTTAGGGAAATACTGGTATGTAGTCTTAAGGATACCCTTTGCTCCAGATCTCTTAATCTTAATATCTCTCTTAGTGAGATCTCCGTACTCTCCAGCTAAGCCGATAAGGTTCTTAATGTCTGTTAAGCCTCTCTCCCAGAGCTGTACCTGCTTATCCTTATCTTTCTCATCCTTGTTAATCATCTGTAAGAACATTCTAAGCTGAGGCTTATTACCGCTCTTACAAAACTCACAGCTCTCTCCTTTACAGAGGCAAGTACGATCTCTACCGCTACCGTCTACATCTAACTTGTGTACCTCATAGATGGGAAAATCATAAGCTGTTTCTCCATCCTTTACTCCTACCTCTCCTTTATGGAGTAATCTTACTGTAGCTGTATCTCCATCATCCTTTAACTGAAACCAGCCTGTTTTAGAAAATCCTCCATTGTCATACTTGTTAATAAGATCCTGTAATCCCATTTCTGTATCCTCCTGTTTTTCCTTGATTATTTTTTTTTCTATAACTACAGCATCAAAGCCTTTACAGCTCCTACCATGCTGTTGATAGCAAAACGCTTATCCACATTTTTTCCTACTAACACATCCGCCTTATGCTCACTCTTTTTAGTAAGCACTACAGCCTCTCCTTTTAAGATGGCTAACAGGGTTCTTAAACTACTCATACCGCTTACCTCCTTGCTTTTCGTGATAAATAACTTAATCACATCCGCCCAGATTATTTATACAGCATATTGATAACCAGCTAAAATAAATTTCTTTTTGAGGTTCTTGATATGCCAGCTTACAGTAGCATTAGTAATATTAAGAGCCTTAGCAATCTCCCCCTTAGCTCCTCCAGCCATGAGGATATTTACCGCTACCTGCTCCTTATCATTGAGCTGTAAGCTATTTAAGAGATCAATAAACTCTACAGAGCTAAAATCCTTACACTCTACCTCAAAGGTGCTATCTGTTTCTGTACCGCTCTCTTTATTGATTTCAGATAACCGATCTAAGCTATCTGGAGTGGTACCTGTAAATCTTTTCTGGCGTGTAGCCTCGTTGTATAAACGGTTAAGATGCTGGCGTACATAGACCTTAAGGAGAGTTGAAAAAGCTACTCCCTGCTCTGGATCGTAATCCTCTATAGCTCTAAGCATCGGTATATAGCTCTCACTTGTAAGATCCTCTAACTCAGAATTAGGGATAGAGGTTAAATAAGGAGATACCAAAAGGTTAATAAGCCCCTTGTTAGCCTCTATGAGCTCTTTAAGATAGCTCTCATCTCTACTCTCTTTGTACGCTTTAATAAGTTCCTCATTTGTTCCTGTAATAAATCCTTTACTCATCCTGTTTTCCTCCTTTAATATCCTGTGAGATGGTCTTTCCAGCCATCTCCGTACTCTTTGACAAGATCGTTAATGTCCTTTAGGCTCGTATGCCATTTGAGGTTGATAAACCGAAAACCTTTAGGTATCAGTAACCTCTTGATCTGGGAGGCTCCTTTTCTCCCTGCATCATCGTTATCTGTGGCAATTACAAACCGCCTAAAAGGTGTACGCTCCAGCTCTTTACACTGATCCTCTGAGATATGTGATCCCATGATGGCTACCGCTGGTACTCCATAAGAGATAAGGCTGAGAGCATCTATCTCACTCTCTGTAATCCAAACCTCCTCTATCTGATCCGATGTACCCCAGCTAAAAGATCCGTTTAGGATCTCCCAGAGCCCAAACACTACGGAGGTTTTATCTATCTCTTTTGCGTTATAAAAATGCTTTCCAGCTATGCTCCTGCCTTTGTAAAAGATCACTTTCCCATCCATGCCCCTTACAGGGAAAAGTACTGTTTTATCCTCTGGATCAAACCCCAGCTCATAAGCCTCTAGCACCCAGTTAGCTATCCGCCTTTTATGTAAGTACCTACACGCCTCCTCACTCTGTAGGAGGTTCTGTGTGTACTGCTTTACTAAGCTCTCCTCCAGTACTGAGGATTTATCTGTGGATCCTCTGTACATATCCAGATCTGGGAGCTCTCTCTCATCCGTCTGGTAGTTGTACTGATTTACCAGCCACTTAAAGCCCTCTACTGGGCTACTCAGCCCTAACAAATCTGCTACAAACTGAGGTAGATCCGCTGTGTATCCACAGGTGTAGCAATGCACCGTACCAGCCTCATAGGTCTTATCCTTTGTTACCTTTTGCTGTAGGAGCACTCCGCAAGATGGGTTATGCTCCTTACCGTTTGCGTGAAAAGGGCACGTACACATAAGATCCGATCCTGTGTTTTTAATCTCCCTAAGTAGCCCTGCTCCGTAGAGCTGGAGCTTAAGATCCTTAAGTACCTGCTCTACTGTGGCTACTATTGGAGTTTTCCAGATCGTTATCACTTTTTAGCCTTTTTCTTTTTAGGAGCTGTGAGCTTAAGCATTACTACCTCTGTTACTGTTAAGGCATCTGCTAATACTTCCTGTGGCAACTCTCCATCCTTTACCGCCTTAAGAGTTGCATCCTCATCTACTGCCTCAACCGTTTTGATACAGCTTG
>NFZC01015113.1_pt1 | contig 16023 bp, 19 predicted proteins | sample 1095391 | NCBI WGS metagenome assembly NFZC01 (sample SAMN03609890, study PRJNA323583) | gut metagenome | isolation source: feces | host: Rattus norvegicus | place: Denmark: Riget | collected 2013
GCTATTAATTTATATAATGTAGTATATTTCTCAGATGGTTCTAGTATTTATAAATATGTAAATGAAGAAATATTAGAAGTAACTATTGACGAGATATTAGAAATTAATCCTATTGATACTACAATATCAAAAACTAATAAAGATTATATTTCTATTTGTTTTTTAAGAAAATGTTATATAAATTTATGTTAGTAGATTTTTAATGATAGAGGTTTCTCTCATTGTTGGAGTAAGAATAGTATAGATAGTGAACTAGTTTACAAACGAGATCTAATATGGATGGCTATTAATGTTATTAAATATTTAACAGAATGTGAATAGCTAGCTGAAGTAGAGAGGATAGTAGAATTAATTAATGGGTGCAATGGTTTATGTACCTCTTCTAGTATAACAAGTAAAACAAGTGGTTGTGGATGCTCTAAATAAATTAAAGAAAAAGGTATCTGAAGAGTTCTTTAAACTTTTATGTAAAGTTAGAAAAGGATATAAGCTTGATTATGAATTTATATTAGAAGAAATATCCTTTATAGAACTCATATAGAATAATGAAATAGATGATAAATTAACATTAACTGCTTTATAGTATTACCTAAATAACAAATGGCAGATAATTCAATCTTAACTCCTGGATATTAGGATCCTACTGATAATATTCCTATTATTAAAGAAACTGAATAGTACTTAGTTAAAGATAACTATCTTTCTGAATATAGAACAGAAGAGGAGAAGTCAGTAGTTAGAGAAAATCTAAATGTACCTTCTAAAGAATATGTATATTCTAAAGATGATGTAGATACTTAGATTTCAGAAAAAATCAGAAATACTATATAGGAGTATTTAAATATGGAAGATCCTCATGGAATACTTCCAACAGTAGAAGAAATGATAGCTGATATGGTTAAAACAGATGGTAGTACACCATTTACTATGCCACAAGCTGGTAAAGACCCATAGTCAGACTATCATTTAACTACTAAGAAATATGTAGATAAATTAATAAGAGAACATCTTAATGCTAATGATCCTCATAATATATTAGAAGAAGTGGCTATACAATTAGCTCAATATGTAAAGAATTCTGATATATATAGTAAAGATTAGTTATATACTAAATAGGAAATTGATAATCAATCTAGTTAGTATGTAAATATAGATGGCACAACTCCATTTAGAAAAGCTTAGATTGGTGTTGATCCTTCGATTGATGGACATTTAGCAACTAAAAGATATGTAGATAAAGTCTTATATAATCATTTAGTAGATGTAGATCCACATAACTTCCTTACTACTTTAAATTAGAGATTATCTTATTATATAAAGAAAAAGGATGTCTATGATAAAACTCAAACATATTCTAGAACTCAAATAGATTCTATTATAAATAAATCTGTAAGTGATACTATTGATATTGCTTTACAAGATTATATGGATTCTGTTAATGATAAGTTTGAGTATATTAGAAAATAGAAATATATTAAGTAGGATGGATCTGTTCCATTTTCTAATCCTTAGATTGGAGTAGAAGCTACAGAAGATAATCATCTTGTTACTCTTAAATAGTTAAAAGACTTAGAGAGTACATTAGATGAATAGATTTCTACTTAGCCTGTTGAATGGTTAACTTCTGGACCTGCTCAAGTAGCAGTTGGTAATGTAAAAGAAGGACATGAATTTCCAGATACTATGACATTACAAGAAGTTATGGATGCTATCTTCTATGGAGATGAAATTTCATTAACAGTTCCAGAATACGTAAATATAACAGAAACTGGAAATATTATTGTATGTATTAATGGTTCTACTGCTAATGTAGAATATGCAGAAGTTTTATAGAATGGAGAAGTAATTGCTACATTTGTTGGAGAGGATTTTGAAGATAGATGTGTTACTATTAAGAGTAATCCTATCTTAGAAGATTCAGAAATTACTTTTAGAGTAACTTACTTAAATGGAGCAGTTCATGAAGATACTAAGACTATTAAATGTTCTACTCCAATATTTATAGGTGTTCTTCCTAAATATAAATTTGCTCATACTATAACATTTGAATATTTATAGTAGCTTTGTGATGGAGATCCTATAAATAATAAATTTTATAGTGAAGGACAAGATGTTAAAGAAATAATACATTAGTATGATTTCTCTGGAAAAGAAATGAAACATTTATTTATAGTAGTTCCATTAAGTTATCCTAATTTAAAATAGATGTCAATTCCTTCATAGCAATTTAATATAGAAGCTTTTGAAGTGATTGATAATATTCCGCTTAGTATTCCAAAAACTACTAAAGATACAATATATAAGATATACGTTTATCGCTAGGCATTAACTAGTGCTAATCAAGAAACAACATTTAAATTTGAGTAATTATGAGTCAATATAGTTAGACATATGGTAGCTTTACTAGAACTAGTAATTATCCACTAGAAGCTGATTATATATTTTCTTCGGAACAAGAACTAATTGACTTCTATACAGATAATGAAGAAGCAACCCACTTACATAGAGGTCTTTTAAAGATTGTGGGAGAAGGTAATTCTCAATCTCTTTATTGGGTTGTAGAAGAAGATGGAGAATTAGTATTTAAGAAATTATTAGAAGATATAGATAGAGATTAGCTATATCAAGAAATACAAGATCTTAGAGATGATTTATAGGAAGAAATAACTACTAGAGAATAGGAAATATTAGAACTTTGGGGAGATGAAAAAGAGAATATTATCTCTGAATTAAACTCAATAAAGAAAATTTCTGAAGCATTAAATACTGAAATTATTAAATTAGATAAACTTCATAATGAATTTAATGCTACTGTAGGAACTACTGATAAAGATATTATAGAATATCTTAAAACACTTCCATATCAATCTTTAACGGAAGTTTCTAATACTTTAAATGATTTCTTAAATAAATCTTCTGAAGGTCAAGATATAAATACTCTTCCAGATCTTAAAGATTTCTTAAATGGATATACTAATGCTGATACATTAAAAGATATTGTAGAAGCATTATATGATAAGATACAAGGTACTCCAGTACCTAATCTTAAAACTCTTAGAGATATTGAAAATCTTCTTATAGCTTTAAAAGAAACTATAGAAAATAGAGAACATAATATATAGAAAGAATTAGATGATACTTAGAATGGGGTGGGATTGAATTAGGATGGAACTTATAGTCCGGATGCTAATTCTAACTATTTACAAAATTCTACATCTATTGTTAATGCTTTACATATATTAGATAATTTAATCTATACTGCTATTTAGGAATATACTTTAGAAGTTTCTAATGAAGGGAATGTTCAATTAAAAGCTGATAAAACATTAACTGGTTATAGATTATCTGGAAATATTAAAGTAAATACAGATCCTAATAATTAGTTAATAGCTAATTCTAATGGTGCTTATGTTCATGTTGATATGGAGTATAATGCAGGTAATTTAGAATTACTTGTAAATGGAAATACTGTACGTCAATTTAATATAGGTACTAGAGATATGATACACGATGCCTATTATGATACTACTACAGAAACTATAGTTATTCTCTTTAAACTTACTGATGAATCAATAGAAACTTTAAGAATACCTGTAGGTAACTTAATTAGAGAATGGGATCCAGATAATTCCCTTCCTAATAAAGTAGTAGAAATAGTAAGAGAAGAAGTAGTAAATGGAGCCGATAAAGTCTCTGCTGATGTTAGAATATCTGATAAAGAACATAATATATTAAAGAAAGATGGTAATTCTTTAATTGTAGATGGAACTACTGATTCTATAATATATAATTCTGAAAAACTTACTAATGTAGTATAGAATATATAGTAGAATTTAGAAGATTTGTTATATGGAATAGATGAAGAAATAAATAATAGAAAAGCTGGAGATAGTAATCTCTCTAATATTATTACTAATCTTTCTAATTCCATTACTATAACTAAACAAGAACTTCCAGAAGCTGGATATAATGATACTTATTGTTTATATGTAGATGGAGTTCAAGTAGGTTCTAAAATTAATATATTAGATACAGTTCTAAATAATATAGTTATTAAAGAAGTAACTGAATTAAATGTTCCTTATCAAGGAGCACAAGTTGGAGATAAATATATAGAATATAGCTTTACTGGTAATCTTCCAAATAAGTATTTACCTGTATCTGATTTAGTTATTAGATATAAAGAAGGAAATGGCATTTCTATAGGTAATGATAATACTATTAGTTCTAAAGTATTTATAAATGATAAGTATTTAGAGAATAGTAATGAAGGTATTAAGACTAAGAATATAGATAATGCTATAGCTGAAGCTAAGTAGGAAGTATTAAGTAATTTAGATGGTAAAGCACCTATTGAATCTCCTACATTTACAGGTATTGCTTAGGTTATGACTTCTCCTGATAAAGAAGATGCTTCATAGAGAATACCTTCTACTAACTGGGTAAGAGAACGTATTAATGATGCTATAAAGGAAATAGAAATAGATTCTGGATATTCTAGAACTGAAACTGATAGATTATTATCTAAAAAGTTAGATATTTCTGATTCTGGAATTGGAATTATTAAGGATTATGTAATATCTGAAGAAGTTATAGAAGAAGTTCCAACTGAACCATTAGCAGGAGAAGAAAATCCTAATGAACCAGTTATAGATCCTTTAGCTATAACTTCTGAAGATACTATAAATTAGGCTTTAGGTAAAATTGAAAGAAGATTAGTTAAATTAAAAGAAGCTATAAGTCTAAAAGCAGATATAACAGATATTGATAATTTATTTATATAGAATAATGAGTGATAAATTAATAACATTAGATAACCTCTCTTACTATAATTCTAAAGTAAAAGAGGTTATCTCTAATTAGTCATAGACAGTACAAGATGATGTGGATCTACATAAGAATGATACTAATAATCCACACTCTGTAACTAAATCACAAGTTGGACTCTCTAATGTAGATAACACATCTGATATAGATAAGCCTATCTCTACAGCAACATAGTCAGCACTTGATACTATTACTAATTAGCTAGCTTCACATATAGATGATACATCAAACCCTCATAATGTTACTAAATAGTAGGTAGGATTAGATTAGGTAAATAATACTTCTGATACTGATAAACCAGTTTCTACTGCACAAGCTTTAGCTATAAAGATTGTTTAGGATGATTTAACAGAACATAAGAATGCTAAAAACAATCCTCATGAAGTAACAAAGGCTTAGGTTGGTTTAGGTAATGTTGATAACACATCTGATATAGATAAACCAGTCTCAACTGCAACTTAGACTGCTATTAATGGAGTTACTTCATTACTTGATGAGCATACTTCTAATAAAGCAAATCCTCATAATGTAACTAAGGAATAGCTTAATTTAGGAAATGTAGATAATACTTCTGATAAGAATAAACCTATTTCAGATGCTACGCAAACCGCTCTTAATAATATTACTTCTGTAAGTAATTCTCATATTTCTAATAAAACTAATCCTCATAGTGTTACTAAATCTCAAGTAGGCTTAGGTAATGTAACTAATGATGCCCAAGTTAAGAGAACTGAGATAGGAGAGGCTAATGGTGTAGCATCACTTGATGAGAATGGTAGAGTTCCATCTTCATAGCTTCCTTCTTTTGTTGATGATGTTAAGGATGTTTATGCAACATATACAAAGTCAGGTACTGGTGTATTAACTAATATAACTCTATATTCCGATTCTGCAAAAACTTAGAAAGTTATTGGAGAGTCTGGAAAGATTTATTAGAATATAACTGAAGGCGAGCCTAGCTATCAGTTTAGATGGACCGGTACAGTATTTGCTTAGTCAGGAGCATCTACCCTTATTATAGGAGAAGTTACTGGAACAGCTTATGACGGAGCTAAAGGTAAAGCTAATGCTAATAATATAGCAAAGATTAAGTAGACAGAACTTACTCATATTAAACATACTAATCCTATTACAATAACTACTACTAAAGTATCATTAAATTATGAGTGTTTTACAGGAGATTAGTATGGAACAACAGGTTCTTCTCATGCTGCTGATTTCCCAGCCGCTACTACAACTGCTGCTGGTGTAATGTCATCTACTGATAAGACTAAATTAAATGGGATTGAGGCAGGTGCATAGGTAAATAAAGTTACTTCTGTTGCAGGAAAAACTGGAGCTGTTATTTTAAGTAAATCAGATGTAGGTCTTGGTAATGTAAATAATACTTCAGATGCTAATAAGCCAATATCTACTGCAACCCAAACAGCATTAGATAAAAAGGTAGATAAAGTTACAGGTAAGGGACTTTCTACTAATGACTATACAACAACAGAGAAAAATAAATTAGCAGGTATTGCTGAAGGTGCTCAAGTTAATAGTATTACTGGTGTTAAAGGTAGTTTAGAGCAGACCTATAGAACAGGAAACGTATCTATATCCGCTTCTAATATAGGACTCGGAAATGTTAATAATACCTCTGATGCTAATAAGCCCGTATCTACAGCTCAGGCTACTGCTATTGCAGATGCTAAGAAAGCAGGTACAGACGCATAGATAGCTGTAACTGCTGAAGTTACTAGAGCAAAGGCAGCAGAAGAAGCTATCCAAACTGCACTCAATAACCACAAGGCTAATAAAGACAAGAAACATATCCCTGCAGGAGGTCATGAAAGACAAATCCTAGCATGGGATGAAGAAGGTAAAGCTAAGTGGGATGACCTAGCTAATATGTTCACAGGACTTGAAGAACTTTTAGCTTATGGTGTTGAATGGAAAGATAATGTAGCAGACCCACATCTTACTCGTATTGGTAATATGTCCCTCCACAAAACCCTTCCTATTCAATCTCAATTGAAAGGTTGTATTGCTCAAGGAGATAAAGTGATCTACTGGTTAGATGAAGATAACTGGAAATATAAGAAAGGTGGAAATCCAAATAAAGGAGAACCAGAGCAACTTGCTCGCCTTGATGGTTATGATGGTACAGTTCGAATTTATTGTCCAAGCTTTTACATCAAATCTAAATTAGTTGGGAATAAGCGACAAGTATGGCTATCGACTGTAAAAATTGATGACACTTGGACATATCAACCAGAAATCTTAGTTGACGCTTACAGAAGTACAGTTCTAAATGCTGTTCCAGAGCACATGGGATACCTTAGTACTCTTACTGTAAATAGTGCTATCTCTGTAGTAAATACTAATGCATACTGTAGAGGTGGAGGAAATAGAAGTGATACTGATCAGTATTTAGCAACTGATTCATCTAGATCTGATTTATGTAAGCCTAGAACTTATATGTCTAGAGCTGCTATGAGAACCTACTCTAGAAATGCTGGCTCTGAGATGCTAAGCTATGATTAGTACAAGAATATCTTCTATTGGCTATATGTAATTGAGTATGCAAACTTTAACTGTCAAGAAGCCTACAATGAGGCTGTAACGGCTGAAGGGTATAAACAGGGAGGTTTAGGAGCCGGTGTTACCACAATAAACAATACTTATTGGAGTTATTACAATGGTAATTATCCTCTAACTCCATGTGGTTACTGTAATGAGCTTGGCAATGGTACTGGACTTAAAACTATGACAGTTGTTACTCCAACAACTTCTGGTGGAGATCCTACTTAGACATATAATTTCTCAGTACCAAGGTGGAGAGGGTTTGATAATCCCTTCGGAGATATTTGGACGAATCTAGACGGTATTATAATCCAGGGAGATGCAGAAGGAAATCCGAAGACTGTATATACTACTACAGATCCTAATAATTATGGTGATAACGAATCAGCTAAGAATGCTATGGAAATAGCAGGACATGAGATTCATCAAGATGGATGTACTAAGGAGTTTGACCTTGGAGAAGCTGCTCATATTATCCCTGAATCTGTTGGAGGAGATATAACGAAGTATAAGTGCGACTATCACTGGACTGGTTCTAAAGATACTTCTCTTAGAATACTTCTCGTGGGCAGTTGCGCTCATGACGACGCGAATGCGGGTCTCTGTGACTTCGGCTCGGGTCACGGCGTGTCTGGCGCCTGGACGAATGTCGGCTTCCGGTCGGTTTCTACTTTCCTGTCTTTCTCTGAATAAGAATTACTAATAGATAAAATATTTATTTAACCATAATATGAGCTGAACTATCACTAGTAGGTTTATTTAACAGTTTCTTAGATATATTATATAAATTTATGACTGGGAACCCTGTATAGGGTTCTCGGTTATAAATAACCTTAGAAAACATACGGAATACATCCAACGAATGTACGTGAATAATTGACTTTCGTTATTGAGGATACTATTCTTGTACTAGTACTAGTTATTTTGATAAAAAACACTTATCGTAGGCAGTAACGCGAATAACAGCACGAATGCAGGTCTCAGTAATTTCAATTCGAATAACAGCGTGTCGAATTCTAATACGAATATCAGCTTCCAGTCAGTTTCTACTTTCATGTCTTTCTCTTTTATATTATTTATTTCTTAGAACCGGTATTTACTTGGTTCAAAACTCCTGAGGATGTATGTCCATGCCACTTGGCAAAAGATAAAGTATATAAATAAACTGTGTTAGTAACGAAAGTGAATGCTCGGTTAGAATAATATAAAAATTGTATTACTGTGGTGAAGAGAGTTAAGGACTTGTATCCCAAAATCTATGACCAGAAGAATATTGAGTTAGCCGATGAAAAGGCTAGAAAATGTAAGAGAAATAGATATGGAGTAAGAAAACATGACGAACATAGAGAGATAGACAATTATGCCCTCTATTTAGCATTAAGGGAAGAAGATTATCACACGTCTGAATACACTACTTACAAAATATATGAACCTAAAGAGCGTTTAATATTTAGGCTTTCATACTATCCAGATAGAATTACTCATCATGCAATTATGAATGTAATGGAGCCTGTCTGGACTAAAGTATTCACTAGAGATACTTATTCTTGTATTAAGGGAAGAGGTATTCATAGTTTAGTATAGAAGTTGTAGAGCGATTTAAGGAGAGACCCAGAGGGTACAATGTATTGTCTGAAAATTGATATTAGAAAATTTTACCCTAGCATCAATCATGACATCCTAAAGGGAATTTTAAGGAAGAAAATAAAAGACGTACCCTTATTGAATCTTCTTGATGAAATCATAGACTCTGCTGATGGTGTACCAATAGGTAATTATTTATCTTAGTTCTTTGCTAACCTGTATATGTCATATTTTGATCATTGGATTAAGGAAGAATTGAAAGTTACTTATTATTATAGATATGCGGATGATATTGTTCTATTGTCTGGTAGTAAGGAATAGTTACGATCATGGTTTCTTGCTATGAAAATATATCTTACTCAAGTATTAGATTTACATGTAAAGGATAATTATCAAATATACCCAGTAGAGTCTAGGGAATAGACTTCGTAGGATATGTTTGTTACCATAATCATACATTACTAAGGAAAAGTATTAAGCTAAGACTATGGAAATTAGTAGATGCTTATTGTAATAAGAAAATAAGTAAGGAAACTTACATATCACGAATGGCATCATATTCTGGATGGCTAAAGTATTGTGATTCTAAGAACTTACTGAAAAAGATAGAAGAGAAAACTAATTTTAGATACTCAGGTTGGAATGGAATAAAGACTAATATAAGTAAGTTTAAAGGAAAATGGATTTACTTAGTTAATATAGTGCCCCCATAGAAAGTATTTTGTTTTACAATTTATGTATAATAAGAGAGCATATGAGGTAAGAAGCTAGAATAAATAGCTCTTTATTTATTTAAACTCAATACCTAAGTATCCTGCATCAATTAAAATTGAACAATGTTTACAGCGACAAAAATTGAATCTACCATTGAACCTAAAAGCTTTGAATCACTAAACAATGGTATTTGGTATTATAATTATGACGTAGAGGAGAAAGTAGTTAAGGTCTCTTCTATGGAAGAAGAAGAAACAGAGGAAACTAGATATTCTTATGTTCAAGTAAGAATTTCTGGAGAGCCTACTTTATCTAAGTGCTTTGAGGCAATACTTAGAGTATATAAAGATGAACGCAACACTAGCCTTTATGACGTCCTCTTATCAGAGGGAACTAATGACTAGATAGAAGACATTAATTACAATATAAAAGTTGACTTTAATATTGCCCCAGAAAAATCCCCATTAGATAGAGCTAAAGAGCTAGTACTTAGAGAGATTGACTAGTATGATACTTCTCCTAATGTTAATGGGTTTATGTTAAATGGGGTCTAGGTTTGGTTAAGTAAGGATACCAGAGTAGGACTTATGAACTCTATAAATATTGAGAAGAATGCTGGAAAAGAGGAATCAGTTTTATGGTTGAATGGAATTTGCATTACCGTTAATTGTGATGCAGCAGTTCAAATGTTAAGCTCTTTGGAGTTATATGCATTAGCTTGTTATAACAAAACTGCAGAGCATAAGTTAGCAGTTAGTTAGCTAACTGATGTATCTAAAGTAAAGGCTTATGATTATACTGCTGGTTATCCAGATAAGCTATCATTTAAGATTTAATGTCCACTTTTGCCTTATTCTGTTTAATACTATCACTTGCTATATATATTGGATATACAGTATACATTAGAATTAAATACAAACCAGACTGTATATCATAGAGCTATTATTTGCTCAATAATGGAAATATTTTCACTGCATGTATAGTGGCAATTGCATTTCTTACCTTTCCAGCGTGGGTGGAGATTAGTCCTATATGCTTTCAATTTCTTCCATTCTTATCAGTAATAGCTTTAGTATTAGTTGGATTATGCCCAAGGTATCTAGGGCAAGATAGAATCCCTCATATAGCGGGAGCTAGCATAACTTGTATATTATCCATAGTTTGGAACATAGTTTCTGGAACACTATTGATTCCAGCATTATTGCTAATAGTATTAATACTTATATTTGCACTTAATGTTAAAGATAAACTATTCTGGACAGAATGTTTAGCGTTCTTAAATATTTATTCTTCAATAATTATTAAAGTGAGCCTGGTCTTATGACCGGGCTTTTCTTGTTTATACACATATTCCGACTTAGAAATTTTTTCTATTATTTTTAACATTTGTTAACATTATTTAATTTGGATTCATTAAAAATAAGTTATAATTTTGATTGTTACAAAAAAGTAATAGAAATGTTATGAAGTACTTCAATATAGATTTTAGATTAAAATATAGTAACTTAGATAAATATCTAATAATTTTTTATAATTATATTTTATGCCAGATAGTAAAATTTTTATGTTCCCTGACTAGAACTGTAATAATGCAATGTGGGCAGCATTAGCTAATAAGAACACAGAAAACCCACTTGCAACAGCAGCTATGATGAATGGCGGAATGAATAGTATGTGGAATAATCCGTTAAATTAATGAGCGGATTTAAAATCTCGTGAATTTCTGGAAACTCTTATTTTATAAGACAATCAGAAGCTAAGACTAATATTAGTAAAGTTCAACGACTATCCTTTATGGAGTAGATTTCAAGTGAAATCGAAGCGCGAGAGTTTTACAAATTATTTTGTAAAATATGATATAGTCTAAACTCTATAGTGATATAGAGAGAATATACGGAAACGGTATATTCATAATATTTTGTCATTTATTTGGTATGGATGATGTTTGCATAGCGTATGTGGGGCTGGAACAATAGTTTTGATGGATAGAATGCTTAGAACATTGAAATCCAAGATCAACTTTCTACTTTGAGAGAATAGATGAGTTCTAATCAAAATACTAATCTTTTAATGGATGGTATTAAAGGTAATAATGCTTCTATTAAAGAACTTGCTAGTCAGCTTAATTGTGACTTTAATACTCTTAACAGTGCTGTATGTGACGTTAAAGGTAGTATTAATAAGGTAGCAGGAGCTGTAGGTTTCTCAGCTGAACGTGTGATTAATGCTGTTAACGCTGGTGATTGTCAGATTTCTAGACAATTATCTGAGTGCTGCTGCAATATTCGTGATGCTATTACTCGTCAAGGTTATGAGAATCAACTTGCTACTAGCAATCAAACTAATGTTCTCTAGACTGCTATTAATGGTGTAGCAACTGGTCAGGAAAGAGGTTTCTCTAATTTAACTTATGAAACACAGAGATAGACCTGTGATATTACAAAAGCTATTGGAGAATCTACAGCTGCTATTTTAGCAGGTCAGAAAGCTGCTGAAATGAGAGAGATGCAACGTGAGATTCAGAATTTAAGAGATGAAAGAACATCATTCTAGATGTCGGCATTAACACAATAGCAGACATAGAACCTTGTTAACTAGTTACGTCCTTGTCCAATTCCTGCCTATATTACTTGCAATCCATTTGGTTGCCAAGGGGATAATTACCTTTATTATGGACAGGGAAACTGTGGATGCTAATTCTTAATAGCTATGTTTAATCCATATTATTTACCTTATGCACAATGGAATAATCAAATGTTATCTAGACGTTTTCCAATTAAACGTATTAATAGAGGAGGTATTCCAGAAATGCAGACAATATCGGTAACGACCACTGGTAATGTTGTTACATATCAACTTTGTCCATGGCGGTATAAACAGCTATGTAATGAAGGATTGATGTTACTTAGAATTTCTTAGATACCATCAGCAGGAGCAGGATCGGCAGCATTTACAGTTTCATTAGAAACATCTGCTAATCCTCAAACAGGCTCAACTGGAACTCCATTAATAGACGGAGCAGGAAACCCAGAAACATCTAATAGAATAGTTAAAGGTAATTATTTACTTGTTTATTTTAATAAATGTGAGGGTATATTCCAAGTTGTTAATGATATTCCTGCTACACCAACAGCTTAAATAGAATAATTATGTTTTAGTCACTTAGAGTAAACCAATAGTTTTATATATTAACAAAAGGTTCTAATCCTAGATTAGATATTGGAACTGTAACTTCTGTAACAACACCACAAGTTAAATTTCCAACTATTCCATAGGGATTAGGATCTCAACCAGAATATGTAGTAGATGTAGTAGTTAGTGTTAATGGAACTGCACAAACATTTTAGAGATTACCAGCTAATAAAGAGATAGCAGATTTTGGAGATGGCTATGGAAATATAGTAGTTTCTACTAGTAGAGATGCTATGAATAATGAAATAGTAACCTTAAAGAATCGTTCAGATGAACACATTAAACGTGTTGATGAAGAAAAGCAGAAAATAATTATCTATGAATCAATATTATAGCAACTAAATCCAGAATATGCTGAGAAATAGAAGTAGGATGCTGAAATAGCTAGTTTAAAAAATTAGATGGCTACTATGGCTAAAACTAATGCTAATCTGGAAAGTATGATGTAGAAAATATTGGAAGAATTTAAGGGAACTACTAAAAAGGAGAAATAAAATTATGAGAGGATTTATTGAAATTAAAGAGGACTCTTATGAAGATACTATAGAACATCTTCATAGAATAAAAGTCTTAGCTTGTAAATTAATCAAGATGCTTTCTGAACATTCTGAGGTATATAATGAATAGGAAGATGATGAAGAGTACATGCCTAAGAAACATAAATCAAGTAAAAATAGATACGAATATTAATTTATATTAGGCGGAGCATTTATATGTTTCCGCCTTTTTTATTAAATAACTATGAAAGAAGACTTTACTGAATACGATATTAAACCAGAAGGTTTTATTAATTATCTAAGATATTATGGGCCACACTTTAATAAAAAGCTTTGTGAATTTGCTTGTAGTAATCTTCCAAAGAAGGAATATAATAGAGAAAAGCTTGATAACTTACTTCAAACAAATAATATAGAAATAAAGAATAATAAATTATACGATTATGTTTATATAGCTAATTGGTGTAAATCAATATTCTATGGATCGAGTATATCTGATGAAAAACATCTTGTATTATTTATAAAAGATGTATTTGAAAAAGAAGGAGATTTAATATTTAATAGATGGTATGCAGATATGGCTAAACAAGGTATTCCAATTGAATGGGAAGACATGATTTAACTCAATTTTCTAAGTTCAGTACTAAATTAATTTTGGTGCTGAACTTTTTATGTTTACTTTTGTATGTAACTAAAATTTATAGAATATATGGAACTTTTATTGAAAAGAAGATACAAAGGTTCTAAATATACTATTGGTAGTCTTTATATAGATGGAAAATGGTTTTCGGACACATTAGAAGATACTGATAGGAACCTTTCTAGTAATATGTCCGAAGAAGAAATAAAGAAGATTAAAATAAAGAATAAGACTGCTATACCTACAGGAACTTATAAAGTTAATATGAATACTGTTAGTCCTCGATTTAAGGATAGAGTATGGGCTAAACCTTATAAAGGAATAGTTCCAAGACTTATGAAAGTTCCCGGATATGATGGAGTACTCATACATCCAGGCTCAAATGCCGAGAGCACATCAGGTTGCGTTCTAGTAGGTAGAAATACTATTAAAGGTATGCTTACTCAATCATAGAATACATTTCACGCTCTTATGAAGATTCTTTTAAAAGAAAAGAATATTACTTTAACTATAAAATAATATGAGTATATAGTTATTTGGTAGTTCTTATACTGATGTAGGAAATACTAATTCTGATTTCTTAATAAAAACAAGAGGTAAGATTAAAATTCAATGGGGAAATAAATTTATTGATCTTATTAAAGATGGTAAAATAAATTCTGATGCTAAATTTATTTATTAGGAAAATTCAGTAGGAGTAAAAGACGGAATCTATGTAATAGGAGATGAAGTTATTCTTAAAGTAGGTGATAAAGAGTTAAGTCTATTAGGAGAAATAGGAAATACTTATGTATCATTTCAAGGAGAATAGCAAACTACTTCAGAATAGAAATTTATAGCATTAAATAATATAGGTTTCTTATATAAGAGTTTATCTGATGTAGGAACAGATAGTTTACAAAATGGAATAGTATATATAGAGAGTGAATAGAAATTATATACTATTAAAGACGGAGAATTATCTCCTTATAGTATAGAAATTCCTAATCCCTATAATAAACAATTTGTAATACAAAAATCTGATAATAATAAAGGTTCTTTATTAATTTTAGGAGAAGGAATAAATAATTCATTAGCATTTAATTCCTTTTATATATATAATGAAAATAATGGAACTTATTTAGATTCTAATGGAAATATCTATTTTAAGATAAACGATACTGAGAAAATAATTATTGATAATAATTAGACTCTGTTTAAGAATGATACAGTATCTTCTATGTTTAAATCTGAATATGCTACTAAAAATACTGGATTTAGACTTTACGTAGAAGGAAATCGATCTACTTTAGAAGTAGATAATTTAATAGTTAGAAATAGTTCTGAAAATGAAAATAGCTCTAACTATTTATATCCAATATATTGGGATTATAAAAGTAATATAGTAAAGTTAGCAGAAGAAACAGAGGAAAGTGATAATTTAGAATTAACTTTATTATATTAGAATAAATTTAAAGTAGGAGATATTTTATTTACTTACATTCCGTATAAAAATTTAGAAGAAACAGAAGAAGAAATTTAGGATGCTTATTAGAATATATTAATTCCTTTAAAAGTTATATCTTCTGATTAGGAAACTATACAAGTTAGTATTATATCTGAATTATTTGATTCTTCTGTTACTATTGATAATATACTTGATTTTATAAAAGGTTAGTAGTTATTCTATATAAATACAGAAGGAGAGACTTCTACTATTCTTAGAAGAAAAGAAAATAATATAGATTTAATAGAAGTTTCTGAACCTAATAACGCTTTAGAAAATAATGTATTGCTTAGAATAGGTAATACTAAAGAATTAGGATTAAAAGCTATTAATGAAAGATAGGAAATACCTTTTGATAAAAACGGAATTTATTCTAATTCTGCTATTTTTACAGAAGCTCAATATACAAATAATTATAATTTACCTTTAACTGATGATTCTTCTAAATTTGCTTCTACAGAATGGGTAAATAAAGTATTAGCTTCTGCTGATATCACACAAGCTGATTTATATTATGG
>NFZC01012582.1_pt1 | contig 15989 bp, 18 predicted proteins | sample 1095391 | NCBI WGS metagenome assembly NFZC01 (sample SAMN03609890, study PRJNA323583) | gut metagenome | isolation source: feces | host: Rattus norvegicus | place: Denmark: Riget | collected 2013
CTAGGCGCATCAGGGGTGCTATTTTTGGATAAATCCAAGGAAGTATCTCTCCTTCTGTGTAAAGGTCCATTTCACGCATTCGTTACTTTATGTGACCAATCCTCATCGGATTCACAGAATCCGGGCGCCAACCCATTACTATTATTCGCGTTATTGTTGTTCCAGTTGCCGTTGTTGTTACAAATTAGAAAGTTATTGCTGTTGTTGTAATTAGCCGAACGACAACGATTTTTCAGAGATACACCTGCGATGAATTAAGTCTGGTAACGTCGAGAGTCACTATCTATGACACCCTGAAGAATATCCTCCTCTTTGGCTATGAGTTTTCCAAGAGTGTCCGCCATGTGCTCTATTCGAGCAATAGCTCCTTCTACGTCTACATTCTCTGACTTGTCAAAGGCTCCTTTCGGGTTCTTCATGAGTTGCCTGTAACAAGCGAGAAGTCTGACATCCAAGGCTCGGAGTCTGGCTTTTGCGGTTATCAGGTACTTGGTTCTCTCTTCCATCTTCATTTCGAAGTGGTGACCTGCTGGGTAGATAGAATTTGCCTGTTCACAACAATCAATCAAATCTCCTGCCAGGTTCGCGGTCTCGGGCGCAACAAGACGCGAGTACCTCGCACTCAACCTCACCAAAAATTTAATCGTCTCATCATATATTTCATAGGCCGTCGTAACATACTTGGCCTTAGATTCACTTCTCTTATTCAGAAGAACAGACATGATATTATCCTCCCAACAGGGTAAGAGCCCCGCCCACTTTCGTGGGACGGGGATTACCACGATTGACGATTAGACACAGAAGCCGGGCGCCAACCCATAACTACAATACGCGTAATCGTTGCCCCAGCTGCCGTCGTTGCCACAAATAAGAAAGTAACTGCTGCTGCTGTAACGAGCCGAACGAAGCCACCAGTGAACAGCCGTGCTGGTAGAATCGTGGCGGTATCGAATCTTGCTGTTACCAGCCTTGTAGTAGTCGTACTGAAGCTGATAGTTCTGCTCATACTGGTTAGCGCCACCGCGAGTACCAAACAATTCGAACTCCGCAAGGAAGAACAGGTAATCAGTCGTGGCGGTTATGGCTCCGGAGGTGTTCGAACTGTTACCGGTGTTGTCCGTGTACTTGGTGACTGACTTCATGTTCTGTCGCAGGTCCAGAGGCAGAGCAGCCATAAAGCTGTTCGCAACCGGACTGGTAGGAGTTCCGCTGTTACCCAGAAGAGTCTTACGACCCCAGCTACCATTCCATCCTCCGGAGTTGGTGTTGCTCAGGTTCATACGGAACCCGGCATTCGTTCCTGTGCTGTTGTACTTACTATCGCAGAAAGCGATGTCAGTACCGCTGGTAGTCTTACCAATCTGGAAGTGAATCCGATTGTTTCCTTCCTTACTGGCGTTGTGGTTAATACCGATGATAACGGCACGAACGGTAGAATTCAGAGCCATTCCCTGAACAGTTCCGTTCACCGTCACGTTCTTGTAGTCACCCACATTCCAGTAGTTGGCCGCGATACCGGCATCAGAGGCTGCCTTCACGTCCGCCCAGCTATTCTCATTCAGGTTGGTACTGATGATACTGGCAGACACAGCGACGGTCTGAGCAGCCGGAGCCGTATAGTTCGTATCAGCGGCGACATTGATGGTGATGGTGGCGTTACCGGACTTCACACCAGTCACTGTGATGACGTTGCCATTGGTGGTCACAGTCGCGACAGCCGTGTTGCTCGAAGACGCACTGATAGCACCAGTACCCTCACGGGTGACGGTGATAGTTCCCGTCTTGTCGCTGGTCGTAAGAGAAAGAGAAGTCTTGTCCTTGGTAAAGGACCCGACTTTCTTCTGAATAGACCAGGTAATGGTCTTCGCGGCGGTAGTCCCGTCCGCCCACTGGTGGCGGTCATCGAGGGAAACCTGCATATTGTAGCTACCGGCGTTGGTAGCACTCTGCGTACCGCTCAGGGTCATGATGGTGGAGTCGTATCCGGCAAGAGTCGGGGACTGACTCGCACCGTTATAGGTGAGGGTACCGGTCTGCGACGGAACCGTATTCACCACGATGCGGCTGACGGTGACTGCGACATTAGCCGTCAATGTCTCTCCTCCGATGGTGGCAGACACAACAACGGCAGTCGTACCGGACACCATCGTCTTCGGGGTATAGTCCACCTGGTCAGTAATCACAGCCGTAGAACCGTCGGCGAAGGTGGCGGATACCACCATGCCCGTCGGGTCAAAGTTGTCGCCTACGATGTAGGACGTCTTGGTGGGCATAGCTGTGATAGAGATGGAGTTCGCAAACCGAAGGTCCACGGTGTACTTCATCGCACCCTCAACCTTGATGACCTGGGAAGTGGTGTGCTCTTCATAGACAGCAGTCACAGTCCAGTTACCGGTATTGGGAAGAGAAAACTCCTGACTACCCATGCCGCTTAGAGTAGTAGTACCATCAGAGCAGGTAAGAGTGGTTCCCGTCAGGGCGATGACAGAGATGGTCGGGCTCTGCACACCCAGAGCAGTTTTCAGCTTGGCGATGGTGATGGACTTGGATGTCTTGTCCGCGGTAGAGTAGAACGGCACTGTGTCACTCATACCCAGATTTTCTGACTGAGGAAGAGTCTCAGTCTTGGGCTGAAAATCTCCAAAGTTTTCGGGTAAGTAGCTTTCGGGAATCTTCTTGGTCTCAGGGTCCACCGGAGCGATGTTCTCGAATGCCTCGTCAATCTGACCGGCCGCCTTCTGGGCGTTGTTTACCTGACGCATCAGGTAGTTGAAGCCGTGCTGAGGTGTGAGACCCACTTCCGTGCCTCCCGGAGTAACGTACTGGTTATCAGTCCAGTTCTCCGGAAGGTCGGCAGGCAAGTCAACTTTGACAGGTCTTGTTGCCATATACTTTCCTCCTTAATTTACTTCCCGAACTCGGATAGTGTGCTTACCGAGAATGGTCTGAGAAACAGGCACCCAGACGTTGGACTCAGTCAGCACATTGTCTTCCGAGTCAAGGAGTTTAATGTTGGTAACCTCCGTGACCTGGGCGGGGGTAACCTCATATTCCAAAGTCACGGTGCCCGCAACGGACATTTTGACTCTGAAATCAGTGATTTTGACTTCATCGTTAATCAGGACGGAAACAATGTCTTCCTCGACAAAGTCAGCGGTATCTTGGAGAAGTTTACTCGTGATAGAAGCCTTACTCTCCATCTTGATTATAGCACCTCCTTCAGTCAATGCAAACGGATTTCTTCCAAGTGCCCAGTCACTTAGACTGTAATGCCATTTCAGCACCTCAGAACCGCTGATGGTCGCGAACTTCTTTCTGCCCAAAGGCCAGTAACCGAGTCGGTAGTTCCAGGTTACAGTCCTATAAGAGATTTCCTCTCCCATCTCCATCAGGAGAGCGGTAAGGGGCACGTTGGTGAAGATGATGTTGCAAGGAATAATCTCGTTCAGCGTAAACTCCAATTCCTGATACCAGTTCTGGTTTAACGCTGAGGATTCGATATACAAAGTGTAGTTATCGAAATCCAGGGTTGCGACCCATTTGTTCTTTCCGATGATGTCGTCTAGTCGCTTCATGAGGAACCTGAAAGTAAATGGAGGAGCGAGAGTAATTCTGTTCAGAATTCTCATCCTTCTGAATTCCAAGTCCTCCACGCTGGGATTTGCCACGATTCCGAGCATAAACTCGAACATCGAAATTCCCTCTTCGTTGGCGGATAGAACAAAGGTGTTGGCAAAAGCCTGGGTCATCTCGTTCTGGGCATTTGTGACACAGAGTTGCTCGGACTCGATGATAGCATCTATCTCCTTGACATCTTTGTAGACGTGAGGCACAAAGGATGCCAACTCTCTATCATACACTGAGAGTCACCTCCCCGAGTTTGGGAAGTTCCTGGGTCTGTGAGTTCTCCGTGAAGGTGATGTCTGCCGCCTGGCCGTTCAATTTGACATCGGTCACATTGGAAACCCCCTCCACACCGATGATGGCGGAGGTAACTCGAGCTACAAACATCGACACCGTGTACCTGTTCAGCTCGCTGGGAGTGGCCCAGGACTTTCTGATCTCTTCCACATACGCCTTCAACACGGTCTCAACGGCGCTCTGTACCTGCCCAACAACATAGCCCGTTCTCAGCACGAGAGTAGCGGAGACAGCAACGGGAACCTCCGTAGGTGTAACTACGGTTACCTTGTGCCCAATGGGCGCGATACCCAAGCCATCGCCCGTCTCTCCGCTTGCGTTTTCAGGGTCGATGAGTTCCTGAACTTCTGCAAGGTATTCGTCAGATACGGGGCTATATTCAGGGTCCACGATGCTGAGTTTTACTGTTCCTCCGCCGTTCCAGACAGGATAAATCTGAACAGCACTGACACCATCCAGGGCTGTGACTTTCTCGCGGTAGTCAGCGATATTGCCGCCGAAGGCCTTCTGATTGAGAGCGGCAAAGTATCTCTCTCTGAACTCGTCGTCCGTCTCCTCGTTACGAGCGGGGTGAAGTGTAGTGGACATTTCTGCGATTGCGAGGCCCTTGATGAACGTGATATTTACAAGATTTCCCGAGTACTGGTTGCCAATCGTACCAGCTTCCTCGCACCGAAGCTGATAGTAACCGGGGACATACAAGCCGTCTTCTCCGTAGTAATTGTCAATCACGGTGTAGTTAATGGGGCTGGTTTCACTCACCGTGGAGAATCGGCTACCCAGAGGCACCAGCATAGGTGTATTCTCAGAGTCTGCGAAGTACCCGAGTTTGATGGCGTGAGTAGCCTCATATCGAGTTAGCCCTTGCTCCATAGCTCTCAGGTCCAGCCCCTCCCCGGTTGCGGTAAGGGCAAAGGTGTCCTGATAGAAAATGCGAAGCTCCATAAAGAAGCCAGCCAGTACCTGACAAAAAGGTGCCAGGGCATCGTAGATGATACTGCCTTCACGCTTATCCAGGCTGTCGTCCACATAGGACAGAGCCCAGTTCATGAGGTATTTGTAGGTGTATTGCTCCAGTTTGTCTCCAATCATGCCAACGGCACCTCCATAGTAATTTTCTGACTTCCATATATTGTGTCGACGTAAAAGGACGAAGAACACGAATCCAGGGCAAGTCTCTCAAAGGTGAAATCTCGAACCCCGGTAATCCGGTCATCAGAGCATAGGGCCTCCTCTATAATGCTGGGGATACGAGCTACGACATAGTCATAAGGCTGACCCACGAGTAGATTTAACTGGTTACCGTAGTACCAGTCGTAAATCTCATAAGCGTATTTGGAGGTATCAAGAACCTTTTTGATGAACTGCATAACGGCCTCCGAGCCGTCAATGTTTCCCATAATCCTTCCGTTGGTGCGGTCCAATCGGAAGGTTTTAGTGGGAAGGGTTTCAAACTCTTCTGTCGTGTCAACAGAAAAAGCAGGAGTTTCAGGAATCATGTCGGTTTACACCCCTCTTTCCTCTGAAGAATGTAGTATTTCTGTCCTCGGCCCAGCTTGAGCATCATCACCTTGTCACCTTTACGCAACCCTCTCCAGAGTTTAATCTGATAAATTTTACAGTTGTCTTCGCTGGTCTGGCCGTGAACACCTGCGTGACTGTGAGGATTTTCGTAAATGTAGGTATCAGAACCCAGGACACGGGGGATGATAGTTTCCTGACAGAGTGCTCCAAGAATTAAAAAAGCCTCTGTCAACTCCCGGTTGTCAACCTTGACTTTAAGGGGAGAGACAGAGGTTACTTCACCTTCAATGAGGTCTACAATTTCATTTTGGGGAGTCCTTCCTGCCTCTCTCATCATACGAGCGAGTCTATGTCCGTCACCCACCGCGGACCACCTCCGTTTCCAAATCCATGGTATGCTCTTCATTCTTAAAATGATGAGTGCATTGAGTAACTAAAAGATATCTGTTGAGAGAAAGGTCTCCGAGGTCGGCAATCTTGCACTTAAAGGTACATCCTGCGAAGAACTCCTTAACTCCCAGACAGTGAAGAGTAAGAGAGCGTCGAGTGTCGCAGTAGTATTTCAGCATTTTGAGGCCCCTTGCCTCAATCTGTGCGAGGTTGTAGCTCTCGTCTACTTTTTCGTATAGCTGAAGGATACCCCAGCGTTTTATCTTCTCGCCTCCGTTTACGGTGTCGTTGACAATGAAGACTTCACGCTTGCCCGTAGTATCGTTGTCCCGGTATAGCTTGATTTGGTTATAAACGTCATTATCTATTGAAGTCTCGTAATCAAACCCAGTTACAAAAGACCTGTCCCCGAGCATTTCTTTCATCATGCAACTCTTAACATTGAGATGCTTGATTACTCCAAAATCGTCTCTAATAAAGTACCACTCATTAGTGTTCGCGAGAGTGGCATCCAGCGCATTCTGTACCATCTCGTACAGGGTGACGGCGTCCTCAGACCGAGGAGGGCAGACATAACTGCTGGGGTTTGTCAGTTCGTATTTCAGAACAAATTCATCGCACAGCTGAGCGAGAATCTGAGAACTTGTCTTTCCTTCGAATACCTTTGCGTCCTTGTTCTTCATGTACCGGAGTTGGTCATATGCTGTGACCTTGATATTCCGGACGTCCTGGTCTCTGCTCTTCTTGAATACAAAGCCCTTGAACATATTGTACCCGTCTACTATGACAGATACAGTGGCACCCTCCCAGAAAGCAAGAGGGCTGGTAGCTCGAACTGTAAACTCGCACTTACCCGGGTTATCCCTCATGTAAGTGGTGATAGTCATGTCAGACACGGCCTTGGAGACATCGAAGGTCTTTTTGTTCCTGTTGTCGTAGATAAGTGTTTTGACAGTCATGCGAGCACCACACTTCCTGCCGTGACCCATCCAAGCCACCCGCCAGAGGGAGTGGTGACGTGGTAGGGATGAGAGCCCTTCTTGTTGATGAAGTTTACTTTTCCCTTGTAATTGGTGAAGGTTTTGCCGGGCTTAGAACCGTAGCTGTCATAATGCACACGACCATTCAGGATAACATCGCACCCGATGGTAATTTCAGTCGGCTTAGGAGTAACCTTGGCTACTGGCTGAGGCGCACCAACATCAGTTACCACCTTGGGAGCCTCAGCAGGTTTGGGAGTATCCAGAACAGATACCGAGTAATCCTTGTACTCCTTGAATGCGATAGTATAGTAGGCGTCCTCGAAGTCGCCATTCTGGTGGACATACTCAAAGTCTTCGATTACAACCTGCTTATCATAACCCATTCCGCCTACGACTTCGACTCCAGTGACGGTGAGCCTACAAGGCTTGCAGTCATTTCGGATTTTGTTGATGAAGTCAAGGTAGAATTGAGCGGAGCGGAATCCTCCCTTTGTACGAATCCAAGGTCCCCAGCTTTCATAGGGGAAAAAGCTGTCCCACTCAATGGTGTGAAGCTGAGGGAGTTTTGGGACGACAATGTCGCCAATCTCGATTATTTCGGTGTCAAGGTTCTTGGACGAACTGCTAATTCTAAACTCAGGAGGGTTGACAGGGAACTGGACAACCTGCCCCTGATAAGAGATAAAGATTCCAATATCCATCTGTCAACCCTCCTATTAGTTCTCAACGAGAGCAGTTGCCATCTGCTCCTCCACCATGTCCTCAATAACGTCCATAATCTTGTTGACATCCGCAGTCTCGCGCACGTCTCCGAACTTGATGTGCGCCACCGGTGTAATCTGCTGGAGGTTAAGAAGATAGTCACGAGCCGCCATGTCTCGAAGAAGCTGAATATCCTCATCGTTGAGGTTTACGTCGCTCTTGATGGAGCCTACGCTATCCAGGTTTCCTCCGTTTATGGGCACCCCACCGGAGATGTTATCGAGGCCGCCTGCCATCTGGTCGTATCTTCCCTCATTGCCGCTCATAAAGTCTGTCAGGTTCATGCTCATGTCACCAATAGAGTCTACCATATCAGAACCGAACTGATATCCAGAGTCCCAAGCGGCATCATAACTCCACTCTTCCATCTGACCTACAAATTCGGTCCAATCAGATTCATCTTGGATTTGCGACTTCAAATCTTGAAAACCGCCCAGCCATCCAGCTATTCCAGATGTGATATCGATAGACACACCGGGGATCTTATTGATAAGAGTCTCAACTGCTCCCAGCATACTTTTCAGAGTATCAAGGACATAAATAGCCATATCCAAGAACAAAATCTTAATAGCGGCAACCGGGTCTATAAACAGGTTTCCGATGAAGTTCGCGACAGCGGCGAAAGCGTTCCATATAGGACGAATTACGCTGTTGTAGATAAACGCCGCCAGAGTGAACAGAATACCTGCGATTACACCGGCAATTTCGTTCGTAGTCATACCCATCTGGGCCATAGCCCCGCACACACCCAAGAGAGTGGCGATGATGAGCAGAAGAGGCCAGGCGGCCATCAAGAACGATAGGAGCATAGAAGCACCGGCCGCCAGAGCCATAATTGCCAGGGCTCCAAGGATGGCGATGAGTGCCCAAGAATTATCCATCAGCCAAGATATACCCTGAAGAGCCATCGACACAACCCAGTTGAGAACATCTCCGATAACTCCGAGAATTATGGCTATACCCGCCAGTATTGCGATGCCTTGCTCACTCTGGAGATAATCAGAAATTTGCCAAACCAATTCAGAAATCTTCTCAAGAGGCCCGCCTTCCATCTGCTGAAGATACCCCAGTATAACCTGAATGGTGTTCTTGATAGAATCGACACCTTGTCCCCATGTCTTCGGAGCAGACGATTCAAAGGTGGCGTCGACTTCATCCTGCATAGCTTCAAAGGCTCGAATGACGACATCAGAGGTAAGCTCACCCGCGGCGCCCAGTTCTTTAAGGTCACCGATGGTGGTTCCGATAAACTTATCATCAATCTTACCCAAGCCCTCTGCGAGAACCTTAGCAAGATACGGCGCCTGCTCTCTGATAGAACGGAGTTCGTCGCCTTGCAGAACACCGGAAGACAGTGCCTGGCTTAACTGCAGAAGAGCTCTTTTACTCTCTTCACTGGTACCGCCGCTGACTGTGAGGGCTTTGTTCAGGGTTTCTGCCATTCGTGTGGCGGCTCCAAACGAACCCTCTTCCTGACCATACACTCCACTCATCATGATTCTGTTCACCAGCTGAGTGGTGTCGGACAGATTACCACGAGAATTTTGTGCGGCCTGGTACACCATGCCGTAGGCTTGAGCATCGGTGGTATTGGGGTCATAATTGAACAGTTTTACCTTAGCCAAGTCAGAAGTTACTCTGTCACTGAAAGATGTCAGAGAACTCAACATCTGAAATCCTCCGGTCATCAACTGAATCAAAGAATTCAGTTCAGTGAAAGACATATTTGCGGACTTGGAGATGAACCCGAAGAAATCAGACACACTGTTTTTAGCCAGACCAAAAGCGGTAGATACCACCGCCGGGATTCTCCCAACAATAGACCCAAGGCCGCTGATGCCGGCTCCGGCGCCCATGAGCAATGACCCGCCGCCGTATTTTAGAAGAGAACCGAAACCGGGACCCATGTTTGAGCTCTGAATTCGACTACCAAGGTCAATAAGTTTATTTCCGCCAATCTGAAGTCCGCCGCCGAGTTTGCTGAACATACCGCCGGCGACGCTACTGACTCCTTGAAGTGCTTTCTTTATACCGTACGCCGCGAATTCAACGGCGTTCATGTCACGAGCCAACCCTGCAAAATGGGTAGAGGTTCCGAGGAGTCTGTCCATAGCTCTCTTCGCTTCATTCATATCCTGAGAAGCTCTCTGAATGGCTCGGTTATTTCCCGCTTGATTCATGGTTCTGTCCATCTGTTCCATCGCCTTGATGGTAGAATCCATGGCTTTGAGCATACTTTTAAGAACCGGAGACATCCGGTCGGTAAGATTGATAGAATTATTGATAGCAGCCATTTAGTTCATCTCCTTCTTACCGACCGGCGTCCGGTTCCTCTTTTGTGAGAATTCAGCTTTTTACGCTGTTTCTCTTCTTCCTCACACCGCTCCTTAATAAAGCAGTACATGAGGGCACGCTCTTTGGGAGGGAGAAAGGCGAATTCTTCTGGTCTCCAATGGAGTTTCATTACTGCATAGTAGCAGTACCAGGTGTCTCCGTCCTTCTCCTTTAAGAGTTTTTTACCTCTTCCATCTCCTCTTCGACGTCGGTGTCGAAGCCGGACAGCGTAAGAATCTGCTCGGCGATGGTGTTGATTTCGCCCGCCAGGAAGCACCTGTAAAGGAGCTCCTCGGGCCGGGTAGCCTTACCCGCTTTGAGCATCTCCGGGTCTTTCAGATTGGGGTCCTTGAGGCCGTTGATGACGACCAGCTCGTTGAACCGCTTGGTGTTAAACCGGCGCTTCTTGGCGCTGTTGGGGTTATCGATACACTGTTGCTGGTAGCTGGTGTACTGCTCGCCGGTGATGACACCGACGGTGACAGGGTGGCCCTTCATGCGGCCGCCGATGTCCACAGACTTGGTGAGAGAACTGACATCAGACTCGAGAAGAAACTGTTGCAGAGCGTTCATAATTGTACCTCCAAATGAATTTTTAATTTTGTGATGGATTAGCCGCCGAGCTCGGGCGCGACGAACTCATCCAGAATGTCCACGTCGTCGAAGGTGAAATCCAGGTCTTCGTCCAGGACCTCGGACTCCACGTCCAGCTTGGCCACGATGGTAGAGTCCAAAGAGCAGTTCTTCAGGACCACCGTCTGCAGTCCCACGGCGGAGCCGGGGTCATCGTTGGTGATGGTGATGTCGAAGTACACGGGCTTTCCGGTCTTAATGTACTGAACAATCATCTTCCTGAACAGGGTGGTGATGTAGTACACCGTCATGGAACCGGAGCCAGACCAGCCGTTGGGCTTGTGCTGAGCACCGCGCTTACCCAGGGTGTAGACGTCGGTCTTTTCGACCTCGGCCGTGGCCTCCAGGGTCTTAATCATGAAGAGGTCCTCGACGCTGTCCCCGTTCTGGTCGTGAACAAGCATCGACGCCCAACCTTCCTGACCAGAGATAACGTCGCCAGCTTTCAGATATGCCATTTTCTACACTCCCTTCCTTAGGCGTTCACGTTGACAGTCATGTAGAGTTTCTCCATGCTGTCCACGGGCTGGATAGTCATGTCCACCACGACGCTGTCGACATCCTCACCAGGCAGAACTGTGATATCATTCGCGCCGTCGAAGTTATCGATAGCGTGGATGCCCACCAGGGTATCAATCTGGTAAATCAGCTCCGTCTTATAGAGGGAGCGGCCGCGAGTGTCGTTGTCGACCTTACCGCAGTAGTTACGGTTGAACACGAGCATCGCCGTATTGGCGATTTCGTCCAGGCACCGAATAACCCGGTTCTTGCTGAAAGCGTAGCCCTTGTCCACCGTGAAAGTATGCAGGCTGTTGATGTCTTTCTCTACGACGACAGCTCCGTCCTGACGATAGGACAGAACAAACTTACCCACCTTGAGGGCGTCGGCAATCTCATCCTCCACGATGGGGTTGATGATTTCCACGCCGTCCTCAACAACAGCGGCAGTCAGGCTCTCATTGATTTCAGCGCCGGCGGTTTGCGAAGCGGCCCACAGCATGAACATGGTCTCATCGACAGTCTCAGTAGACGTCTTGAAGCCCTGGTTGACACTGATGATGCCCTCGTAATCGGCCTGGTTGTAGTCGTATACCACAGCCTGGACCTTCTTGCCCCGCTTCTCACGCCAAATCTCCACCATATCCTTGATAAGGGGCGCCAGGGTAGCGGTTTTGTCGTACATGGCGAGACACTGAAAGTTCTGAGTATTCAGGAGCTCCCAGAACTTGGGATACAGGTCCGCATCGACCTGACCGTTGGTTCCTCCCTCCAGAGGAGTTCCGGCGGTGTCAGGAATGTTGGCGGTTGCGCTCAGCACCTCGAAGTCGACGTACTGGGACTCAATCTCTGCCAGAGCACTGATGGTGCCGACGGAGAACTCCTCCTTCAAGAGGTTGTCAAACAGGACCTGAACAACCTTGTTTCCCGCCTGCTTGGTATCATCGGCAATCACGATGGTAATCTTGTTACCGGTGGAGCCGTCGTACTTGGCGGTGACAGTTGCGACATCGGTCCCAAGAGTGGCCTTTGCGGCCTCGCCACCAGAGTCGGTGCGGTACAGAAGAGCGGTATAGGCGCCACTCAGCGCCACGCGGTAGATAAGACTCTCCTCGGTGTCAAACGCCGTACACCCAATCTTGGGCAGGCTGGCGCCGTCGAGAAGGTCGCTGCCGAACAGCTTGATGAGCTCATTGTGCGGACCCCACGTCATGGGAAGGCCGATGGCCACCGTACCGCGCTCACCGAGAGTGCCGACAGGCTTAGGCACAGACACAAAGTTGATATAGGCGCCGGGCCGGACTTTGTTCTGAGCAATCCAGGTACCACCACTGGGCATTTATCTCACTCCTTCTAATATTTTATTCTCTCATCAGTGATGAGAGTCATCATGTCAGGTACGGGCTCCTGCGTCTGACGCACTCGGAACGAGTAGTGACTGTAGACATGAAGAACATCGTCTGTTACTCTCCACTCAAATCGAGTTGCCTTCACCTGTTGTCCGCTGACGGTGAGCTTACTGATGGATTCCATCACCATCAGGGCGACTCCGCGTCCCCAGGTATATATATTAGTACGCATCTTGGTAGGATGGCACCTGACATCAATGGTAAAGTCCCACGTCGAATAAGGTCCAATGTTCGGCGTGGACGTAGTGTTTACTGACTCAACAAAGATGCACGGAAGTTCCATATCCTGAACAGGTTTATCTTTGTAGATTTCCTTGAACTGGGTTATGGTGAACCTTGCACGAAGTCGAGAAGTAATTTGGGAGATAACTTCCTGACCGGTAAGTTCATTAGCCATTAAGTTACCCCCAATCTGTTGATATATTTTTGGAACTCACTATGGAAACGAGTGGGCATCTCCGCATAAATCCGGTCTAAAGAAATCTGCATCATGTGGACTCCTTCAACCCAGTCATTGACAAGTCGTTTGCCAATCTGCGGTACATACCTTCCCGGTGTCTGTTTGTGCCCATCTTCGATAAATGTGGCGTACTCCATTGGATTGATGATTTCTACGCACAGCATATCTCCTCGTCTGAAGATATTGCCGATTTTCCAGTGGTTACGCAAGTCACCTGTATCAACGGGTGTAAGCGGCTTGACGAGTGCCATGAAACGGCCGGCTTCGTTCAGAAGAAACGATTGTAGCCACCGTTCATAGCCGTCACTGAATTTTGAAAAGTTGTTTCGAAGTTTTTTGAACTGTGAGTAGTTTACACCCATTTAGGCCTCCTCATTGATTCTGATGAAGGTCTCCTGATGGGTGGTGTACCACGAGGGTTTAGACGCTCTTCCCTTGTAGGTGTGAGTTACGTTCCCTTTATCATCCAGACGATGAATTACGATGTAGTCACCAGCTTTGATGTCCACGTCGCTGGCACAGAACAGCTTGGGGTCATACCTGATAGGAGTGGAATCCACCTCATAATCCGTTCCGCGGTCATCGCTCACGAAGGAGATACGGCCGGGCACATTGGAATACAGGGGCTCTTCCTCATAGAAGATGTGTGTAGAGGCATCATCGTTCAGGGCCTTATCGGTCCGGTAGATGTCAAACCGGTCATCGTATAAGATTGTATAGAACTTACCTAGACCGGCTATCCTCATTACAGAATCCTCCTAAATTGGTTGAGCTGTTGAGTGTAGTTCATGATGATTTGGTCGAGATTGGAGTTGTGCGACTGGAGAATTCTACTCCTCATGTTACTCCTGTACTTATCCCCGATGAACAGGCTGGTATCACCAACCTTGACAGAGGACAGGTCAGACACATCTAGCCCATCCAGAGGGTCCTCCGGGGTAAAGTTCATTTCGATGTTGTAGAGAATAAGGTCGACAGCCATGTTCGCCCACACAAAGTTGAGCTGAGGCGGCACACCAGGAATCTGGCAGTAGTTGAGAATAGCCTGCTCAATCTCCAGAACATTCAGGAAGATTTCGTCATCCGTCATCCCGCCTGCTTCCGTATTGGTGATTCGCTTGTTCTTCGCTTTGATAATCTTCACCACTTCCAGGTATTGCTTTTCCTTCGGGGTGGTGGGATTTGTGGGAATGGCCATCGACCTATCTCCTCTCTACATCTTACAGGGAAGCGACGATGATGTTGTAGACGTCGCTCTTGCGGGTCTTGCCCTTAAGGTCGATGTTGTGCTCCTGAGCAAAGGCGATGAGTTCATCGACCTTGTAGCCCAGCAACTCTTCCTTTAGGGTGGCGGTGGAGTCTTCGCCCTTGTCGCCGCTGGCGTTGTTCCCGCTGTTCTCGCCCGTTTCTCCGCTGTTCTCTCCGTTGTCCTGGGTTTGGGTAGTACCCGTACCCGGGTCTTCCTCCTTGGGCTTCTCGCCGCGCGACAGCACGTGAGCACCCAGCTTCACGAGCTGAGGAAGGTCAGCGTCCTTGACATCGAAGGCGGTATGAGCCGGATGCCACTGGCGGTTATACTTCACTCGGTGGTCAAACTTGACACTTGCCATAATTCTGTCCTCCTGTAGAACTCGCCCTTAGGCGGCGTACTTGATGTTGAAGACCTTGTTCATGCTCTCAAAGGAGGGCAGGACAATCTCCGACACCCAGTTGATGACGTTGACGGGGAGAGCAATCTTCTCCGTGCTGACGGCGACGCCGGTGTTGACGATACGCACGTCGGCCAGGGTGTTACCGCTCATCAGGTCCGCCTGTTCGGGAGTGGTGCCGTACCAGGTATAGCCCAGGTTGCCAGAAGGGAGAAGGGTGGCGGAACCGTGGTCGGGATAGAAGTGATGCTCGTTTCCGTCCAGGCCCTTGTAAATCTTCTCGTAGACCGCGATGCGGACGCCGGTCAGATTCTGAACAAAGGCGCGGACCTGCTCATCGGTGACGATGACGTTGGAGGCGACAGCAGCCAGGGGGTGCATGCCCAGGCGGATACGCTTGTTGGCCAGGATGTCCTGCCAGGTACTCCAGCCGATAATCATGCGGGTCAGGGTGATGCCGCGAGCAGAAGCCTGCCGCTTAATCTCCTGAATATCGCCGATGGGGTCGGAGTTTTCGTGGTCGCTCCACGCATCCGTACCGGCCAGGGTGGTCAGGTTCTTGGAGGCCCAGGTGCCTTTGGGGTCGTAGTTGTAGTCGTACGACACAGACTGGCCGCTGTCGTCAGAACTGGCGATGGTGAACTTACCGTCGGAGAGCAGAGCCATACGCATAATCTCCGGAGTCACCATGGAGCTCTCAATGAGACTCGCGGTGTCATCGAAGATACGCTGAATGATGCTCTGGGCGTAGCCGTCGCGATTGGCCTCAAGGAACATCAGCAGGTTCTGGCGGTCCTCCTCGCCCATCCGCATGGCCTCGCGGAAGAAGGGCATCTTGGTGGACTCCATACCCACGCCGCCCCGGTCACGGAGCAGGGGCTTGGCATCAAAAGCGGAGGGCTGGAGAGCAACCGGCAGGTTGTCAGCGCCCAGAATCCACTCCAGCTTCAGGCCGCTTTTCCGCTTGGAGGGGAAAAGGCCCTCGCCCATGTAGGGAATACGGTTGGTGGCGAGCTGTTCGTAGTACGCGGCAATCGCCGTAGCGGTTACCATCTCGAAAAGGGAACGTGCCATTTTCTCTTCACTCCTTTCTCAGATTAGGACCCGGACACGGTGATGATAGTCACCGCGGAGCTGGGCACATCGCCGGTGGAAGTAGCGGCGGCCTTAGGCACAACCGTCACGCTGCCCGCGACTGTCGCCGCGCTGTTCTTGGTGGTGATGATGACATACCCGCCGCCGTCGCCGACCGCGATGTTGTCAACCTCCACCTTGGTGGTGGACTCGCCGGTGATAGTCCAGTTGGACTTATCGGAAGCCTCGTCCCTGAAATGAACACCGGATACCTCCACGCGAATCTGGTGCTCCGTACCCGCGGCTTCACCAGTCGCGATGGTCAGCGCCCGGGCGGTCATGCCAGCGGTGA
>NFZC01007702.1_pt1 | contig 15912 bp, 34 predicted proteins | sample 1095391 | NCBI WGS metagenome assembly NFZC01 (sample SAMN03609890, study PRJNA323583) | gut metagenome | isolation source: feces | host: Rattus norvegicus | place: Denmark: Riget | collected 2013
AACAAATATAAAACATGTAACAAATTGTAAATAAATTAAATCAAAACTATTGACAAACAAAATAAGTATGTTATTATATAAATATAAGATAAAATAAAAAACGTGTACAAAAGAAAGATAATAAAGGAATTAAACAGATGCAAAAAATAATATTTTACATAGGCACAAACAGCAAAGACACTTGCAAAAAAGAGCTAACGGACAAAACTTTTCTAGCTGTAATTGACACTTGCTTTAATAACTACACATTAGAAACAGTAACAGGCGTTTACACTATGCAAGACGGTAGCGAAAAGCGCATACAAGAAAAAACTTTTAAAGTAACAGTGTTAAACACTGATGAAAACTGGACTAATAGTAAGATTAATAATATATGTAAGTTCTTGAAGAACATGCTTAATCAAGAAAGCATAGCGGTTGAAATACACAATAATGTAGATATAAAGTTCATATAATATATGTAATGGATGAGAAAAAAACGTGTAAAAGAAAGGATGTATTATGAAAATTGATTTTTTAGGAAAGAAATTTTATTCTGGTATTGATTTATTGGAATTCTGGAACGCAACAGACGAAGTAGACGACGAAACAGGAAGTCAAGGACTATGGGATTTATCCCGCGAAATCATGGACTTATCAAACGACGAATACGAAAGCGACGACGAAAAACAATGTTATATTTATTATCTATTACAGCAGATAACAGGAGAATAAAACAAATAAATTAACGGAGGTAAGCAAAATGCAAAAACAAAAGAACCGAATTATAAATTATTTTACGATACTATCAAAGCATTAAGCTATAGCCAAGGTAGTTATGGTAGATTACTAAGAATACTTGATAATCTAGACAAACTGGACAAGCAAAACTTAATAGACCAATTGCCAGATTTTAAAGATGCAGTAGATGTAGTCTTATTTCTAGAACAGTAGTACAAAACTTAAAATAAAAATAGAGAGGAACTATGATTTCTAAGTTAACAAAACATCAAATACAAATACATCAAAAACTTATTAAATATAAAGGAAAATTATGTAGAATAACAGTTAAGCTCCGTTATGATGATGAATGTGATAATGGATATAACACTTTTAGCATAACTGGAACGATAGGAGAGTTATCGGAATACACAGGTAGATATCACACAGTTATCTCTGGTTGTATTCATAAAGAAATAGAGAAATATTTTCCAGAGTTAAAGCATTTAATAAAATGGCATTTATGCAGTAGCGATGGGCCTCTCCACTATATAGCTAATACAAGATATTGGGTTAGCAAAAATAATATCGAATATGCTAAAAAGTCTACAATTTGGGGAACTACTAAATTTGATACCGACAGTAACCTAAAGCTTTTAGATGATGAAGGATTTCTAAAACATAGATTGCCGTTATTATTGCAAGCATTTAAAGAAATTATCGAAACAATTGGATTTGTTTATTAATTATACGAAAAAACTACTATGAGGAAAATATAAACAGATAACAAGCTAAAGAGGTATTAGTTATGAAACGTGATGTGAATATACCTGATGATATATTATTGACTATAGGGATATTTATAATGATGATATTATTAATGATAACGGCAGTGATATTGTAAAATGGAGTAACTTAAGATGCTAGAATTATTATATCTTATTATTTTATTAGTAGCAAACTTTATTATAGGATTTATTATTTCAATAATATCTATGATATATTTTATATTAGAGTTTCTATTTACAAGCGAAGCGGGCAAACCCTTTTTATATGCTATAATAATTATATTAATAATTGTAACAATATTATAAAATATACTTGAAATATATAACAAATAGAGTTATAGTAAATATATGGAGGTCATAAGCCGTGAACAGATATAAAATAATAAACGACATCAACAACAAAGTATATATCGGACTTCAATTTTATGGTAGCTACGATATAGGGTATTGGAAACAAGCTACAAAAAAATATAAATCTGTAAGGCGGTTGGTTAAATTTAATCCGCAGTTTCAAGGTAAAGAAAAGGATATACAGGTGATATAAAATGTATGATAAAGAAAAATTGCTAGGACAATTACAAGAGTATTACAACCAAATAGAAAGATTGCGTAATCAAAAAGACAGGGGTAGCAAGGCTCGACGCAATTATAATGATGTACTTAAAAACCTTTCAGATAGTATGGAAGTAATTGAACTAATGGAGATGTAATAAATGGTAGCAACATTATTTAAGCAAAGAAATAATAAGAATAAATCAATTACAACTATAACAGCAGAGGACAACTGGAAGGTTGTGATTTCTAACTGGTTACTAACTGATAATGTGGTTAAGTTACCTTTGGGTAAGTATATAATAGCTCAAGGGAATATTATGGGTGTCTTCGAATTAGACGAGCTAGAAGACGGCACGCGTTATTTATCACTTACGGCACATCTGGATTTGAATAATACTAGAGAGAAGGTATAACTTATGAATATAAAAAACAATTACGCTATTGAATGGCAGATAATAAATGAAGGTAAGCCTATGATACATACACTCGTGGCAAAATATAATGCAAGTGATACGGGATTAAACAATATAATTGATACTCTTGAAGATGAGCTAGGCATTGAACCAAAATCCAAAGAATGGAAAAGTAAATATAATAGCTATGTTGTATACGATTACGAACCTCTATGCGTTGATGGGTTTGACCTAATAAGGAAGTATGGCGATAGTCACAAAGCAAGATTTATGCAATACTTAATTAATAAACGGTTAAGCGATATAAATGTATTAGAAACATATAAGGAAATGAAAGGACATATCGATAATGAACATACACTATGGAACGTCATTGAAATTTAGAACATCATTATTAACACCACGAAATACATCAAGTATTATAATGATTATATTACATCACCGAGCAGGTGACGGAGATATTGAAAGCATTCACCAGCAACACCTTAATAAAGGATGGGCCGGAATTGGTTATCATTATTATATCAGAAAAGACGGCACAATTTATCAGGGTAGACCTATAGAATATGTGGGCGCACACTGTCCTAACAATAATAGCAAGTCTATAGGAATATGTCTTGAAGGTGACTTTAGAAAAGTTCAACCGACAAAGGAGCAATTACAATCGTGTAAAGAATTAGTACAAACATTAAGGTTAAATATTCCAAGCATTAAGCGTGTACTTAATCATAGCGATTTGTACGCTACTGCTTGCCCTGTAGTTAATTTAAAGGAGCTGATTAAATGAATATAATTGCTAAAGAACTTGACGAATACCTTAAACATAGGAAAGAACTAAATCTTGATATGGACGAAGTGTATAAAACTGTTGCTAATACGTTACTACTTATATTGGTGTTAATTGTTATTCCTTTAATTATATTTGTATCACAACTATACAAGAGTGGTCAAGAGATGTCATACTTCAATAACTATGATACTAATTCTTTAATAGAAAGAATATATAATAAACAAATCTATGGGAGGATACGAAATGTCTAACACGGTAAGTAGACGTCAGACTATTAGTGACAGTTTAATAGACACGGAAACTTTTTACAAGCTATTGAATTATACCTTAACTAAAGTGAAGGATGTTAACGCTGTAACGCAAACAGAGATAGTTAATATCTTATTACCCAAAAAGTTATCAAATATAACTATTGCGAAGGTTATTAATGTTTTATTACCAGAAGCTAGAGCAACTAAAGGAAGCATCGCCAGTTTAATAAAACACATCAGAAGTAAGAATAGCCTATTAGATGAGTTATTACAAGATATAGGAAGCGATATTTAATTATGGTAGAATTATTTAAAGCTAATGAGCTAAGGAGAAATATTTATCCTAATAAGTATGGGTTACTTTTTTGTTTTGGTACATCGTTTATCAGTAAACTAATTCAAGCCAAAACAAGGCAACATCCTTATGAACAAGTGCCTAGTCACGTCGCTGTCATCTTTGGTAATTATATTTATGAAAGCACCACGGAAGTAGTTAAAGTAAATAAGAAGACCATACCGTCAGGCGTGCGCCGTTGGTTAATAACAGATTTCATTAAGAATGAAAAGAAAAAGGATACAGCATATTTTTTCTATCCTGTTATACTACAATTAGAAACGGCAGAAAGTTTCGTACATTATCCGTACGGTAAAGATATTATACTAGATTACTTATTACAAGATGGAAGTGACGGAAGCAAGTATGGTTTAATATGTAGTCAGTATGCGAATAAGGTTGCAGGCGAACCCATCAATCAAGAAGTCGTAAGCCCTGCGGAATTATTTAGATGGGCTATTAATGATAACAAGATTAAACAAATGAAAGGATATACAAGTTAATATGTTATATTACAAATTAGAACTAACCCCGAGTAATATTATAAATGTAATCGATGTGGTTGAGGAAAAACGAGATGATGAATTCATCTACGCAACAGAGGATGAATTTAAGATGCTCAAGCAAAGCCGAGTAGTAAATTATTTGGATGAGTTGCAAGGTGGAGTATTTGGAAGTTTTAATAAACATAATGTTTAAAGAGAGGACGGCGGATACTATAGTCCACTAGGACGGACACTACTCTTTTTAATCCGTATGTCTGGCGTATTTCAAACCAGTTCAAATGAGTTTGGATGTGTAAAAATGGGGAAATCCCCCCAATGTAACAAATAGTTAACATAGACTTGAAAAACATTATTCAAAGAGTTATAATAAGAATATGAACGCAATTGAAGTTCACCCTCAAACTTACAAAGATAAACGCATTGTTGTTTCGCTGAGTTCAACGCAAAACAAAAACTCAGCTCCTTAGCAAGGAGAATGTAATAAAAAGATTTTTCATAACCGCGAACGGGGCGCGACATATTCTCCTTTCTCCCTTTCAAATAATAATATCCATTATTACCCCGTTTTCTTTAAATATTTAATTGCCTAATCGGCAGGAAGGAATAATTAAAATGACAGACGTAGTAAAATGCGCAGTATGCGGAAAAGACATCGACCTATCAGATAAACCAGAAAAGCTCGCTCAATGGTTCAAAAACAATCCAGACAAATGTAAATGTGATGAGTGCTATGGAAAAGCTGTGAAATCTGGTAAGAAGCCAACAGCTTCAAAGGAAGAGGTGACAAAAGCTGAACAGGCAAAAGGTAAATTTAGCAAAGGGACTATTGATGCTAAAGTATTGCGCAAAGCCTATGACGAAGTTAAAGCTGAATTTGCGGATGTATTCGACGAAGTTAAAGAGTTTGTTGGTGGTTGGACAACAACCATAGCATTAAGTAAAAAATAACCTCCAAACAAATGCTCTTTAATATTAATCTATGTGGTACACTTTAAATTAGTTAGGATTAAACTATAATATGAAATTTAATAAGAAAGTTAATATCGATATAGATTATTTTCCTTACCTATTCAAGCTTAACTATAAATTAACAAAGAGATATGGACGAACTCAACAACCAATTATTAGAAAATATACTACAAGAAACCAAGCGAACACAAGTTCTTATTAGGACTAACAATTTATTACTTAGTAGATTTATTCTTGAATTATCAAAGACAAGAAAAGAATTAGGGCTACCTAAGCGCGTAATGTTTTTTAAGTTCGAGTTGCTTGAAGAAGATTATGAATTGTTAGTCAAGGAATTTGGACGAGAGGAAACGAATAAAGCGCTATATCGCTTAGACAGATTATTATTAACAAATAAACAACAGTGCCCTAATAATATAGCTAAGTATATAAGAAAGAAACTTGAAAGAAGTAATAATGCAAAAGGATGCGAACCACAATCTTAAATACTTAACAAGATGCTATTATTATGGTAAGCTTAAAGATTGGGATTACGTTGGTGAAGCTCTCGTATTACAGCTTCAAACATATACCGCAACTGAATTTTTCGGTGGTAGTAATGTTCTAAGGCTATACGTACCTACAGATATACAACAGGATGTATTAAGAGAGTTGATTGTTGGTGAAAACTATTTCGTAATCTGTGCGCCTTACAGATTAAAGTTTAAAGAAACCTATAGACACAGAGTCGACTTACTATTAAATATTTTTAAGGAAATAATATAAATGTTAGATTTACTAATTGTATTCATAGTTTTTGCTTTTATTGTAACTTGGAGCTTATGCACAGATGACTAAAGAAGGTGAAAAGCAACTCGTTAGAGGTAATGATACTTACGACTTGCTAATTGACTTAATATTAAATCTTTCTCCGAAACAGGCAAAACTTTTGTATTCAGAATTAAAACCTAGGTATACTAGTACTGGTAGAGTAAAACGATACAATGAAAATTTAGAGGAAGATGCGGAAGGCAAAATAAGATTGATGCCTTTTCAATATAATCTAATTAGAACCAAATACGGTGATAATTATATGAAGAAAGCCTTTGCGGAGTTAACACAATATATAACTTATTTAGAGAAGAATGTAGAAGCTAGTGACTGTAAGCATAAATTAAAACAATATAATGGAAGTAACCATAATAAACATTTAATACCGCCTAACGGATGGGTGTATAAAAAGTGTAAACAATACATTATGAAAGAGCCACCAAAGTTAAGCATAAACCCATTCACAATTGAAGATTTCGAAACTGCGGTAGAATATGTTTCAAATATTCCAAAAGAATTATGGGATACGTCGCTAGATGTTCAATCGTTATTAATGAGATTTCCTGAGTTAAATAACCTAAGATGAATGAAAAAGACCAAAGCAAACAAAAAAGAAATAATACACGTAGACCTCTTAAGCCAGTACCATTATTGAGCGGAATAGAGGAAATAAGACAAGACCTTGAAGATAGAATCACTCAAGGGGATACTACTTACGGTATCGAAATTTTAGATGAAGCGGTCGAGACTATAAGAAAAGGTTCTGTAACTTTCGTAGTGGCGGAACAGAACACTGGCAAGTCCCTAGTAGGACAGATTATAGCTTGTAACCTAGCTAAACAAGATAAAAGGGTTATGATATGTACATGTGAAATGGGTGCGGGCTTACTGATGGAGCGCCAACTTAAGACACTGACAGGTATTAGTGCAAAAAAAATTAAAGAACTATATGAGAAGCAACGAGATACTGCTAACTATATAATGGATAGTCTAATCGAAGACAAAACATACAGCTATTTGAGTAATATCGATATATGCGAAACTGGTGGAGCGTTTGTTGAAGATATTATAGCAATGCTCGACGCGTTTCCAGAATATGAGTACATAGTGATTGACTATATACAGCGCATTAAAGGCACAGGGAGCGAGTATGAAAACATTACTTACGCGTCAAGAGAGTTGCAAACCTACGCTAGAGATACGGGAAAGAGAATTATAGTATGCTCACAAGCAGGGCGTCAATCTCAGAACGATGCAAAATACGGAAAAGAAAGAGATGGAGCGCGAATTAAGGGTAAAGGCTCTGGCAGTATTGAAGAGGATGCCGATGTTGTAATTACACTTATGGGGGTTGAGGAAGAAGAAGGTAGGAAAATTCTTGTAACGCTAACAAAGAACCGATATGGATATGTTAAAAATATTACTTATAAATACTCACTTGACGAAAGATTAAATTTAATTCTCGAAAGCAGGTGTGCATAATGGCTAATATATTTGATAAGTTACCAAAGAAAGTTGCACTTGCAATATTACTAATAAAAGCTCTTGACTTAAAAGAAGCTATAAAATTAACTCAGCAGATAATGTATCTTTGGAGAGAATTCTCAATCAAAATAGATATAAAGCCTATAATAAAAAATTTTAAAGTATGTTTTTATTATAAAGATGAATTTATTTCTAAGGTTTATGTGAATGAACTTAAAGAGATATTGAAAACAATTTCCGAGATAGAATTAATGCAAATCGATAAGGAGAAAAATGACACTATTTAGTTTTATATCATTAGTCATTGGACTTTATTGCCTAGCGATAGGTTCTTATATAAAACAAGGAGGGACTATATAATTGGCTGAATACGATTTAACAGACGACGGTAAAGGAAAAAAATACGACGGTGGTAAGCCAATGGTGGGTACTGTTACTAGCATATTCGCCAGTGCACTCTTGGGTATTGGAGCTTGTATAACATTCGGAACTAAAAAATATCCAAAAACTGATAATTGGAAGCTCGTTGAGAATGGTGAAATTAGGTATGCCGAAAGTCTAATGCGCCATTGGATGAAATTTCAGGCTGGGCAAGAACTAGATACTGAAACTGGCTTGCCTCATTTATTTCACTGCGGTTGGAACATGTTAGCCATAATTGAATTTTATCTTATGAAGCATCCAGAATACAAAGAAAGATTTCTCGATATGGGGAGCACTAAATAATGATTGTATCTATTAACAATAAAACTTATGGAGTTATCGAGCTAAAGATAGATTATCACATATATATAGGTCTTCGATTAGATAAAGTAAAGATTAATGTAGAATATAACAAAAGCAAACACAATTATTATGCCTATGTTATAATTGATGGTAAGAAAGTTAGGTTACATAGATTAATAACAAATTGCCCTGACGGATTAGTTGTAGACCATATAAACGGAGATACTTTAGATAATAGATTAGAAAATCTGAGAGTGTGCACACGAGAAGAGAACCTTAGGAATAGGATGGATACACTAAATTTTCCACCAACAGCAAAGAATAAATGTGGAGTGAGGGGGCTTATGAAAGTCTATGACAAAAGAGATAAACGATATTTTTATAGAGTAAAGTTAAAAGGTTATAAAGTTAAAAACTTTGCATTATCTAAATATGAAGAAGCTATAGAATACGCAAAGAACCCAGAGAAAATAACGGAGGAATATTTAAAGTAAAATGTATTTAACACCAGTTCAGAAAAAGCTTGTATTAGACAATAAACGTTTAGCATATTACCTTGCAAATAAGTATAGAAGTTTTACGAAGTCTAAAAAGATTGATATTGAGGACTTAGAGCAAATTGCGCTTTGCGCATTGTGTAAAGCTTCTTTGAAATATCATCCTGATAAAGGGTACGCATTTTCTACTTATGCGGCCACTGCTATTAAGAATGCGTTATTAATAGAAATCCCCAAATATATATCAGCGCTTCACTATCCACAGCACATATTAAGACCTGAAAGCACAGGAGTAGCGCCTAAAGCTATTGAATTGTTCAATAGTGGTTACGGTCATACTGTAGATATTACTAGCATTGTTGATTTGCCCGACACTAAAAACATTGCAATAGATGATTACTTAGATAGAAAACTTTTTCTTGGAAATATTATTCGTCGATTAGTAAATCAATTAACTCCTTCAAGGAGATATGCAATATCTAGTTATTTAGGGTTAGATATAGAAAAACCAATGTCTGTATCGGAGATTAGCATATTATATAACATCTCAGAAAAAGCTGTGAGAAATAGGATATACTTAGCAAAAAAACAGTTTAGAAAATTAATAGGGCAGCAGATTGATTTTTATGTATAAACAAATAAGAGAAGAGCTCAGACCTCAATATAGGGGAAACATACTCTATGAAAGGTATTTTAAAGAGGTTTATGAAAAAATCATATATCTACTTGCTATAAACGGAGTGTTAATAAAAATAAAAGGAGACGCAACTTTTCCTAAAGACTTATTTGTTAATCTAATAGATACTGGGTTGCAGATTATAACAGGAAGAGACAATAGCAAGGCTAATAAACAAACGTTTAAAGATTTATTGAATCTTTTATCGTTTCACATACTTGATGACTATAATAATAAGGAGACTAAATAAAATGGCAAAACCTAAAAAAGATAGAACAGTAGTAGTAGTCACTGCTTCGTTTAAATTCCCTATGTCGGAGGATGAGGCTTTTGATATTATCAAAAATAAAAATGGTAAGATTGCTAAGCGCTATAGGAAATATCTTAACGACGTAATGGTAGCTACCGCTCACAAGTGTTTAGCAGAAGCTAAGGTTACAAGGGAACGTATCAAGATGGAGGAAGCTATGTCAGCTCCAGAGGCAGAAAATTAATTGTAACAAATTATTTACAAAAACTTGAAAAAATAGTTTACATATTGTATAATATAAATATACGGAGGCGAAACAATATGTCAAATAAGAAAAGAAGTAAACAAACTAGAACGGGTTATTTAATATCCCTAGATGGTAATACTTGTTATGAAGACAATCTCGAAGGCGAGTTACTAATATTTGATAACCTTGAACAGATTGCAGAATATTGTAATGTTAATAGTATTAACTATGAAATAGTATCAGTTCACGAAGTTGAAATTGAGGATGCTTAATAATGGCAAACTATGCAATCTTAGATTATGATGGCTATATCTGTAAAGCTTGGTATGCAGCATTCGCTCGTGGTGATATGGATGAGGCTGTTAATATACTAGACAGCCTAGTTGATGCATCTATTGAAAAGGCTTTAGATTATTACGATGGGAAACTTGACGGTATTTTTAAAATAATATCAGGTCATAGTTGGAAAAAGGATTTATATGAAAGTTATAAGGCTACTAGAGAAAGAAATCCTTATATTGGGGCTCTGAGAGAAAGTCTCTTGGAAATAGACAAAGAAATTATTAAACCCGAAAATCTTGAAGCAGATGAACTGTGCATAATGCTACATGACTATTTATTCGAAAATGGACATAGCTGTATAGTATTTTCTGATGACAAAGATATTCATTACACTACATTAATACATTGTAAAATTAATATCACTGAACAAATCGATTTTGTTTACGATGAAAGATATTTATCTTATCAATGTCTAGCTGGAGACAAAGAAGATAATATTACAGGAATCCCCAAAGTAGGAATGAAAACCGCAGAAAAACTCCTTAAAGATACTCTAGCTGAACTTATGGATGTTGCTCAAATATACAAAGATAAAAAGATTTCAAAAGAAGATTGTATCAAGAATTTAAATCTGATAATTCCAATGTCTTTGAAGTATAATGCAAACCAATGTAGTTATAATAATTTATGCAGACAACTTCTTAAGGCAAACAAAGTAGATGAAGTTTGCGCAAAGAATTGTACACGAGGGCAATTGGAACTTATTACTAATATCGTTAATCGCATATATGAAGAACCAAGACCAATAGGAGGCACAAATGATGAATAGTAAAGACAAACAAAATACAAAAAAAGAAACTACTAAATTTATTGATGAAGCTAATCTAGATAACGATAGACATGCTCGCGATACTCGTGATTATGAAGTTATGTTGATGGATTTTATTAGAAGTGAATTTGAGGTGTAATATAGATGAAACGAGCAAAGAATATTGTAGACTTAGAATTAAAACTTACCAAAGGTAATATATTTATTGCAAGTGACATCCACATTCCATTTCAGGATAGTATAGCAGTAAAGTTATTTATTAACTACTGCGCTAAAAAGCAACCAGAAGTTATAGTGCTCAACGGTGACGTTCTAGATATGTTTATGTTATCTCGCTTTACTAAAGGTGAAGGTAGAAATCCGTTAGAGGAAATTACAGAATGCAGGCAGTTATTAGAAAGCCTCAGAGCCGTATGCCCTAACTCTTTAATATACTACGTTATAGGCAACCACGAAACTAGACTTGAAAGGTACGTATTGAATAAAGCGCCAGAATTAGCAAGCTTAGTTGAAGATGTGTTTAGCATTCTAAAAGTGCAAGACTTTAAGGTTAGAGGATGCGCATCACTTACAGTCAATGATAGTTTTGTTCTTAAGCACGGGACGCTGCTTGGAAATAAATCTGGGCTATCCGCAATTAAAGAGATGGAAGCCTCTTATATGTCAGGCGCTACTGGTCACACTCATAGGCTCTGTAAGTACATAGCCCGTAAGTCTGGTCGTAAGTTCTTCTGGATGGAAACTGGTTGCTTGTGCGATTTAAATCCTGAGTATATGGTAAACCCAAATTGGCAAAATGGATTTTGTACTGTCGAAGTTAAGAATGGAAAAGTTCGCAATGCCAAGATTATTGAAATCGAAAACGGAGAGATACTAGAGTAATATGCCTGATATTGAAATAACTAAAGAAATGATGGAAGCTGTAGCATATGCGCAACTTTATAGGGAAGACCCTATCCTTGCTTTACAAAAAATTAACGGCGGAAAAAGAATTGCCAATAAAGAGATGGACGCAATGTATCGAGCCATACTAAAGCACCCCGATTTTCCGCAAGTAAAAGAAGATGCTATTAAGCTAGAAAGTTTAACTACGGTCGACGATAATATCGACACGATACAACTAAACTACAACAGGCTTTTAAAGAAGGCTCAAGCAGAGGGCAAGTACGAAGTAGTTTTAAGAGTACTCGATAAAATCAAACAGTTAAAAGCTATTGAGAACGAACAAATGAAATTTGAAATTAAAATAACAGTAGATGAGCCAAAGAAACAATGAAAATATATCACGCGTACTGTCCCTTTTTAACTAAAGATTGTAACGGTTGGTTTTACAAAGATGTTTGTGACAACTGTACTCAATGGCGAATGCTAGATGAGACGTGGAGCGAATTCATAATAGCCCTCAATTCCTCTCTTTCAGACACTACTCTTTTTAACTAGCATTTCTGGTATTTTTGAAATCAAGAGATATTCCCCTCCTCTCAAAAAATGGAGATATTCCCCCTATGTATTTATATCCTTATAAGATATTTGCATTATCGAAAAATAAACGTTTGCTCAAATCTTACGACGACCAACGTCCTGTAGGAATTTATGATGCGGATAAGATGAGCTATGCGTCCGCGTGTGAATTTGCAAGTAGAGATGAGGATGTAAAAGTGTCTATCTTGCTCGGAACAATCCTAGGCAATACCCGCCTCCTGTGCCTAGACTTAGACGATTGTTTCGAGAAGGATGGGCATATAGAGCTACAAACGAGAGAATTTTTGAAAGAATTTAGTCCAGAAGAATACGAAGTTTCTTCAAGCGGGGAGGGTATTCACGTATACATTCTTACAAATCTAGACCTTGAAACATTTATAGTAAAAGATTTGGAAGGCTGCAAATCCTTTGAATGCTATACGAATAAAAGACATATCGTTACAACAACTTTCGATTTTGAAAATACTAATCTAATTATAGGAAAGCACGACAAATTTCTGAAACAACTATACGATAGAGTTATCGACCAAAAAGCTAAAAAGAATAATCAAATAGATGCTATTAAAGCAATATTTAATGGCGAAGAATATATGACGGAAGCTGAGCTTAATGGAAAGATATTTAAACGAACTCCAGTGACCGATATGTATACCCTGAGGGGTTTAGGGTATAAAGACCCTCAACTGATAGAATGTATCGATGCTTGTCCTGATAGTGTTGACCAATCTGCTCACGACGCTAAACTTATCAGGAAACTAATGTATTATACTCTAAGTTTTGATAGTGCAAGAGAGATGGCTAAGAAGACAAACTATTATAAAGCTAAGGATGCTAGACATAAGAAGAAGTTTGATGACCCTGTATATATCGAACGTACTCGTAGATTTTTAATGAGGTGATAATTTTGAACAAAAAAATATCCTGTTCTATGACAAGACATTTCACAGAAGCCTTTATAAGAAAAGAAGTAAGTGAAAAACTGTATGGTGAAATTTTAGACCATCTTACAGAATGTGACGACTGCTTTAAATATTATTTAGAAAAAGTTAAAGAGATGAGTAAAGATATAGATATAAAACAAAGGGATACTATTTTTACTATTAAAACTAACAGAGAAAAATTGGAAATTTCTGAACCCAAATTAACAGAGAATGTGCAAAATCCTTATATTAATTGGGTTGAAGCCTGTAAAGTAACAGACTTATCCGTACTAATGCAGGCAAAGGCCGTAAGGGATAGTGTTAGAGAGGTTTACGATGTTGAAGAAGGAGAGAGCGAAATCTTTAGAGATTTTGGATTATTCGTTATTAAAAAGATTTGTCAAAAGATTGACCATCTTGAAAAATGTTTGGCTTTAGCCGAGACAGAAAGGAAAAAATAAATTATGGTAAGGAATTTAACAGAAGTGTACGACCACGTATATATCGATATTGATGATACATTAATTTATGGCTTTTGGACGGACTTGATGAGTTATACTTGGAATATATTCAGATGCAATGCGTTATCCGAGTTGCTAATGAAACTACAATTTAAGTTTAAGCTTTGGAAAGTTAATAGAAAACTATTATATATGTTACGTGACCAAAGTAAGGTTACATATCTTACAGTTAGAGCCCCAAGTAAATATACAAAGCTAATGCTCGACTTTATTTTAATGGGTAATAGAAATTCCGAACTTGTGGAACTAGCAAGTGATAGTGGGCCTGTAGATAAAGCAGAATTTATGTCAGAGGATGTATATACCAAAGGATATAAAAAAGTCTGCTTAGTAGATGACAGTCATTTAAATAGAAATATGGCCGAATTATACGGTTTTGATACTATTGACCCTACAGGAATGTATGAAAAATTATGTGGCTAACTACAGAATATAAATTACTTCCAAACCAGTACAAATTTTGTTTTGGTTTTGACAAGGAAAAACTTAATATGACCGATAAGGAAGGTCATCCTAAAATCTACCAAGATATTTCCTTATATCAAGGAGGTATGGGTAGCGGAAAGACCTTTGTTGGTTCTTTGCGTGGACTATTGTTTGCCCTACAATGGGGTGGTAGTAGAGGTCTGGTAGGTGCAAAATCGCAAGACCTACTAGATAATACTACCAAGAGAAAATACCTAGAGCACATGGAGATTATAGGTTTAAAGGAAGGCGTACATTGGTGGTATAGTGACAGAAAGAATACTATTAACTTTATAAATGGCTCTACTATTAGATTTAAAACTCTATCCGATTGGGAAACTTTTATGTCTGAGGAGTTTACGTGGATAGAATTTGAAGAGGCTTCTTTTATCGAAGAGATAGTTTTTATAAAATTAATCACCCGTTTAAGGCAACAGAAGAGGCCCGAATGGAAAAATTATTACAGAGCATTATTTATGCACACAAACCCCCAAGGTCGAAGAGGATGGCTATATAAACATTTTATTAATCCCAAAACTAAAAAACCTAGCTATCGGTATGTGACAGCCTCAACGAGAGAAAACCATCATTTAGGGGATGAATATGTTGAAATGCTAGAGGAACTATACTCTGCTGAACAAGTAGCAGAAATGATTGAGGGTTTAGATGTTGACACTGACAATACTGTTGCTTTTCCTAATTTTTCGGAAGCGAACATTGTCCAGAATAGTGAATTTGATAAAAATTATCCTTTAATACTAACTTGTGACTTTAACTACAATCCTATGTGTTGGTATTTAGTTCAGAAACGTGGAGATGAATGGCATATTCTCAGAGAACTTGTGATGCAGAACGTAACTACCAAAGATATGTGCAAGCAAATTCAACCTGTAATTGATGAATTTAAAACTAAGAAAATAATAATAATGGGCGATAGTCACGGCCGAGACAAAAAAACAAACGGCTCGGACTACTCAGTAATGATACAGCATTTCTCAAATATTGGGTACGACGTCACACTAAAAGTGCAAAAGGCTAACCCTAGAATTATTGAAAGACTATCTTTGCTAAGGGGATATATCTGTAATGCCAAAGGCCGAAGAAAATTATTTATTGACAGTAATTGTGAGAAGTTAATATATAATTTTGAAGAAGCTAAAAATAATTTAGCTAATGGCGGATTAAGAACGCCTACCGAGAAAGAAGTCCAAGATGATATAAGCAAAATATTCCTCATACACCCTATCGACGCTATAAGCTATCCTATATTCTATACTCAGCGTCTAGTTGATAATGGTGGAGAATTAACGTAAATTTTTGTAAATTATTTTATAAATATAACTTGAATTTATCATTTAATAGTGTTATAATGAAAACATACAACAATATATCGTAAAGGAATGTTTAATGAACGATG
>NFZC01008927.1_pt1 | contig 15777 bp, 23 predicted proteins | sample 1095391 | NCBI WGS metagenome assembly NFZC01 (sample SAMN03609890, study PRJNA323583) | gut metagenome | isolation source: feces | host: Rattus norvegicus | place: Denmark: Riget | collected 2013
AAGTTTATATAAGCGTTAACTGCTCTATATAAAGTTGGTTCCTGATTATTAAATATAAACTTACTCCATCCATCTTCCAGAAGTTGCTCAAGGCTACCATCCCTTCTAGCTTTCTCAATTACATTATACATTAATGTAAGTAAGTTATAGTATCCTTTAGTTAAGACTGGAATTTTAGTAGCATTATCAGTGTGATATAGATTTTGAGGAATTCCGTAGTCAGACAAATTGTACCCCTGACTGGTTAAGTAATTCTTCAAAATTTCATATTGTTGAGATTGAAAGGATGTTATTCCTTCATTTAGTTCGTTTTCGTTAGTAATAAGTTTCTTTTTAGCACCATCAATAATAGTTCTTAGAAGCATATCGTTGTCAAATGCATTTTGTCTACTGGCATTTAATGGTGATGTGCCTTTTCCATATATTGATCTAATTAAATTACTAAATTTTATATTACGTCTATCATCCTCTGTAATTAGATCAGACCCAGCTATGTTAGCCTATATAAGCTGTTCAGTTTTTGTTAGAGGTTTAGGCATAACTAGACTTTTGATGTATCTGCTTAAATCACGTTTAGCAGAAGCATCAAACTCAAATTGAAGACTTAATCCACCTATTTTTTCATATAGAGTTTGAATTAAGTCATTAATACTATCCTCATAATCACTATCTGATTCATCAGTTTTAATGCGGAAGGGGAGATCCCCTTCCAACATTAATCTTACTGATTCCTTTAATTCAGACATATTTTCAAAAGAATTCTAATTTAATTTAATATCCCCAGAAAATTGGTCTTTATCGAAATAAGGGAGTAAACACTATCTCATATTAATTTAATTTACAAACGTTTTTCAGTTTTGTTAATGCGTTATTAATATCACTTTCCAGATCAGTATTCTGTAAAGCTTCTTGAATCTAATTAATAATTCTATTTTTCGTTTCTATACTTACATCTTCTGAAGATCTTCCCTTTTTGATCACTCTATCTACAAATCCTACCAACTGACTAGCAGTACCAGGATCTAAACCATCTTCATTATTAGGCTGAGTATAATCCTCAATTATTTGCTTAATTTGTGTTCCTAAATCATCCATAGTCGCATTAGCTACATTAGCAGTATCATTTGTTTCTACTGGAGTAATAATAGCGCCGTTAGGACTTGAGTCTATAGTAAATGCTTTCCCATCTTCTAGCTTAATTACTAAGTGACCTTGATCCCAATAAGCTTGCTATACACCATCTATGCCACCACCTAGAGATCTAAGTTCTGCACCAAGTGATACTATAGACAATTTTCCAGCATCTGTTATTACTGTCTCATAAGGTAACGATTTTATTTCATTAATATCAATACCTTGAGTGCTCCAGAATTTTTTAAATCTAGTTATAATTTTTGAGTTTACCAACTATTGTAAATCTTCTATAGTTTCAATGTCTTCCAGTTGCTCTTCAGTAAATGAGATATTATAACTTTTTAATCCCTCAATACTAAGTTCATCCATCAACTAATTTAGTATGTTAGTAGTTGGTTTAGGAGTAACTGCTGCTACAGGAGCTGGAGTTACTTCAGGCTCAGCACTAGGAGCTGTAGGAACTGTAGGTTGAGGCCCTGAATAAGGTTCTAGAGAGACTCCTATTATAGGAAGTCCGGGATACACTTTTGCTCCAAATAATCTATGATTGGTTATAGTGAGAGCACTAGTGTTGTCTACTCCCTGCTTAGGAGCAAGTACAGGGTCTGTGAAGAATCCATATTTAAAGTCTGCATCAGTTGCTCTTATTTCACCTTTTGTAAAATCATTATATTTCTTAGTAGAAGTTAATCCATGGAACATTAACCCAAAAAGATTTGATAATCTCTCATCAATTATTCCCACAGGTTTCCCCGTATCTGGATCAGTTTCATATGGATTAATTCCAGGAGCAAACTGAGTATAGTCATAATCTTTATCATAATCTACAATAGGTCTATCTTTTTCAAAAACTTGATCAATACCCCACCAATTTAGTCTTTCATCTCCAAAATTTATAGTGTATTTGTCAGGATTCTACTGTAGATATTCTTCAAATTCTACCTGATTTAAAGTTTTAAACTCCAGGAATTTAGCAGTTTCTACCATAATTGGTAGTATAGCTGCTAACGCCTAATCGTTTTCAAAGTTTAATGTTCCTGTTTTGATAGTTCCACTTAGGCTTTCAGAATAGTCAACCATATTAATAGAAATCTTTCTATCATTTACAACTTTTCTAAACCAACCCTTCTCTAATTCCTTAGTTATATATGTCAAAGGATCTCTACCTTCTGTAGGAACTATTTTTTCTAATATATTGTTAAATAGATTATCTAATATTTGAGAATACTATTCAGCTAAATCAGGATTAATATAAATTCCAACTATGTTATTTATATCTCTATCTTGATAAGGACCATCCTCAGATAGATTAGTTAACTTTCTTAGATATGCACCATTGTTAGAACTATATCCGAGTCTAAATTGTCTGTAATCTTTTAAGCTATCGTTGAAGTCCCAAATAGGTTTCAATAAAGCTTTAGTTTTATCGTCTACTTTACTACGATATTCTTGCTCAGATATGTAACTCTAGTCTCCTCTAATGGAATTATAAGTAGCATTATCTAGCTTGCATAGCTTGATAATGTCTTCCTGAGATAACTTAGAATCCTCTTTGAAAGTATTATAAGCTTTTAAGAAATTCTAAAGATTTGCTCTAAAATTCCACATAGCTATATACATTCTCAATCCTGTAGGCTCTGACTCCATTGGGAAATAATACTTAGTCTCTCCCTAGGCAGTAGTATATATGTCCTGATATTTCTTTCTATATAGAGAATCAAAAGATACTCCCATGTTATCCAGAACTATCATTCGTACTTGTGGGACCAAAGATGAATCATTCTTCTATTGCTCATATAGGGTCTTAAGCTATGATGGATCTAATAGTACATTACTAGAAACATACATAACAGGTTTTCCCTTTAACTCTGGACTAACTCCTGGAATATCTCCAGTAAGAACATATACATCAGACTTTAAAGCATATTGACAGGCAGCATCAAACGGCCTTGCAGTAGATTCTGGATCTATAGATTCAAGCCGTAATTCTGTATCAGACTTTACTAAAGTGGTTAAACCTGAGAATTCTGGTATATTTATTCTAAACCTCTAATTAGACTTAGTTATTTCAGCAATTCTATTTTCATAAGATATGATGTTCCTATGTAAGTTTTTCAAATATTCTCTTAGTTCATCAGATTTAGGATCATTATTATCAATCCTTTTCTAGATACGTCTTGTAATATCTTCTTCATTCTTCTTCCAAGTCTATGGATTAGCTAGTCCACCAAGAGTCACTTCATAAGTTTGCCCATCTCTGCCAAGAATAGATGCAACTAATGTTACAACCTTTCCATTAATAGTTCTTTTATCTGGATCTAAATCAGTTAATCCTACTAAAGTATTACTCTCAGAAGGATCTTCTACAGATATAAAGTATTCAGCGTTTTCAAAGGCTTCTTGTGAGAACTTCTCCTTTATATCCTTTGGAAGTAAATTCCAGTTTGAAATACCATAGTTAAAGACACACTTTAATTGAAGCAGTTTCTTAACCAACTATCTTTTATCTTCTCCGCTTCTAATAATGTCTCCTTTATTAATGAATATTCCTAAATTCTTACGTATTTCACTATTGTTGGTCCAGACATTTTTCAAAGGAATTCCAGAATAACTAACATTAGAGTAACATCTTATTGGAGTATTGATATTTTCTACAATAGCCTCATCCTCCTTAGCGGACTATTCAGATTCTTCCTAATTAAATAAAGAATTATCCTTTATGGGTTCTACCTCTGGTTCTAACTCCTCCTAGGTAATGTTGGTTCCCTCTACTAATCCTCCAGTTTCTATCTTCTCGATAGGCTGAGCATTTTGGGAAGTGACTTTTTCCTCTATCAGATTATCTATTATGTTCTGTATAGACGGAATTCTTTTATCTCTAAAAGTTTTAATTGCAGACTTCATACTAGTAGTACTAGTAAGCTCATTCTCTAGACTATGAAATCTATTTAAGTCTCCATTTTCGATTAATATAGTTCCATTTCTACTACGACTAATCATTGTATATAAATCTCTCAAGAAGAAATATAAAGATGCAGGACTATTTTCTTTCAATGTCCAATCTTTATCAACAATGACATAATCGTATTCCTATCCCTATACGGATACTGGATCTACTAAGGTTATATCCTTCCCAGCCTCTTGTAATTTTTTATAATTGTTAGATGTAGAGGGTCCTATAAATCCTATGCTTCCAGACAACTTATTAATTAAATCAGTAGGAAGTTCTTTAGTAATTAACTCTCCATTAAACGTTTCTTTATTATAGTAATTAAGGGCAAAGTTTGGAATGACATGATTTAATATTTTTTCAGAAACTTCCCTGTCATTTCCTACATTAAACGAATTGTCTAACTAATCTATTAATCCAACAATATAAAGGAGATTATTACTTTTCTATACATTATTATCCCTTAATGAGATAAACAATTTTGGAGTTCTCCAAGATAAGCATACTTCTCTATCAAGATTCATCATAAGTCCATTCTATATAGATCCGTTCTGATGATCATCTCCTAAGAGAAGTATTTGTATATTATTCAATTTAGCGAACCTGCTAATAACTTGCAACTCTGCTGTATTAAAGTGAGTAGCTTCATCAATTATTATTAATTTTGGAGCATTAGAAATCTTATTTATTACTATACTATCCTTTAGTTTTACAGTTTTGGTTCCGTCCAGTCCAGGAACTATAGAGCCAAATTTACCATCAGTTTTCCAGATGCCATCATCTTTACGAGTAAAAGACACTTTAAACTAAGCATACTATTCTGCTCCTAAAGCATTTATTAATAACTAGTCTTTGGAAATTCCTTGTCCTTTCGGGAGGTATCCTTGTAAATTATTAACCTGAGTCTAAGTTGGACCGCTGAGCCAAACATTCTCTCCTTCAGATGAAGCCATTCTAGCAATAACTGCTGTTTTTCCTGCTCCCCCTAATCCTAACACGATGGACGTGTTTTCTAGTATAGGCAGGGCTATCTTAAGTTTATTTGAGAGATAATTAAGAACAGAATTTATAAGATTTGAATCGTTCTACTATGCCAGTACAGTTTTTGCTATTTCCTCCTGTATTGATAATGGTGCTATGTTTCCATTGTCCTATATAAACTTTAATAGATTGGTATAGAATGTTTTCGGAGACAGAGCTAAAGAACGAACTACTAAATTTAGTTTATCATAACTTGTTAACTTAGAATAATCTAGATTTTCGTCTAGCTTAGAAGTTAACTATGATATTAATTCATTTGTATTAGTTATTTTCGGAAGTATCGCATCAAGTATCTATTCAATGGTAACTCCCTTAGCCTTAGCTTTTAGGTAATTGTTATGTAATAACTATTCTGTTTTTGCTACCCCTAAAATTGTATTAGGATTTTCAATAGCCTCATATCCAGATAATAAATCTACCTCAGGGTTAACCTTAAAACCATCTCTATTATCCCTAAAGAACTAAGAAACAGTATCAACATATTTCGATTGTGCTTCAGTAAATTTTCTAGCCTTGTTGCCAGTATTATTTCTTGACAATTCTATCCAATTATTTGCCTCTATAATAAAGCTATATACTTCATTTAATAAGAAATTGGCGTAATCATTACTGATTTCTGGAAGAACCTAATCAGTAGTAAAAACATTCTTATGATTCTATATAAACTCATTTATAGCCTTATTATGTCCAACTGGGGTATCATAATTAGATGACACTGAAGCTGAATGTATGAAAGCCTAAGACATCTACAAATCCTCGATAAATTGTAGTAAAATTTTCTCCTAAGGATCTGACAACTAGAAGCTCTATGAATTCTCTCCATTCTAATATTGGCTATAAATCTATTCTAAGAATTCGTGAATATTTGTATTACTATTGGATGAGATCTTTGATATAGCCTCAATTACTCCTGATACTGGATTTACACTAAATGCTTTATTCTCCAGTTTTGATAGAGCAGATATTAATGAATCACTCAATAGATTATTTACTATATTATCAATTCTCTTATTTAATCCATTATCTGTATTTCTCTTCTCTTCCTATGGGTTAATTCTTTCTCCCAGGAATATATCGTCTACTTGAGACTAAACTTCATTTCCAAGATATTCTGGAGTTATTTCTATAGGAACATCCCACTTAGCTTCTCTAATTTCATCATTTATGATAGCCAAAGAATGCCATTGTAAGAAGTCTGCATTAACTTGGTCTTGCTTTTCAGAAGAATTAGGGTCAAAACCAATAGTATCATTACTAAGCTGTGCTAGATACTGTTCGGGACTATAGGGCAATCCCTATGCTTCCTACTCATGTCTATAATTTTCTAATATCTTATATAAGTCACCATAAGTTAGATACCCCTCAGAAGTTTCTCCTAATTCCTATAGCTTAAGTCTAAAACCATCCCAGGTATAGTCATCATAGAAGGCTCTTCCAGCATACTCTAGATTTACCTAATCCTCTATACTATTTTTTACTAGAGTTTTAATGTCCTCCTTAAGCTTATCTAAATCTTTCAAATCAGACTGCTCAATAAGACTCCAGATTTTATGGGTTAATTCTGGATTATTTTCTAATTGAAAAGTTCTTATGATTCTCTGTGCTTTATTTTTCTTTAGAATCTGAATTTGGGATTCTATTGCTCTAAACTGATTCCTATCCAAAGGCATCTAAGACATAGTATTTATCCATTCAGACAGTCTCTGGATATAGAGCTATTCTAGTAAATTTATTCTTGCTTCCTTCCTATTTTTAAAGTCTTCGTCTGTCTCCCCTTCTAGTTTTGTATTTCTATTATTATATTCCTCATCAGTTTCTCCATCTAATCTAGTATCGTAAGATATTTTTGGACTTCCTTTAAAGGAATCTATAAAAGATTGAGACTACTTTAACCAATTTTCTATATTGTCGCCCAACTACTAGACAGAAGGATTAATCTTACGTTCCATATCCTTGAAGAGCTTAAAAGCTTCATCAAGATTTTCTCTCCTAGTTTTTTTATACTGTTCCCATCCTTTATTATAAGATTCTAATTCTGCTGCTGTTAACTCTTCTATAGATTTACCATAGGATGCTTGTCTTATGTACTAGTTATAATTTAATGCAAGGAACTGCCCACTAAGTTTAGTATCCATTGCAAATAGCATTTTTTCTACATATCCTAAAGAACCTTCTCCAAATAAGTAATCTCTATAATCAAGAAGCTATTGCTTTTCATCTTTTAATTTTGCTAGCTTCTCCTAGAATTCTGTGTTTCTTTTATTAGGATCTGGGGTTTTGCTTACGTACTCCTGTATTTCTGACTCTTTATTAACAATATCCTCAGCTAGTTTCTGAAAGTCTTGCTGATATTTTGTAATATAAGAAATATTTTTAAGTCCTTCTTTATCCCCTTTTAAAAAGTCTGATAAAGCAGTCTATCTATATTCCCCTTGTACCATCTTGTCAAAAATCTCATCCTCACTTAGCTTTACTTGATTGTCGTTAAGAATTAAGTCTAACTGATTAACTGTCTTAACTAAAGTATCATATATATATTGACTTTGAGAATCCTATTCTGTTTCTGCAGTCAAGAATACATCTCCAGATCCAGAGTTGGTGGTTTTATAAGATAGAGTTTTACTTCCAAGCTTTCCTTGTTTTTTCAAGCGATCGAATTCTGCTAAGATTTCATCCTTTCTTCCCTATCTAAGCAAATAAACCAAATCTGTCTAAAACTCTTGTGTTGATTTGTTTCTATTTTGAATAGCATCTACTCCATAGAATAAACCACCTCCGGCGGCTCCTCCTAAAAAAGACATCATATATCTATCTAAGGCATTTTCCCAAGCACCATAATCACTTTGTGAAAAATATCCTAATTTTCCAGCTAATTCACCTAAAGTTTTAGATAAATCAGCAATTAATTCTTCTGATACTTCTTCAAGGCCCTCACCTAAAGATTTTCCTGCAAATCCTAAAGTTCTGTCCTTTATAGCTCCATGATAATCACTGACTGCTTTTTTCCCAACGTCAATGCCACGCTGTATTGCTCCAATTATGCCTTTTCTAGTCCCTTCTTGAGCCTACTTAAACCCAGCACTACTTATAAGATCTTCCGCATTTTTCTTTGCTGCATCTCTCAGTGCTCTTCTAGCTGGCTCATCATTAAAAAACATTTCTCCTAAACCTAGATATTTATCTACTGAAAACATACCTATCATGCTTCCCAGAGCTATAGATGCTGCTTCAAATGGAGTCCCTCCTTTTTCTAAAACTGACTCGTATACATCAGTATTAGAAACCATAGCCATATAAATTAATGACAAATCTTGTCCAGTCCTCATTCTGTTTTCAACAATTTTTTGGGCAGCTGGTAAATACTTGTTCAAAGCAGCTTTTCCAAAAGCTGTTTCAGCCCATTTTCCAGATTCTATTAGGCTTTGTATCTTAGATAGTTCACCCGTTCCAATATATGCAGCCATTTTATCTGCAGGAAGTTTTCCAGCAAAAGCATCTTCTATAGCTTTTTGAGATCTATCTACATACTCTTTCTATGCCTTAGCATAGGCGGATTTTAATGCTCTATCACCTCCTGATGTAAGCTTAGAAAATGTTTGTGCAATAAACTTTTGTTGACCCCACTATAAAGCAACATCAGACATAAGATTTGCAAAGTTTTCAACACTAAAAGTATTCTGCTATGCGTAGTCAGATGTACTTCCGGTAAAGGTTTGACCATAAGCAGCAAGTGTGTTTAGAAACTTATGGTTAACATTATCTTCTCCAGAGAGTCCGTTAATTATACCGTACAACATGGGAAGTGACTTGCTCAGTTCTCTTCCAACTAATAATCCAGCATAACCCTATCCTATATAAGGAATAGCTAAAGGAATTACTGATGCAATATTTTTTGCGATAGTGCCTCCAACTGACTTCTCTAAATCATCAGAGTCAAAGAAATCATACTTATTAATTTCAGAATTTTCTGGAGTTAAATAGTCTAGAGAGGAGACTACCTATTTCCCTATAAGAGATCTTCCATTTAATTTTTCAATATAATATTCTCCCTCCTCATTTACCTTCCATTCACCTTTTTTGTGAAGAACCTTATTTCCAGTTACAGGGTCTATCTCTTCAGTGTCTTCATCATAGGTTGCATAGACTAAAGGGTCGCCAAAAATAGATTTGAAATATCCAGCCGGATCTCTCCATAGAGATAATTCATCTACTGATTTATCTAAATATGTATTAGTAGCTGGATCATATATTTTACTACTTTGAGCCAACTCTCTCATTGATTTATTTGGATATGAGATCTCATTTATTCCCGCTATACCGACAGAAATATGCTAAGGATTTTTCTCCCTCGACATAGTAAAATTTAAATCTTTTACTTTTCCATTTTTTGGACGTAGAGCATCCCACATACTATATTGATATTCATCAATTTCGTTCTCGGTACTAAAATCCTAAAATTTCTAAGCAGCTTCGTTATATATTGTATTAAATAAATCCTCACTAAAGTTTCCATTGTTATCTTTAAAAGCCTTATTATCCCTTATAAACGAACTTTTCAAGTAACTTTCCTTTGGCAATAGCTAAGTATTGTCAAGAGTCAGTCCAGAAATATACTGAAAATCTTGTGGATCATACGTCGGATTATTTATTGTTGCAACTATCCAATCATTTTGTTTCATAAATCATTACTATTAGTTGAATATTGTTGTTGAGCTTTTTCATATAAGTATGAAGTAGACTCCTTAATATCGTTCTTATCTGCGTTATATCCGCTTATTGGATTGGTATTAAGAGGAATATATATATTACCTCTGTATAGCTCATCATATCCAAAACTCCAATCCCAGTTTTTATTAAATTTATATTCGCCTCTATCTTTATTTGATAAGTCTCTCTAAACCATATTATATAATTCATCATCATCTCCAACAGGAATAATATAATCTGACTATACGTCCTTAAAGCTAACACTTTTTCCGTCCTATACTGTCTTAGCAATTTCACTTGTATAGCCTTCTAAGACTAGAAATTGTCCAAACCTATTTCTATTCAAATTACCAGAAGAATCAATTAGATTTCCTAATTGAATTTGAGATAAGAGCTATTTCTATTTACTTATATACTCAGGAGTATTAGGCTGTAATCCAGAATTTTCTAACTCTTTAATAATATTAGACCATCTTTCTGTTACATCAAGATCAACTGTTCCATCAACTTTAATAGGTAAAGTTACTACAGCAACTCCACTTCCAGCATTTACCATGACATCATTAAAACTGTCAATTGATATTTTCTTATCACCAAAAGTAATATTCTTATTGTTTTTACTTAAATATCCAACTCCAGAGCTATTGATATAATCTCCTAAAGATTTATTAGAGTCCAATCCAGGAGTTGTTCCATGATACTTAGCATCAATAGACATACTACCTTGTTTGGATAATATAGTAAATCTAAAATCTTCTCCTCCATGTCCAGACTAAACTTGGCTCCAAAATCCTTTTTTAGGATCTTCTTGTGAACCAGAAGAATTGCCTTTAACTTTATCTATACTTCCTTTATATTGAATATCAGAAGAATGACTCTATGCGGTTCCAGAAAATAAATAAGCTTCTATTAAATCTTTTAAGGCTTTATTCTTATTAGAATTTCCAGTTTTTATAGATGCCCAAACTTTGGCTCTGTCAGGAAATACACTAATAATATAACTAGTTAAAGCATCTAATTGTGCCTTCTGATTCTTGTCAATAATTTTATATTCATATAAACCATTAGTAGTAATAGAACCCAGAGCTTGAATCCTATCATCTTGTCTTAGTGTGTTTAATAGTGCTAATCCTTTAGATGCCTATCCTTCAGCTGAAAAATATCCATTTTTAATACTCTCAGTAGATCCTAACATTTTCTTAGCTTGATCTACTAATGACTGAAAAGATTCAAATCCCATACTATTATTAATAATATCAAATATAGATTGGTTATTAGCTAATTGTGGAGTATAAGCTCTTAATTTAGCAAGATTAGACACAGTAAGTGGTTGATACTATCCATTATTACTAAAATATTCATTTAAACTTATAGTATCTATTTGTCCTTCACTATTTTGAACTACTATGTTTCCATCCATAGAAATAGCTGGTTCTGCCATAGCTCCATTTTTCTAAGCAGTAGAAATTGCAGCATCATATTTCTATTTATTTTGGGCTGCTATTTTAACCTAATACAAGTTTTCCAAATAAGTAGTTGCTAAACTTCCAGGATCTGCTCCAGTTAAATTACTAAGTCTAAAGGTGTCCATCAAGTTATAGACTATAGCACTCATTTCATTAGGAAGACCATCTATATCTTTAAGCATAGTAAATAAATCTTTTTCAGTTAATTTACCTTTCTTATCATCTCCTGAAGATTGTTTGCTCCTAGAAGACTATTGCTAAGTCTAACTAGGAGCTTGTATAGGAGTATATGTAGTAAAGAAGGTCTCAAATTGCCCTCCTTTCTAAAATTTAGGTGTTATTTTCATCCTTAATAATCTTATTAATTAAATGTAATATACTTGGTCTTAACTAGCCTCCATTTTTAAAATAACCATATTTAGCTGCTATAGATGTAGGAGATTGATTTAAATCTTTATTATAATAAGAATATCCATAAACTCCAGCATGAGCTTTATAAGTCTAAGCAGCTTTCCAATTAGCCATTTCTCTCATAAAATTCTAGTAATTCTAGTATTCAGGTAATGAAGTAACAGATACGCCAGGATTATTTCTTCTAAGAGTAGCTAATTCTTCATTAGCTTTAGTAACAGCATCCTAGTACTGTTTATCAATATCAAATAAAGAAGTTTGCAGTCTGAAATTATTTATTCTTTCCCTGTTCTATTCAAACCTAGACTCTACTCCTTGTAAATAACTATCTCTAGATTGCCAATTACGTCTAAGTTTTGTAGCTTCTAATTCAGCTATTTCTCTATTAGTCCTATTAATAGAAGCCCTATTTTCATTAGATACAGCAGAACGTCTAGCAGTATTATCTTCCTAACGTTTTAAAGCTTCTGCTGCAGTTCGTTTTATTTCTTTATCATCAGCTAAGAATCCTTGATATTCTAGATCGGCTGCCTGTCTGTTAGCATCTAAGGCTCCAGCTAAGGCTAACGATGCATCAGATGTGATAGGTCTAGAAGCTACTCTGCGAACATTACTAGCCTATCTATTTCTAAATTGCATTTCACTAAAGGCTCCAGTAATTGGAGAATATAATTCATAAGTATCTTTTAATACTGGATTAAGAGATTCTTGTATAACTTTTGCAACTTTATTATTAGTGTGTAAAGAATCAAATAGTCTTCCTAACCTTAGTGCTTCTGGAGCAATCCCTGATAAAATAGTTCTAAAATTAAATTGAGATTTTATTTCTGGATTAGTGAGTTTTACTTCAGTTTCTTTTGTAGGATTATCCTTTATATATTGAATAACTTCTTTATCTGACTCAGACCATTCAGGTTGTGCTGGACCTCCAGGTTGAGTTTGGATAACTTGCTAAGAAAGTGGATTCAATTTATAATATCCGTTATTATCAGCCACAAAATCATATCCTTTATTTCTAAATGCTGTAGTTACTTGCTTTAACTACTCATCTGTAAAATCTCCTACTCTACCTAATAGCCTCCTATCATCAGTAATTCCACTAAATAAGTTATCAGTTGTGTATTTTCCCTGAGCATCCCCAGATGTACGAACTCCACTCATTATATATCTTCCAGATTTATAAGCGTTATCAATACCTAGTGTGTTATATCCTAATGGAGAACCATTCCATTCATTATTAAATCCAGATTTATATAAATCTTGATAAGTTCCTACTAAAGGATTATTATAAGACTTATTAGTAAAATCATTACCGGCTGCTTTGTATATTTCTGAATGCCTATCTTGCATATCATTAATCCAGCCATAATAATTTTCATTTTTAGGTAAACCTTCTAAGATATGATTTAATTGTGGAGTAAATACATCATTATACCAGCTAGTTTTAGTGTTATCAACTTTAACTCCAGCCTATGCTTTTATAATACCTCCATTTTTATATCTATATCCAGAATACCTAGTAGTATAATAATTAGATGGATCAGCTACTCCCTACTCAGATAACCATTCTTGATATATTTTATCTCTCCAATAGGGAATATCGTGATAACTTCTTTCTGAAATAGTATTATTTTTATTATCCCATACAAATCCAGTTTGATTACCTGTATCAATATCCTATATGTAATAGAGATCTGGATTATCACTGAATTGACTTGTTTTATTCTAACTTTTTAATGCACTAAGAAGAAACTTAATTGCTTCCTATCTACCTATATTAGGATTTTCATGAGTAAATGTATCTCTAATATATTTCTCTCTATAAAAATCATAAGTATCATCTAACAAGGCAGCATATAATGATTTCTAAAGCGCTTCGGAAGATTGATTCATAAGAGCTTGTGCTACTCGATCTATAGTATTTTTACTACGTGATGTAGAATACTGTAAACTAATAGGAGACATTAATGTTCCTGAAAATTGTGGATATTTCTATGCAACCCACTGTAAAAATCCCTATCTTTCTGGAGTTTCTACTACTTGTGAAGGTTCTTCATCTGAGGCTTGTCCTTGCTAAGTAGTAAGTAGATTCCTAAAATCTAAATTCCCAAACACTTTATTTAGAGCTAAGTAATCACCAGCATCTATTTTCCCATCCTAAATTGCTGACATAGCTGATTGTATATCAGTTAGTATCTAACTTTTATCTTCATTAGAGTACCCAGTAAAGTAAGAATCAAAATTATCATGCCTATCTTTTAGAAACTGATTTATTCTACTAAGTCTTCCAGTAATAGGTCTACTCTTTGTTTCCTCATTGTAGGAATCCAAATCCCAGAAATTTCTAACATCTCCCCTATCAGAACCATATAAACTTCTATTAAATGACTGGGTCATTGAAGTATTACCTTTCCATTTAATCCTAGTATCTGATGTGTCTTCTGGCTTAGTATATTCTTTTGACTTTCCCTAAAGACCATATATATAATTTGCCATTATACCATAATAATCTCTATTCTTTTTATCTGAATTAGTGTAACCTCCTTTTGAAACTCGATATCTTCCGTTTTCAAAAGTGATAGTTCCATTCTTAATACCAGTCATAATATTATTGTAAGCTTCCCTAAATTTGTCGTAGTCTGTATCACCTCTTTTTATACTACTAACAAAGTCATCAAATCCCATGTCAGCAGATCTCTATAGGTCATCAAACTGATATTGCTTACCATAATGTGTATATAATATAGGAGTTTTATCTCCTTCTGCCATTTTTAATACCATATAAATAAAAATAGGGAAGGGAGGTATTACATCTCCACTTCCCTTAAAATTAATGTTTAATTCTTTTTGAAATTGTTAACTTTGCTCCATGTCTAGCAAATACAGGTTCACCTTGTGGTTCTTGGGGAGCTTGCGTCTGCTGCATAATCTCCAGAATAGCTTGACATACTTGCATAGCTGCTTGACAATCTTGGCCTTGAAGTGCTTGCATTGCAAGTTCAGCTAACATTGCCATAGGATCTTGCTGTTCACTAGGAGCTGGTGCTCCACCTTCAACTGGAGCGCCTTCCATAGCTGCAGGATCTTCAACAGGAGCAGTAGGCTGCATTTGACCTCCCATTTGATGCTTCTTTACATTTTGTTTAATTGTAATTTTCATAGTTATTAATCATTTAAATTTAAATTAATTATAATGTCAAATGTATATAAATAATTTGTTAATTCAAAGTTTATTGACCACTTTCTACATATTCAGCAGGACGAGTATCCTAACCCTTAATAACTTTGAACATGTAACGACCGAGTGATTTATAATCTTTATCATCCTTTGATAAATCTGCTTTTTTAGCTTTCTTAATTAATATTTTAGTTTCACGCCTCGAAACGATCCTCTCACCCCCAAAAAGTTCCATCTGAGTTGATCCATCCGGATTAAGAACCTTCATAACAGGAGAATCTTCATCATCTATATCTAATTCATCTCCAATTTCAATTCCAGAATTAGGATTTACTTCAAGTACGTAAGCAATATACCCATCGTTAGTTTTTCCTACTACAGCTTCTGTACCAGGTTGACAATTAGAAGCTACATTAACCACTTCTTCGTCTTGGTCTATAAAGATTATATCAAGAGGTATTTCCATTTCAGACATAGTAAAAGTAATTTCTGAAGATTCATCAGGTAAGTAGAATAACATTCCTTCATTCTCTTTTAATTCTTTTACACCTTTTAAACCTTGCTATAATTCTTCATTAGTTTTAGCTTCCTTTACCTCATATTCCTTATCTCCTATTTCAATAGTTCTCATTATTTAGTTCTCCTGTGTGCATTAAATACGCTATCATAATACTATTGGTCATATACTTCACTTGGATTTAATTCTATAGTGAATTCAGAAGGTTTATCAGCCTGTGCTGAGTCTTGTTTTTGAGTAAATTGCTATTGAGAACCAGCTTGTTGTCTTCCTTTTTCAAACCCTTCAGAAAATCTAGTATCAAATTCAGATAATTTATTTCCAACTGTGCCAATTACATATCCAGTAGTTTTCGGAAACGCAAGAGCTAAAG
>NFZC01001055.1_pt1 | contig 15537 bp, 19 predicted proteins | sample 1095391 | NCBI WGS metagenome assembly NFZC01 (sample SAMN03609890, study PRJNA323583) | gut metagenome | isolation source: feces | host: Rattus norvegicus | place: Denmark: Riget | collected 2013
ACTTCGGCTCTCGCCTTTGCTTTATACCATCGGAAGCGTAACACGTTCTCGCCCCCGACCATTGTGTAACTATTAAACAGTGAATTATGGCTGATATTATTGATGATGGCAGTCTTGCCTGCTTACATATCCCAAGGGATGAAAAGAACCGCAGTTTTAACTGCGATGAAACGACCCAATCAAAGTTAGTCAACACTCAATTTTGGGTGGTTGATTTCATTGAGGATGTGCCGACACGTTTCAGTAAAGCGAAAGGCACAAAAGGTCAAACGCTCGTTAAAATCAAGATGAAGAAAGACAGCCCTGACAGCGAAGCACGTAAGTTCTTTACAGGGTCGCAGGATATTTTGTATATCTGTCATAAACTTCGTGAAATGGGAAAGTTCCCAAGATTGGTTACGATGCGTGGAAACGGTAACAGATATTGGTTTGAATAAGACTGATACAGGTTGGTAGTTCTTGTGGGCTTCTGTTCAGCGGTAATGCGAATAACGGTGCGAATGCAGGTCTCGCTTATGCGAATTCGAATAACACCCCCTCGAATACGAATACGAACATCGGCTCTCACCTATGCTATAAAATGCTTATTATAACAGGTCGCGAACCTGACAACATAAACAGAGAACTACAGCCTTGCCCCTTGGCAAAACATTTCGACAAACCCAAAGGTGTTGGTAGAAAAGCCTGTTGTATGGGCTATCGAAGACCCCGATTAAGACAGCAAAGAAAGATGAAACGTATAGGACATTTATACGAACAGATAATTTCGATTGAGAACCTGCAGCGTGCTGATGAAAAGGCACGCTGTGGGAAAACTCATACTTACGGTGTCCGTGTTCACGACAAGAACAGGGAAGCCAATATCCTTGCCTTGCATGAAGCTTTGCTGACCAAGACATACAGAACCTCCAATTATGACATATTTACCGTATATGAACCAAAGGAGAGGATAATTTACCGTTTACCTTATTATCCCGACAGGATAGTCCATCATGCCATAATGAACGTGTTAGAGCCTATATGGGTCAAGACATTTACGCACAACACCTTTTCCTGTATCAAAGGCAGGGGTATAGAGGGATGTGCAAGATATGTGGAAAAACTGATACGCAAGTATGACGGAAAGCCCCTGTATTGTTTGAAAATAGACATCAAAAAGTTCTATCCGTCAATCAAGCATCGGGTGCTGAAAAGTATCATCAGACGCAAGTTGAAAGACGAAGATTTGCTTTGGCTGCTCGATGAAATCATTGATAGCACGGACGGATTGCCAATAGGTAACTATCTGTCACAGTTCCTCGCCAACCTTTTGCTGTGCTATATGATGCATAGATTGAATGAAGTCTATCACGCTGACTGTGCCGAATATGCTGATGATATTATCGTGCTGTCTGACAGCAAGGAGAAATTGAGAACACTGTTCTTTCAGGTCATCAAGCCCATCATTGAGGGCGAACTTGAACTGACCGTCAAAGGCAACTATCAGATATTCCCTATCGCTGACAACAGGGCAGACCGTAACGGTCGTGCGCTTGACTATGTGGGCTATAAGTTTTACAGACATCAGAAATTGATACGCAAGTCAATCAAACAGAATTTTTGCCGTGCTATATCAAAACTCTCAAAGCGTGTGCCACCTGTAAGCCCGATGACATTCAAGCAGGGCATTGCGCCTTGGCTTGGTTGGGCAGCGCACAGCAATTCAAAGAATTTAGTCAAATTATTAATACCAAAAGAGTATGTTAGCATTTTATGACAACAAGCCCTCCGTATTGGAGGCTGTCGGTAACGGTTCCTATAAGTATCGTTTCGACATCACAGAGAAGACCCCCGAAACCGTAACAACGTCATCTGATGACAGCAACGCACAGGAGGGAGAACAGAGAACGCAGTGGCAATGCGAAGAGGTCACAGTGTGGTATCCTGTCACATCAAACAAGATTACCGAAGCGGTCATCACGGAGGTGTGCGACCATAACTATGAACAGAAACTCGTCAACGAGTATAACGCTGCCCAACTTGGACTGTATGGTTCAAAGACAGGAGAGGAAGCGAAAAAGCACATTGCTGCTTATACCGAGTATCTGAATACTCGAGCTGCTCTCAAAGCGCAGGTTGACGCAGACTGTGCCGAACTTGGAATCGAATAAGCCATAATCTGTTTTTAGGCTCTCTGTTGGCTTCAAAATGTGATTACTGTATAATCAGTCATACGCACATAGAAAAGCCAATAGAGAGCAAATTTGAATAAAATAACTCTCACTTGAAAGACGATGAAAATATATAAAAGTAACGGTGCAATCCTGATAGATGTACCTGTCGATGATAACAGTTATCGGCACAGGGAGATTATGGGGGATAACTCGCTGACCCTGTATTTTTCTTTGGCTGAACACCTTGAAATACCTTTGGGGGCTTACGTTGAGTTTGAGGGCGAACGTTACTCCCTCAATCGTCCTGAAGCCCTCAAAATGCAACACAGCCGCTTATTCGAATATACTGTAACACTTGAAAGCGGTCAGGCAAAAGCGAAGATATGGAAGTTCCGTAACCCTGTGGACGGTCGCCTGAAATTTAGCCTGACAGCAAAGCCGCAGGAGCACCTGAAAATGTTTGTTGACAATATGAACATCAGAGACAGGGGGTGGACTGTCGGTAAATATATTGATGCTGCAGAGAAATGTATCAACTATGACCACGCTTACTGTTGGGACGCTTTGGGTCAGATGGCAGAAGAGTTTGATACAGAGTTTGAGATTGTCGGCAAAACAGTATCATTGCATAAAGTTGAATATAACAAGACAAAACCGCTGCCCCTGTCATACGGTAAGGGCAACGGCTTCGTATCGGGTGTCGGCAGGTCAAACTATACCGATACCCCACCTATTGAAATCCTGTATGCACAGGGTGGAACGGATAACATAGACGCAAGTGAATATGGGTCATCAGAGTTACACCTGCCCAAGAACGGAACATTGAAATATGATGGAGATAAGTTTGAGGACGAGAACGGTTTTGACGATAAGAAAGCACGCATTTACGTTGCTGATGACAAGGGGTTCTCAATCCGCAGACTTGACAAGACCCTATCCACGCTCGCAGAGGATAGCCTTGATTGCACAGAGATTTACCCAAAGCGTGTCGGTGTCGTATCAGAGGTCGTGTGCGTTGACGCTGAAAACAACTTTTATGACATCATAGATAGTTCCATTCCCGACACCCTCAACTATGAAGACTGCTTGATTGAGGGTGAGACGATGACCATAATCTTTCAGTCGGGTATGCTGTCAGGCAAGGAGTTTGAAGTCAATTATTATCACGAAGCAAAGGACACCAAGGAGGGCAAGAAGAAAGGCAGACGCTTTGAAATCGTGCCACAGGAGATAGACGGTCAGACTATGCCCAACGAGACATTTTGCCCCAAGAACGGCAATTCTTACGCTGTATTTCACTGTATGTTACCCGAAGCGTATATCAATGCCCATAAGACAGACAGCGACCCTAAGACAGGCGCAGAATGGGATATGATGCGACAGGCTATCAGATACCTGTATGACAACGAGGAAGAAAACTTTTCGTTTACAGGAACGCTTGATGGTATATGGGCTAAGAAAGATTGGGTAAATATTGGTGGCAAGATATTGCTTGGTGGCTATGTTTTGTTCACGGACGCACGTTTCCAAAAGGAGGGTGCGCTTATCCGTATTATTGGCATTAAGGACTATATCAATAGCCCACACAGCCCTGAATTGGAATTATCCAACAGCACTGTCACAGGGTCATTTGGAACGACTCTGCAAACCCTGACATCATCAGAAGTTATCGCAGAAGATTACCACCGAGACGCTTTGCAGTTCACAAAACGAAGATTCCGTGACGCAAAAGAAACGCTGTCAATGTTGGAACAAGCCCTGCTTGATAATTTTACAAACTCTATAACCCCTATCAGCGTTCAGACAATGGCAATGCTTGTGGGAGATGAAAGTTTGCAATTCCGTTTCGTTGACAGCAAAGAAACACCCAATGTTGTGGAGCTGAATATCACGTATGATAACACAAAGCAACAGATACATTGCCCTGCAGCAATCCTGCAACATCTAACTATGGGTATTGACAGCATCAGCCCCTCGCATGAACCGAGCGAATATCGCTTTTGGGATATGGAGGAATACACAAGCGGAACATTGGGCGATGGCTCTAAGAAATACTATCTGTATGCCAAGGTTACCAAAGCAAAGAAAGGTGCAAAAGGAACGTTTTTGCTGTCAGAGAAAGCCATCAAGATTGAAAGCAATGATGACCTGACCAATTATTACCTGTTGGTCGGAATACTTAATTCTGAATATGACGGAGAGCGTAGTTTCGTTCCCCTGTATGGCTTTACAGAGATACTGCCTGGACGCATCACGACAGACAAAATAGTATCATCAGAGGGCAAGAGTTTCTTTGACCTTGTGGACAATGCAATGAAATTGGGCGAGGTGTTTGATTTCAATACGGCAGGGGACGGGAAACTGCGCCTAAAAGGAACTATCGTTCAAAGCCTGTCAGGTGACAGCAATTACATCGGCTGTTACAGAGGGGTGTATAACTCGTCATATACCTATTTCCAAGGCGATGAAGTATCTTATACTATTGAGGGTTGCACCTCAACATATCGCTATATCTACCCAACGGAGACAAGCGGCATTGCCCCAACAGACACCGACCATTGGCAAGTCATCGCCCAAGGGTCAGAGGGTCAGACAGGAGCAGACGGAAAGGATGGCAAAGATGGTATTGACGGCAAGGACGGAATTAGCCCAAATACAGCATATAAAAGCACCGTTTTCAAGAGAACAAATACTGCGCCCTCAACACCGACAGGAGGAACATACGAAAATCCTGTACCAAGTGGTTGGTCTGATGGCATACCATCTGGCGAAGCAAAACTATGGGCATCCACACGCATATTTTCATCAGACGGTTTAGCCCCTCAACAGAGTGCATGGACAGCCCCTCGACAAATGACTGATATGGCAGATTTCGATGTGGAGTTCTCATCCGTGGAAAACCCAACAGCCCCATCGGGACACCCCAATACCAATACACAGTGGAGTAACAAGAGTGACGAGACCACAATATGGATGGCGACATCACGCAAGAGGAACGGACTTTGGGAGGATTGGCAGGTTAGCCGCATAAAAGGAGAAAAAGGTCAGGACGGCACATCAATTTCCATCAAAGGGTCTGTAACCGATTGGAAAGCCACGCAAGCAGAAGTAGAAGCAGAAGGTCACGTGGATTTCATTTATTGCGCTGTTGACAAACCTTTCTCAATCGTGTATTGGAATGAGGGTAAAGAGCAATGGGAATCTATTGTCCCAAATGATGGTGATGCTTACACAGTTGAAGATAACGGCTCAAATTATGCAAGACATTTGCTTATTGCAGTTGATGGCAAATGGAAAGATGCAGGCTTGTTTAAGGGCGAACAGGGCAATGCAGGTGAGGACGGTAAATCTGCTTACGTTCATATCAAATATGCAAAAAGCCTAACAACGAATGATTGGTCAGATAACAATGGAGAAACCCCTGCTGCCTATATTGGCATCTATTGCGACAACAGCCCTTCTGACCAATTGGTTTGGTCGCTCTATCAGTGGAGTAAATGGCAGGGCGATGATGGCTTTGGATATGAGTATATCTATCAGCGAACAGCGACAAACGCAGCACCAAGCACACCGACATCAGTATCACAGAATGATGACTATGTACCAAGCGGTTGGACTGATGACCCATCAGGGGTTAGCGAAACCTATCCGTATGAATGGGTCTGTTATCGAAAGAAGACATACGGAGTGTGGGGAGCGTTTGTCGGGTCATCATCTAATAACGCAAAGGCTGCTCTGTGGGCAAAATATGGCGCAGACGGGGCTGACGGAGACAAGGGCGATAAAGGAGACACAGGAGATTATACAGAATTGCGGTTTGCAAAAAACGGATCTACAACGACACCTCCTGCTCTGACAAATACCCTTGCCAATCCGACAGGATGGTCAACATCTACACCTGCCGTTGGCATTGCAGAGTATCTTTGGATGACATCTGCTAAAAAGTCATCAGCAGGTATTCTGAAAACGCCTTGGACGACACCTGTCAGAATATCAGGGCGAAATGGTACAGATGGGAAAGACGGTAAGGACGGAGCAGACGGTAAAAGTCCTGCTATGGTGTTTCGTGGCGATTACAGTCACGCTGCAACATATTATGGCACATCATATCGTCTCGACTGTGTGCGTTACAATGGAGCGTATTATATTGCTCGTATTGATGCAGGGGAATTCAGTTCCATAGCCCCACCTGATAGCACAAAGTGGAATGCTTTTGGTGGCTCATTCGAGAGCGTGGCAACACAGTTGCTTCTTGCCGAGAATGCCAATATCGCAGGGTGGATATTCAAAGACGGAAAATTATATTCACAAAATGGGCTGTTTTTCCTAAATGGTGCATCGGGCGAATTTGGTGGAATTATCCGTTCGAGTTTATTCTTTAGTAATTCAAAAGTGGTAACTCTTAATCAATCATCATATACGCAAGTTGAAATTAAGCCAGAAGAAGATTTTGCACAGTGGTATATAATCAATGAGCCTAAGACAAAGACATATATAATTCTTCCAAAGGCAAGCGATTGGGACGGATTGGAACTGTCATTTTTCATCAAGCAATCTAATTGGCAACATGATGTAAATACGACACATATTAAAACATCTAATAATGAATATATGTATTGTAAAATGAATATATATAATATGTGGAGTTCCGATGGTACAGGAAAAATATATACTCTTGAAAATTTTAATAATAATTACATAGGTACAAAAAATTTTTATTGGATGATGCAGCCTAATATGCCAGTTAAATTCAAATCCATTTTAGGAGCATGGTATTGTATTGATGGATTATGGACAGGTGAATAATTATCGTTAAAAGCGATTGTATTATAAACATTTAGTATATTATAAAAAACAAATTGATGGACGCACAGAATGTTACAGAAGTCGCAAAAGGAATCAGCGACTATGGTATGATGGCTGTCACAGCAGCCATTTACCTCCTTTTATCAGCAGCGATGATGATAGCCATATTCAAATGGTTCAAGACCATCATCAACCGCATCTTAGGTCAGCAGACCGAATCAATGAAGCAGTTGGCTGAAATCCAAAGTGAAAACAACCGAATGCTGAAATTCATGTCGGATGGGCTGAAAACCGAAACAATGCTTCGTATCAGAAACCTTACAGGCTTTGCCTTTGACCTGTCAGTCGAACAGGTCTGCCGCCTCGTCAAGCGCATCAGGAAAGAGAACCATATCGCTGACAGGCAGACCACAGCCGCCAAGATACGCAAGTGCTTACAGGTTATCCACGATGACCGCAACAGCCGCTTTGACCCATTTACTTATGGCGGTAAGCCCCTGTCAGACTATTGTAATAAGAGATGGGTTGAAGATGTGGCAAAGGTGGTTGAATCAGAATTATACAATGAAGACGGAGAAAATAACGCTCGCGCCTATACCAATATCAAACTTGCATACGATAATATCAAAACAGATTTCTATCAACGATTAAACGATTAACAACTATGGCAGACGCAAAGAAACTGATACCGTTCATCCTCAAATGGGAGGGCGGTTTTGCCAACCACCCCAATGACAAGGGCGGTGCAACGAACAAGGGCATAACCATTGCCACGTTCAGACAATACATGGGTCAGGACGCAACAGTTGCCCAACTGAAAGCGATGACAAATGAACAGTGGGAAACCATCTTCAAGAAAGGCTTTTGGTTTCCGTTCAAGGGTGACTATATCACGAACCAATCTATCGCCAACATCTGCGTTGATTGGGCTTGGGGGTCAGGAACACGGACAGCCATCAAACAGGTTCAGAGATTGGTCGGTGTTACGGATGACGGTATTGTGGGCAACATCACGCTGTCAGCCATCAACAATGCCAACAGTAAGAAACTATTTGAAAAAATCAAGTCAGCCCGACTCGCTTTCGTGGAAGCGATAGTAAGACGAGACCCAACACAGAAGGTCTTTCTGAAAGGATGGCGCAACCGTATCAACTCAATATCGTATAACGCATGAGAAAGTTAGTTGTTTCCATAATTCTTCTGTCAGCCCTATTATTGTTGCAGGGCTGCTGCCCCTGCCGACACCTGACATCATCAGAGAGCAAAACAGGGATTGACAGCACGAACATTCACTATCGGGAGCGAGTTATACTCGTTCCTGATACGGTGTTCGTTGAGATACCCAATCAGACGGCAGAGCGAACAACAGAGGACAGCGTGTCGCATCTTGAAAACGATTATGCACTGTCAGACGCTCGTATCAATACAGACGGTTCATTGTATCATTCGATTGCCACAAAGCCACAGGCAAAACCTGTTCCAACAGAGAATAAGATTATTTACCGTGACAGCGTGGTTTACAGAAATCGTATTGTCACACAGACAAAGACCGAGGTTAGAGAAAAAAACGTGCCGTGGTATATGAAACTTATTTTTTGGGGGTCTGTTGGGTTCAATATATTGGTGTTGATAACTTATACCATAAAAATAATTAGAACCCACATTGCTCAAATTACAAAAAAATAACTATCTTTGCATCAGTGAATTCAAAAGGAGGGTAAAAATGCCCTCCTTTTTACATTTTTGTTGCCCGTTTGTTGCTCATATTATAGATATGAACAGTTATACCATTGACAATCAGAGTATAACAGATTGTATGATAGATTTTGCATCGGAAAGTAGTCGCCAAAATCAGTCTGTCAAGAGCAATACAAGTCAAACATAAATACAGCAAAATAACTCTCTGATTATTAAAATAAATTAAATCGGAAATAAAATCGAAAGTTTTTCTTTGGTTGTATCTGATTTGTCGTTTTTTTGTTGTTATTTTGTTGCTCAAAACGACAGAACAACAAAAAGCAACAAAACTATGGGTAAATCAAAAGAGCCAATCAGACTGCGACAGCGCAAGACAAAGACAGGTCTTACATCGCTGTATCTTGACATCTATATAGACGGTCAGCGGTCGTATGAGTATTTGAAGTTATACCTTATCCCCGAGAACAACAGAGAGGATAAGCGTAAGAACCAAGAGACAATGAAACTTGCCGAAGCCATCAGAGCCAAGCGAGTGGTCGAACTGCAAAACCAAGAGTTCGGTTTCAAATCCCCCTATAAGGAGGACAGCAACTTCTATGAGTATTATGTGGCAATGTGCGAAGCGAGGTTTAATACTGAAACGATGGGTAATTGGGGTAATTGGAACTCCTGCCTGAAACACCTGTTGCGTTTCGACCCTCATCTGAAAAAGCGGAAATGGAAAGACATAGACAGAGATTTTGTACAGGGTTTCAAAGACTATCTTGAGAACGAGGCTTACGCTTGGTCAGAAGACGAGCGAGACCGTAATAAGGAGCGCAGGCTGTCACGGAACAGCAAGGTATCATACTTTAATAAGCTGCGTGCCTGTTGCAACCAAGCCTATGATGAACGTATCATTCAGTATAACCCGATAAGAGGAATAGAGGGTTTCAAAGCCGAGGAGGGCAAGCGTATGTATCTGACAATAGAGGAAGTCAAACGGCTTGCCAACACCCCCTGCTATTATCCGTCTGTCAAGAAAGCCTTTCTGTTTTCCTGTCTGACAGGGCTTAGGCGGTCAGACATAGAACGGCTGACGTGGGGCGATGTTTATGAACAGGGAAATTTCATGCGTATAATATTCACGCAAAAGAAAACAAGCGGTCTTGAATATCTTGACCTTGCTCCCGAAGCCGTGGAACTGATGGGTAAGAGGGGCGCACCCAATGAAAAGGTCTTTGAGTTCTTCCATTCTCCCACATGCACCAACTCCTGTTTGCGAGAGTGGTGTATGAAAGCAGGAGTAACAAAGCACATCACGTTCCATTGTGGCAGACATACATTCGCCACGATGATGTTAGACCTTGGCACCGACCTTTACGTTGTCAGCAAACTTTTGGGTCATCGAGAGATAGGAACGACACAGATTTACGCAAAGGTTATGGACAAAAACAAACAGGCTGCTGTTTCCGCTATTCCAAGCATATTGAAACAGACGGACACAGAGCCTGACAAAGAGGAAAAGTGATACAGGGCGCACAGGGCTATATACAGGCTGTCTGTGCGCTTTTTGTATCTTTATTGATAAACATATTGCCCTCGCCTGTCAAGAGCCAATGTGCGCTTATTCCGTAATCTTTTACAAGGTATGTAAGCCAGGCAGATTGGAAAATGTCGCTTGACAGGTTCTTTTCAAGCGTGTTCATATTCCAACGGTTTATGCCGTGTTCACGGGTAAAGGTCTGCTTGCCCCTGATGACCTTTGCTTCTTTCAAGAAGTCTAATGTTTGAAAGAAACGCTTGATTATTTTTTGGCTGTCCTTCGTTTGCATAGTCTGTCTGATTTAGATGTTGCTTCGCTGAATTTAGCGTTAATTTCTTTGTTGCGGTCTGACAGCCGTCTATCCAAGTCAGAGAGCGTGTCGGGGTCGTAAACAGGCGCACTTCCTGTTTTGATTGCGTTCTCAAATACACAGACCTCTTCTCCTGTCATCACAGGAAGGTATTTTTCAAGATCCAAGAGAGCCTGAATGTGCGACATCGTTTTCCGTTGCAGGTCAAACATCATACCGACTTCAAGCATTTGCCCCTGACCGAACAGAAACCACCGTGCATTTATTTCAGGAAATGCTGACAGCACAGCCAACACAGGAGACAGCCCAAAACTTTCACCCCTAACAAGTTTGGCGATATATTGTGGCGACCATCCCATCATTTCAGCAAAGGCAATCTGCTTGCCCCCTGCTTTGTATTCTATAATTTCTAATAATCTTTCGTTCATAAATCATTTATATTACGTTCAACTCCTGTTATCTTTGTTACATCAGTATCGAAATAGACAGTGGTCATATTCCCGACAATGCTGTCAGCAAAGGCACACCTCAATCCTACCAACTCTCGTTTTCGGTTTTCCAACCTATATTTCATTTCAGTCCTCGCAGCCTCCGTTCTTAGAGCGAAAATGATTTCTGACAGGCTGCTTACCTCTTCACGTTCTTTGGGGTTGAGCAGTCTTTTCTGCATCCTTTGGTTCATGATGATAGAATCTGCTGCCCACTGTAAATTCAGAGCAGCCATATTGCACGAGTGTACATCTGTATATCCGTAAACGCTGTCAAGATTGTCAACAGGGTATTGAGATAGGTTCTTCGCTTTGACGAGGGCTGTTGCTCGTTCTGTCGGTGTTCCATGTGGTCTGTCAGCGCACCCTATCAATACGGCTGTCATCAGAGCAAGGTAGATTAATTTTGCTTTCATAATTCAACTGTTTGTATTATAAAACGTATTATACTTATGGAGGTGTGACCAAACTTTAGTTGTGTTTAGATAGTTCGGAAATCACACCAACTAATCTTTCTATTTGTTCCATTGCTTTTTCGGTCATCTTACGCTGTGCCGTAATCTCTGAAAGCATTTCCTGTATGGCTCTAAAGGAGTTCACGTTGGAAGCATTTCCTGCCACGGCTATACTGTCATTGGAAGCCTGAACCATTGTCTGTCCCTGACCCTCAAAGAATATACATGGACTGACATTAAAGAAGTTAGCAATCTTTTTTAGGGTGCTGATTTCGCAACTATCCCGAGCGTAAATCTTGCGAAGCCCTGTATCGGTTAGGTCAATGTATGCACACAGGTCTTTGACTTTTTTGTTTTGCTGTGCGAGCAGTGATTTAATCTGTTCTTCAATCATACTATAATTCTGTTTCTAAGTTAAATAATCTTAAATTACTGATGAAAGCAAAACTATTATTATGTGTAATCAGAATATTTGTTTTATCTTTGCATCAGGTTACGGTAAAATAACCGCACAAAGTTACAAAATAATAATTAAAGTCGGAAATAAACCGATAAGTATTTTCAAGAATTATGGATAATTTAACAATTCAACCCCAAAGTCAGCCTGTAAGCCATTTGGCAGAGACACAGGCAAAATTCAAGGGAATGCACCCCGACAGCATTATCCTGATGCGAAGTAAAGATTGGTATGTGACTGCAAATGAAGATGCCGTCACAGTATCAGAAACGCTTGGTATCACTCTGACCAAGACAAAGCAGGGAGAGAAACAGGCAGGATTCCCTTATACCGCTCTTGATATTTACCTGCCGAAATTGATTCGTGCAGGACACCGTGTTGCAATAACAGATTTAATTTAATTCTTAATAGTATGGAAGCAGAAAGAAACATTCCCATTTTCAAGACACCCTGTCAGACAGAACGAGAGGAGCGTGACTTGGCTATTTACAATGAGTATCAGCAGATGACATCTGTTGAAGGTCAGAGCAAGACGCTCGTAACCGAATATCTGATGAAGAAATATGGCATACATAGCCAAGGCACAATTTACGTCATCAGACAGAGAGTAGAGAAACGCTTACAGGCACAGAGAAAGGAGGCTGCTTTATGAGAAAGTTCATTCAGTGGGGCATCCTGTCTGTTCTGATGACTGTCGGATTTTTGGCATTTTTGGTTTTGGCAGGAGAGGACAACCCTTATGACCCAATGCCATTTTTCAAGTTTTTCATTCTGAAACTATCAGCGTTAGCCGTCTTGGGCGGTTGCGTATGGACTGGCAAGGTCTGCGACAGCAAGGGCTTGCTGCCTGACATAAAGGAGGAATGACCTATGAGCAGCGAGGAATACAAGCAAATCAATTCACGGCTTGACAGGATAGAACAGCTTACGCTTATTGGAGTGAAGAATGTTCTAAGCCTTGAAGAAACCGCTGCGCTGACAGGTTTCTCCGTGGGTCATCTGTATCGGCTGACATCACAGAAGCAGATACCGCACTTCAAGAAGAACAGGAAACTGTATTTCCGCAAGTCTGACATTGAAGAATGGCTGACAGAGAACAGGGTGCTGACCAACAGCGACATTGAGAGTAAGGCAACAACTTATATGGCAATCCATAAAAAGCATTAAGCGATGATTATACCGACCGAAATATCCGCAAAGTTTGACGCTTGGTTCGCCAAAGAATACGACCGTATGCGTGAACGGCTAAGCCTGTCATCACGGTTTGACGAAGACGCTTTTCACGATGCCTATATCAGCACACGCAAGCGTTTCAAGGAGAGCCTTGACAGACTGCCAAATTTTGCTCTCCTGTTCACTTCGGAATACAGGCGGTTGAGCAGGCAGCATATCAATGACAATTTTGCTGTCTATTACCCCGATAGCCTGTTTTTCAATATGGTTGCTGATAACAGCCCCGAGCCAATGACACAACCCGACAGAATAAGCGACAGAGGTTGGCTCGTCTATTCTATCAAGCAACACGTCAAACATAACAACCCTCCCCTGTATGTTATGATATGGGAGAGCCGAAACATCACAGGGCTATCATACCGTGACATCAGTCAGGTATCGGGTTTCTCTGTGCCAAGAGTGAAGAATTGTATTGAGAGTATCAACAACGATGTGCGACAGCACTTCTCAATAACGGCATAACTATGGAACTGAAAATATACAAACGACAGAAGCCACAGGTATATGCCAAGCCCTCAACGGTCAGGCTATGCCACGTAAACCGCAAAGACGAATACATTGCTTTCAATGTGTGCGCCATCAATGAGATTGGCATGACACAGGGGCAGAGGGTTCTCTTTGCACAGGACACAGCCACCAATGCTTGGTTTTTCACTGTGGGGGCTGCTGATGACCTGACAGAGGGCAGCAAGCTGCGGTTACAGAAGACAGGCGAACGGATAACCTCGCTCCGCTGTCAGAACAAAGAGGTGGTAACGGCTATCCTTGACAGGACAGACTATGAGAGCGCAACGTATCACATTGCCAAGAACCCTCAAAGACAGGATGGCAGAGAGTGGTACAGAATACTGACAACAACGCCTTTCAGGGCAAAACAATAATTTATTCACAATTAAAATTCCACATTATGGAAAACGAAATCATCGAAATCAAACAGGCTGATATGCTTCAGGCAATCAACCGTGCAGAGGTGGATATTCAAATCGCCACTGCAAAACAGTACCCAAGGGATTTATCCCGAGTTTTGAACCAAATCAAGACCTATGCCACAATGGATATGGAAACGGCAGAGGACTGTTTCTATGCTCTCCGCAGGGGCGAGGGCAGCGACCAACAGGTCATTGAGGGGGTCAGTGTTCGTCTCGCTGAAATCATTGCATCAGCGTGGGGTAACATCAGAGTCCAAACCCGAATCATCGGCAACGATGGACGCAAGATTACCGCTATGGCTATCTGTCACGACCTCGAATCCAACGAAGCCGTATCAATCACTGTTGACCGCAGGATTACCGACCGCAACGGCAAGACTTATAGCGAGGATATGCAGGTTGTGACAGGCAACGCAGCGAGTGCAATAGCATTCCGCAACGCTGTCTTGAAAGTAGTTCCTAAGGCTGTCACGAAGCGAGTTATCAACGAAATCAAAGAGGTTGCATTGGGCAAGTCAATCGACCTTGAAACTCGCAGACAGCGAATGGTTCAATACTTCACGCAGATTGGGGTAACACAGTCTGAATTGCTGACCTATTGCGGAGTGAACAGCATTGAGCAGATAGACGCAAACCTTGTCTTTGAGTTGAGAGGTCTCGCCAATGCCATCAAGGAGGGCACAACATCTGTTCAGGAAACATTCAAGGCGAACACCGCAGACAGCAAGGCTATCGCTGACAGCGCACGCAAAGCAGTGGAAGCAAAGAAAGACAAAATCGCACAGGCAATGAACCAAGCCACAGGCGCAACCGCACAGGCAGAAACCGTTGACCCCGAAACAGGGGAGATTATTCAGCCTGTCACAGAGAACCCTGCCCCCAAGGCAGAGAGCAAGACCAATAAATCATCAAAAGAACCCTCTAAATAAGCGATTATGGAAATTGACATAAAGAACATCATGGCTGCATACGAAACAGCCACAGAGAGCGAGAAAATCCTGTTATCAACCCTGTTTCCTGACCTGTCACTTGGTCAGACGGAGAAAGCCCCTGATGACAGACCTGTTACGGAACGCATCAAGACCTTTGAGGACGCTATGCTCGCATTGGGCGAGGAACACCCTCTTGTCAAGGAATGGCACTGTGGCGAAAACCTGTCATCAGACCTTGAAGCATATCTGCAACTGCGAGTGATATGCGCTGCCCTCAACGAGGGTTGGGAACCACAGTTTACCGAAGACGAGTGGCGATGGTTTCCCTGGCACGTACTTTGGACAGAAAGCGAACTCGCTGAAAAGTCTGATGATTGGAAAGCCAACCGTCACCTGATAATGATAGGCGACAAATATCAGTCTGAATATGCGGGTCTCGCTTATGCGTCGTCGCATGGCGCCCCCTCGGGTGCGACTGCGAACGTCGGCTCTCGCCTTTGCTTAAAGAGCGAAGCTCTCGCCACGTATTGCGGTAAGCAATTTATTGACCT
>NFZC01001927.1_pt1 | contig 15430 bp, 16 predicted proteins | sample 1095391 | NCBI WGS metagenome assembly NFZC01 (sample SAMN03609890, study PRJNA323583) | gut metagenome | isolation source: feces | host: Rattus norvegicus | place: Denmark: Riget | collected 2013
ATTTCTCCACATCTTAATTTAAAATCAACTGGTTTATTTTTGCAAAAATATTTTCTTTCTAATTGTTCAATATCAACCTTCACAACTATTTTCTCCTAAATTAGAAACCATTATTGTCATTACTAAATTAGAACCAAATGCTGTTTTACCATTATTCACAACTAACCTAGCTTGTGACTCTCGACTTAATTCTTGATTAAATTGAAAATAACTTGTTCCAATTCCAATATCTTTACCATTTAATAATTCAAGTAATGTTTGTTGAATAAAATCAATCCTAGGAACTGGAATTCCATCTAAATCCATTAAAGCTATTTTTTCTCCTGTGATAATAAGAAATTCATAAAGAACAATAGCATTGTATTGGTCTGTAGGTCGAATATTAATTTGGTTCAATCTAATTTGTGTCATAGAATCAACTAATTCACTTGACACAAGTGGTTTCAAAAAAATCCTATAAGAATTTTCATCATTCTCATTTTTCCAAATTAAGTCCATTTTTTGTTTAAATGTTAAGTTCGGTTTAGATAAACAATCATAATCTGAATAGTACAAAACTTTCCATAAATCTTCATTATTGCTTTTAGCAATATACTCTATGATTTTATATGGTATTTTAGGAAGAGAAATAAACTTATTATACAATGGTTTTAACATTTATTAATGCACCCCCTAAAATAAACTAACTAATTTAATATCAATTGATTCTTCATAGTCACCACATATAAATGTAAGTGTTAATGGTTTATCTTTTGATATCTTATTATTTGCTACTTTAAATTGGTTATTTCCCATATCTACAATAAAGTAATAACTACTATCTAATCCACTTGGGATACATTCTACTTTGTCTTCTTGTTTAACTCCATTTTTATAAAGATTAGCATTAATCACTTCTACTTGTAAATAAGGAATCTCTGTTATAACAGGGTCAATTACAATGTCTGATTGAATAACAATTTCTTCTTTTATACTTATAGTAATATTTGAACATACATTACTATCTTTAATACAAGCATAAATTTTACATTGTTCTCCATCATTTCCAACCAATTCATAATTACCTTGATTGTCTATTGTAATAATTTTATCATTTTCTGATTTCCATATAATTTCTCTATTCACTTCTTGACCATTCAATGTTACAATACAATTAAGTTTTCCAGTAAAACCTTTAATCTGTTCAAATGATTCTTCAAGAATTTTAATAGAATATTTGTATTCTGTAGAGTCTGCAATATTATTTTCTAAATCATCATTTGGTTGAATTGTATCAATAGTACAATCCATAAATAATAAAGGAACATCTGACGTTACATAATCTTGTTGCATATAATTATTAATTGCATTGTACTTATAAGGAACACCATTAAATAAAAATCTTGTATTTTTTTTAATCTTATGTGTATGTTTGTTTCCTTGTACAATTATTGTAACTCTTCCACCAAGACTTGTTACATCAGCCGTTACGCTAGGTTGTGTTGCTGACAATGTATAATCTAATATACATGGATAATCATATAATTGACCACTTTCTTTATCAATCCATTTAAGGTGATTATTACATCTTCTTATTTTAATATTTGAAATACTTTCTAAATCTGTTGTGCTATCATATACTAACCAATAGTTATTATCATATTGATAATACAACCCTCTTCCAACATCATGAGTACATTCTTCAAAATATAAAGAACGATAATCATTTGCATCTTTTTCTGTATTCGTAGTAGAATCTGTTACAGTTCCTACCCATGCTTCAATTTCTTGATATTCTTGATTAAATGGAATTTTTTCTTCTAAAATAGTTCTTTTAATTGTTGTATCTTCAAATAAACTAGTAATAGTTGCTTGTTGTAAATTTCTCCAACTATCATTTGGAGATTCGGCATAATGATTTATATAATTATTAAAAAATTCCATTATAAATCTCCAAAGAAAGGCAACTTATTTAAATTCGCACCCTGATATTCATTAATTTCTTGAAGATAATCTTCTTTTAATTTATCAAGATACTCTGATTTTTGTTTTAAATTCGCCTGTTCACTTTTTATTTGAAAATCTCTTGTGCTTAAATGTAATTGAAATTGAGTTACATCTTGCACTTTATTTTTAAACCAATTATATACAACTATTTTAGAAAGAATACTTTTTTCTTTTATAGTTAATTCATTATTAAAAAAATATACAGTTCTTTTAATAGGTTCTTCGTCTTCATTTAAAAATTCTATTTCTTCTGAACTATATGACAAATCATTTAAACAACCATTAAAATCTGGTATTCCAACAGTAAGTAATCCCCTCATAAAAGTATAAAATACTTCTGGTTCTGTTTTATAGATTTTATCTAATTTATAATCTTGTATAACTACAAGTGCTAAATCATATATTTCTTCAAATCTTGTACCCATACAAGACCTCCTAATTATTCAATTCTTTTTAAATCTTCTGCCATCTTTTCAATATTAAATTTTGAATTTCTACTAATTTTTGCCAATAAGTTTCTATCGTAATATTTTCCTTTATTCATATTTTCAGCCATTTTAGTAGCAGTAGATTCTTGCATCATTCTTGACATTCCTAAAAATCTATCGACATCTGTTTCAGAATTTAATTCAAGAATTGAATCAATAGATTTTTTGTCATTTAACTTCTCATATTCTTCTGTAAGTCCAAGTTCTTCTACAATGTCTGAATCACAAATGTAAAATAAACCACTTTCAGCTTGTCTTCTATATAATGGAATAGAAAGAATTTTATCTAAATCATCAAGTTTAATAGTATTACTATCTCCATATTTTTCAAATTTAAATACTCTTCCAGCACCCATTTCTTCTGTAGAAAGAATAAGCATATTTTGAATTAAACTAATAACTTTAGCTTTTCTTGATACAACTTTTGTTTGTTCAACAACAATATTTGGTTTAGAATTTTCATTTAATTTTTGTTGCATTTCTGCCATTTGTTGTTGCATTTGTTTAATAATTTCTGCCAAATTATCTCTTTCTTGTGAAACCTTTTCAAGTTCTTCATTTTTATTTTCATCTATTTTCGTAGCAGTTCTAGCCATAATTTATTTTCCTTTCATAAAATGTCAATTATGTAAGAGGGGTTGCCCCCTCGATTTATTAAGCATTCAAATCAATTACACCAGCAATTGAATTAGTAGCACACATTGTATCCCAAGCTTTTGTTGTTGTTGCTTCTTGAGATAAGTTTGCGTTATCAAATTGTCCATCTTGATGAGACAATGTTCCACCAACACCAACTTTGATAATCTTATCACTAGATGGAGATACAATGAAAATCTTTGTATCATCTAATCTCATAGAATAATCAGTGCTTGTATAATCAGCAATTTGAGCCATAGGAACTACGTCATACCCATTAAAGTTTGTAAGGTGTCCAACTCTTACATATTCATCATCTAATAAAATTCTAAGATTTAAATTAGAAGGAAGAATAGTTTTAAGAGCAATTGGTGTGCCTACAATGACAGCTTTTCTTCCACCATTAAATGCAGTTACAGTTTCACAAAGTCTTACAATTTCTTTTTCTTCATAGTTTGTAATTCTTAGCTTTGTAGGAATTACAGATTCATCTGTTGCGGCTACGAATGCTTGATATGATTCATAAAGCATTTCAGATTCAATAGAACGAGCAACTTTCATTACTTCTTTGGCAATTGATTTTCTTCCAGTCATAATTTCAAACAATGTAGCACCAACTGTAACTTCGTGATTAATTGGAGTTAATGTAACTGTTTGATTTTCTAATTTTTGAGCAGGAGCAGTTCTTTGTCTGTATCCGGCTTTAGATACATTATATAAACCATTGTTTTCAAGGTCAAAACTTAAAGAATCTCCCCAATCTGCAAATTTAATTTCTGCAATGAGACCCATAGAACCAAATAATGTTTCTGGAAGAATCATATCAATCATTTGGTCTTTAATAGCATCTGCAAAAGATTTAACCATTGGGTTCATACAATATTGAGCCATATATCCTTCACCATAATCTTCTGGAGACACTTTAGAGCGTCTTGCAACTTCTTCTGCAAATAATTTATTGATTACTTTTTCTTTATCATCTAGTGATTTATCACTGAATTTCTTTCCTTGAACACCTCTTAAAGATTGTACATGGTCTGCATAATCTTTAAAAACTTTATAGAGTTCAGAAGATGTTTCAGCAAACTTTTTTACTGTATATAATTCTTTCATCTTTCAATAATTCTCCTTATATTATATTAGTTTTGAGCGCATTCTGCAATAAATACTTTTACTTGTTCCATTCCAATTTTTGCTTGTGGCATTGGAATAGTCTTAACTTGGACAACTTTAAATGAAGTAGTCGCTTCTGTTGGACTTGTTTGTTTTCTTGCAAGTTGTCCACCTGCTTCTGGTTCAAGATAATCTCCAACTACTACAGAACCTAAATCAGAACTTTTGATATTTCCTGCTGTAAAACCTACTAAATCCCCAACTTGAAGTTTAAAAATATCAAGAGGTCTATTTTTAATATTTGTATAATCTCTTGGGTCAGCAGATAGACCAGCAAAATATTTGTCATCCACTACTGTATAATGTTCAGATGGGTTATAAGCCATCCATAAACCAACTTTTCCCGTTGCTTTTACTTGTGTTGCAGTAAAAGCATCACCTTTCATTTCTCCAAGTTCAACTAATGCACCGCCATCAAGGTCTGCTTCACATAGAGCTGTTCTATTATATGCGTCTACATTTTTAGCCGCAATTCTGGTTTCAATAATATAACCTTTTTTAGCCATTTTATTATTCTCTCCTTAACTGAATTATAAATATTTATTATAAATGTCATCTACTGTTTCTTCTGTAGATTTATTTAATTCTTTTGATTTTGCTTCAAAAGTCATAATTTCTTCATTTTCTTTATTTTTCTTATGATTTGTTTTTGATTTTTCATAAGCAAATGCTTTTACTTTATTTTCAAAACCTTTTACTTCTTCATATTTACAAACCATACCTTCTTTTTTAAGGTCTTCAAACTCTTTTTCATCAAGGTCTTCTTTTACATCTGCCATAATTTTATTTACAACAAATTCTTTATCTTCTTTCATTCTATTCTCTTGATAAGTTTTAAGTTCATCACGTTCTTTTGCCATTTTAAGATATTCTTCCATGATGATTTCTTTATCTTGAGCATACATTTTATTAATCATTTCTTTATATTGCTCTGTTTCATTTTCAAGAAAAACTAGACAAACAGTAGTATCTACATTTGCATCTGTAGACATTTTCTTTTCTTTCTCTTCTTCTTTATCATCCTCATCATCATCTTTTTTTTCTTCATCTTCTGACATTTTCTTTTTAGTATCTTCTTCGGAACTTGATGGCTTTTCTTCTTTTTTATCTGGTTCTTGTTCAGCCATTTCTTTTTCTTTGGTTTCAGTTTCTTCAACTTTAGCCATTTCTTTTTCCTCTTCGGCTGTAACTTTCTTTTCTTTATTTGCCATTTTTTCCTCCTTATTTTCTTTAAATTCTAATTCTTTTTTTCTTTTTTCTGCAAAAAGTTTTAAATCTAAATGATTTTCTTTTTCTGCAAATTGCATAACTTTAATTTCAGCACCTTTACAAGATGGTGAATATTTGAGTCCTAAAATTGTAACACCATGAATTGAAAAGGATAAAATTGGTTTTTCTCCAAATTCATCTTCTTCACCTTCTGTACAACTAAATTCACAACTCACAGAACGAAAATTAATATCTTTAAACATTTGAACAACATCTGTTGCATATAATTTACTTATTAATCCTTCAACTGTTATAAAAGTTTTTCCATCTTTTTCTTCAAATTTAATTTCTTGTTCTTTAGGAATGTATCCTAATATACTTTGGTCTGGAACATGAGTTGTTGTATCATTCTCATATTTTTCAAATTTTCCAATGATTAATTTACCAAGAATTGTATGTGCATCACGTTTAAGCACTTCTAAAGAAATAGGATTTCGATGAGAATTGCTTTTGTCACTAATCGCCCATATTTTTACATGGGCAAAATCTACATCATCGTCTTCTCTAAAAAGTTCAATATCATTTATGGAGAATTTTTTAATTAAGTCCATTCTAAATTATTCACCTCCATAAATTCAACTATTTTATTATTTTTAAAATACCAAAATTTTTTACCATTAAAATACTTTGGATAAAATCCATTTAAATGTAATATATTAGAAATATCGCTTGGTACACAAATATAAAATTCAATTTCTTCCTTACTAGGGATTCCACGAATAATCATATCAATCACCTAAAATCCAGAAATGTTGTTTAATATGTGCATCAAAACTTGCATAATTATTCCCATAAAGTTTTAATTTATCTTTTAACAAGATAACTTGTTCTACAATAGGATTAAAATCTTCAAGAATATCTAATAAATCAGCATAAACATGAATATCTCCATTTTCTTGAATTGATTTACAAGCACCAATTAACATATTTTGAAAATTAATTGCTCTTGATTCCAATACGTCAATCATTTCTTCAATAGAAATATAATTTTCTTTTCCTTCTGGAGTAGCACCATATTCAACTGAAATATTATATCTTTCTAAACATTTTTCTCCAATTTCATCCGCAATCATTGGGTATAAATGTGCCATATGTTGATGAATTAACCTTGCTGTATTATTCATTGCAAATTCAACACCCAAAACACTTACTAAACGGTCTAATACTCTATTTTCAACGAAAGATTGTTCAATTAATTGATATAATACATTGATTGTATTTTCACTTACATTCATTTTATCACCCACCTCTATAATCCTTTGTCGTAATTTCCATATTCTTGAGACACATTACCAGATTGGCTTAAATCATTACTATCTTTTTTAGGTCTTCCAATATCATTACCATTTGACATCGTATTGACATTTAACAGCATTGATAAATTTTCAACCATTTCACCATGACATCCCTCTGCTAACATTCTATCAAATTCTTGTGGTTTCAAACCTAAAATAGATGCATAATAACTAGAATTAAAAACAAAGCCTTTATCTGCAAATTTCATAGCCAAATCAGCTTGGTCTTTACGATAAAATGTATAATTCATTCCAGTAAATTCAAATTTAAATTTATATTTTCTTGTTTTCTTATTTATAAAATAATTTAAGAAAGAATTAAACTGATAATATAAATTTTTCATTAAATTATAATCTGTCTGAACCATAATTCTTAATTCTTCTTGATTTGGTTTGCTTGTAGAATATACAAGTGTACTAGCACTTGCACCTTGAGCCGCACTTTCAGAATATTTATATGTAGACATTAAAGGATTTTGGTCATTATATTGCATAAACTTAGTTTCTTCTGTTGGCATAGCAACTGGTCTTACATTTTTTCTTAAACCAGACTGAACTTTAGATAAAAATGCTCCAACCATTTCTGGCGTAATTGCCCATTGATTAGGTTTTTCACCAGATTTCGCACCATCAAAAATTCTTAATTCACCAACTAAAAGAGCATAAGCACTTGCAATATCTTTATCTCTTTGTAATTCTTCTATTTCTGGATTCAATATACTTGACCTTAATAAATAAGAAAAAGGTGGTATATTATTAAAGTTACCATCATTGAAAACAAAACAAAATGCTCCATCTTTTACAGATGTTTGATGATAATAAGAATATGTACCATCTCTCTTTGAAAGATCATTATAAGGTACATATTTATCATATCCTTCTGCTTTAAAAACATCATTATAATATTTTTTAAAAACATCTGGATATAAATTTAATGATGTACTTGGATTTAAGAAATATCCCATATTAAAATCAAATAAAGGACAAACTGAACTATTACCAGTTATAATACATTGTTTTTGTGGTAATATTTGCAAAGCTCTTTGAGGATATTCTTCATCATTATTATCCCTTAACCAAGTATAAACAACATTAGTCCTTAGCATTTCGTCTACCATTTGTTTAAAATATCTTTTATAATCAAAAGAATCTAACCATTTATGCATAATAGTTATATCTTTTTTATATTCTTCTGATTTATAATCAGAATTATCTTTAACATTTATACAATTATATCTTAAATCAAATGAAAGAATATTTGAAAAATATTTAATAGTTTTTGCATAAATAGCTTCTGTCCATTTCATCCATTCTGAATAAGATTGTAAAACATCTTCACTATCTTGAATAGATTCAAACGCTTTTATAATTTTTTCATAAGTAGGAACTTTTGCATCATTATTAAGTTCCTTTAAATTTTGATTTAAAATATAAGGATTATAAAGACCAAATTCATTTTGATAATAAGATGGATTATAAATCTTATTAGCAAACTCTAACACTTGGTAGACCTGTTCTTTAGATAAATCTTGATTATCATTATTAGATTGTGAACGTGGTCTTCTTGCCATTAATTATCTCCTTACCATAAGTTTATATTATTAAAATTACTATAATCTCCACTTAGGAAATCCCAAGAGGAATCATCGTATTCTTCATCATTATCATTCTTCGACATTTTATTTTCTATCAATGACATTATATAATTTCCATAAGTACAAGAAATTATCTTATCCTTTGTTCCAGTTCTAGGTTCTATTAACTTAACTTTTCCATCTTTCCATTCTTGAGAAAGATTTACTGCTTCATTTATTAATAACATAGTTTGAACATAAGGCAATCTAATTTCTGTTTTTTCTTCAATTGTCATGGTAAAATAAGATTTGTCATTTTCAAAATTCTGTTCAAATTCAATATCTTCAATAAGAAAATCTATTTGATTATCATTTATTTTTCTTTGCATATCTAACCACATAATACTATTTAATTCAGAAGTTCCAATAATAGGAATTATACAAGGAATGGCTTGTGGGTCAATTGTTCGAGAAACCAAATCATCAATCTTTCCTTGTGGAACTACATTTAAATTTGTATCTCTGACTACTGTAAAACCATGATTATTCCAATTAAGATTATCTCTTTCCGGATGATTGTATTCTTTAGTTAGTAAATTGTAATACACTTCACCGCCATTACGCAACAAATTTTTTGAGTATGAAAATTATTTTTTAATCTACAGATTCCCAATTATATCCTCCAGCAGTTTTGCTTTTCCCGTTTATTGCATTGTTTATAGAGGCAATACAAATATTATTTTCTTTTCCTGCTTGAGTTTGGGATTCATATATAACCCCTGTTTCAACACATTTTACTTTTTTAGTATGTGTTGGTTTATGGGTTTTACCTTTTAATGCTTCTGATATTTTCTTTTTTGTATCTTCTGAATGTTTCTTTCCATACATTCCGTTTAATTCACCAAATAAATGTTTATCATAAAAATAGTTGTTTTCTCCACTCATTTTATCTGACCAAAACTTTTTATATTCTTCATCTTTCCATCTTTCTTTTAAAAACTCAGAATGTTCTGCTTTCCATTCTTCTGAATGTTTTTTTCCATACATTCCATTATTTTTTCCAGAAACTTTTTCTCTATTTTTAGGGTCTTTATAATATTCTTTCTTGTATTCACTTAATTTTTGCTTTTCTTCATCTGACCTTTTATATCCTAATGTTGTCTCTGCAAAAGCACAAATATTGTAGCCATTTTCTTTATCATAAGATTTATAATAATCTAGCCAATACTGTTCTCTTTCTGTAAGAATATCTCTATTATTTGGTAATTTTTCTAATATAGAAATGTCAAAATTTTCAATTCCATATTTTTCAAAAGCATTTTTTAAGTATTTATTCGTTCTAAGTTTTTTATAAGAACTCATTCTGTTATAAAAATTACTTGCTTGACCAACATAATGTTTTCCATTAATTAAATTAGTCCACAAATAAATACAACTAAAACTAAAATTTTTTCTTTGAATTGATTTCATTAATTTTCATAAAACTAATATTCCCTTTCTGCAAAAAAGTTTATATTTATAAAAAGTAGTAATCTTATTATTGCAGTAATAAGAAAAGGTAGCTATCCTCTGTCCTACTATTTTATTTTATTCTTAGTTTTAGGTTCGCTAAACCTACTCGCTCATTAAAGAGCCTATATATTTCTATATAGATAAGACTATATCTTAACTTTATATTTTAACATAAAGTTCTCACCGCTTCGGAAACCAATAGCTTGTTTCCTACTTCCTTATGGAATAGTCGTTGAGCCTTCCTCTATTCGAGGCTTGGTTGCTGATTACCCATTGTTACATCTCTATAATTTTCAAACATTCACACTTAGTCTTATTTCATACTTATGTTGTAGTTTATAGAGCTTTAGGGCTTTCCAGCAGTTCGATGAGTTTTACATGAACTCAGTAATAAATCCATAATTAAATAATCACATTGATAATCCCAAAAAAGTTCTCTAATTTTTCTTTCGCAACCCTCTGTATCACTAGCATCATGAGTTGTTAAATATTCAACACCTCTATGAATCTTTTTATCTTCATATATTCCATACATACAACCAATACTTGTATTATCATTTGCTTCTTTTGATGTTGTGTTTGCAAAAGCAAAGTCTATAAATAATAATCTTCTTTCATTAGATAATTTCTTTCTATTTTTTAATTTACCATTTCCATTTATGTCTTTTGTTTTAGGAGGCTTAAAGGCATTTTTAATTACTTGATTTTCTTTAAATTTCTCTCTACTAAAAAATGCATCTTCTGCTTCACCAACCATCTCATTAAGGTCTTCCATGCGATGTTCTAATTCTGAACTTTCTTGTTTTGCTGTATAATAGTCTGCTTTCGTTTTTAATCCAAATATTATTGCTAAATATATATCACCAGCAAAAAAGTTATAAGGTATTTTTTTATTTCTAAAACTATTATAAACTACTTTTTTAAATAAAGTCCAAAACCACTCGCAAGTAAAACGTGCAGATGTAATATATATAGATTGACAATCTTCTTGCCATCTTTCATCTCCAACATATTCTGGCAAATTCTTAAATACAGCCTGTCTTGGGTGAGCCATCTTTGCAAATACAGAATCAATAATTCCTTTTTTTAACAAACGACATTCTTCATAAATAAGGACTGTCGCTCTTGAACCTCTAGAAGAATCTGTAGCAGGAAGAACTTTTATCCAAGAACCATTAAATGTAAATTCTACTTTAACTTCATCTTTACTATCTGTTACATTTATTAGTCCTTTTTTATATAAATATTGTAAAAATGGATTTTCTGGCGAATATTTACCAGCAAATATTTCATCTACCATTTTATCTTTTACCATTCTTCTTGCTTGTTCAATCGTAGATGCAGTTATTACTACTTCACTATATGGTTTAATCATACAAATAGCTATTGCATAAATAGCAACATCAGCAGTTTTAGCTAAACCACGACTACAAATTGCAAAAAATGTTTTACTTACAGACATTAAATATATCATTATATGTTGAAAAGAGAGCAGATTAATTCCTAATCTTCTATGAATATATATATTTATATTACGTCTATAAAAAGTTACCCAGTGTATTAAATTTTCTTCTTTTTTTTCTTTTGAAATAGGTTTGGGTCTATTTGCTTCTTTCTGTTTTCTTTCTTTTATTAATTTTATTAAATTACTATCTTTTTCCATTAATTTTTCCAATCATCTTTTTCAATATCTGGATAATCTTTAGAACCAGTAATTAAATTAATAACAGCTCTCTTAATCTGTTTTCCCCAACCCTTTTTAATATCACACATATCTTTATAATAATCTAAATCAACAATTTCACATGGTTTTTTATTTTCATGTTCCCATGCTTGTCTCTCAATTAATAATTCAACAGTGCTTTTGTCTTTTTCTTCTGCAAAATTATCTATTTTTAATTTTTGCATAAGGTCTAAAATCATTTTTTGTTCATCTTTAGTTGAATCTCCCAATTCATTTCCATCATTGACTAAATCAGCTTTTGCTTCTTTTTTTCTTTTTCTTAGTTCAACTAAACATAATTGTCTATACAATGTTTCTTGTGCAGGAGATAAAATTTTACCATCTGTATAAACATCAAATCTATATTCTAAAAATTGATAGTCTTCAATTGTTTGTTTTCCCCAATCAAGTTCAAACTTTTCATATTCAGCTTTCATAAGTTCTTCACTTTTTCTTAAACTCTGAATATCTCCTAATGCAACATCAGTAGCACTAAAATCATTCCAATTATCAACCTTAGATTCATTTTTAGTTAAACAAGTATAATAATTAGCAAATAAATTATATTCGCTATCTTCTTTTCCACTCTTATCTTTAAATGTTTTAATTCTCTTTTCAAACTCATCGTATGCTTTTCTAATAAATGGAACACCAATTTGAGAACAGGCAAACCACATTGCTGTTTCTAATGTTCCTGTTTGTTTAAGATAATATTTTACAATTTCTTCACAACAATCTTTACAATATAATGTTACTCCATTTTTATGAAATGGATTTTTTGTTGAATAAAAATTTTCTAAAAGGTATTCTCTGCGACATTCGTTACAAAAGGACACCTTTGTTTTGGCATTTCCTCTTGCCATTTTAGTCACCTTCCTAATATGTAAGTTATAATCTCTTATAACAAAAGACCATGACACTTTAATTTAAAGTGCCACAGTCTTTTACGAAAAATAAGATAAAGTCTTAATTATCTAATAGCTTTTTTAATTTTAGAAGAAATTTTAGCCTTAATTTGATTGTGAGCTGGAACAATAACTGTTTCAGATGTCTGAGGATTTCTTGCTGTTTTTTCAGCAACTTCTTTTACTTCAAATCTTACAAGTCCATAAACATCAAGACCATCATGTGTTTCATCCATGATAAGTTCTTCCATTACACTGATTACATCCTCTACAATTTCCTTTGCTTTAACCTTAGAGATATTTCTCTTTTCTGCTACTTTTTCAATCATTTCTTTCTTTGTATTATATGTCATAATATGTAAATATCCTTTCATTTTTAAAATTAATTTTGTTAATCTTATACAAATCCCACCTTATTTGTCAAGAATGGCACATACTGTAACCAAACCAACCTCAGTCACCAACTTATTATTTCCCAAAACCAGTGGCATACTATCTATGGTTAGGAAAATTTATTACTTCTAGCCACCATCAGTATGAAGTAAATGGTTATTTCGCTGTTTCCTCTTTATCAGGTTACTATTAATCCTACGAATAATGTAGTTTATTCGCCATCATATTTTACTGGACATTAAAATCATGTAAAGATTTCACGATAAATATATGTAAGCATTAGTTTAAAATTTATTAAAACTTCTAATGCTAAGTTTTAAAAAATATTCAAATAATTTTTATTTAATTATTTAGAGTATAGTGTTTTAGCATACACATTTCCTTGCTAAAGGGAAATCTCTAAACTGGCTTAGAAAGAATTGAACTTTCATAGGCAGATTAACAGTCTGCTGTTCTACCATTGAACTATAAGCCATTAAACTGGGGATGCTGGATTTGAACCAGACCTCTAGGTTATGAGCCTAGTGAACAGCCATCGCTCTCATCCGCATATTAATTATACATTCAAAACTATATAAAATATTGAGTCCTTCGACTTACATTTATTTATCTGCAATATATTCAGTCAATGAGAAGATAAGACTGAGCTATAGATAGCTACTCTATAGCTTCTTACCCTAGCATTTTGCCAAATCTCATAGTGGATTTTCTACCACTAAATTTCACCCATCTTTCAGTATCTTGTTTTATATATCCCAATATAATTAAATCAAATTTCTTGTGACATAGGGCTATTTTAACTCGTTTCTTCTGTTATACACCTATTTCTAGGCTTTAAATCACAATGTCTTGTTTTGGATTTTCCAATAAGTTCCTTTGTTTTCCACGCAAAGTTTAATTGGATTATTCTCCACAGGAGCGTCTATTATCGACACCAGAAGTCCGATACCTTTATATTCAATAAATAAATGCACATACAACATTATGTTGGAAGTTTCTTCCTTCTAATTAAATTTTACAATTTAATTAAAGCATACAATTACACTATCGCATAATTTTCTACTCATATTGTCATATTCCATGAATAGCTGATAAACTAATTATACACATGGTTCAAATTTTATACAGTTTTCAATGTACAAAATATCGCTGGTGGGACTTGAACCCACACTCCTTTAAGGAAACTGGGCTTAAACCAGTTGCGTCTTCCAATTTCGCCACAGCGACTTAATCCTCCATCCATGAGTCGAACATGGTTTATACCTTGATAGGGCTTACGGTTTATAAGAGCGTGACTCTTACCTGTTGAGCTAATGGAGGTCTTTAACTATATATTATATCATAATTTCTTTAAAAAGTCAAGAACTTTTTTAACTTTCGCCATTGTAAATGAACTATTTGGGGAATAGAAACATTCACAAAAGCTAGACATTAACTTATAAACTAGAATATTGTATTCGTCCCCATCTCTGCAACAATATTCTTACAAAGAGTAAGTTTTATCTCTTTTGATATTGCTTAATCTTTTGCACTTATAGTCTGACAGAGGTGTATTAAGCCTTCTTTATTATCAGTAGTTGCTTCATCCTTCTACAAAGAGTTAGGATGCCAAATCTAACCCACTGATTAAATATTTGGTTTTTTCTAAATATAATTTAGAAATACTAAATTAATATTCCAGTTAGTTCGCTACTCTAACTGCGTTCTCTTATGAACTGCTTTATGTTACCATAAAGATTTGTCCCTTTTATTCCTACATTCCAATTCGCTTGAACTATACAACAAGATTTCGCTGGACAATACCTATATAAATAGGTCTCGACATACTTTCTATACCACTTATCTAGTAGTGGACAAACTGCCATTACCATAAATCGATATGTTATTTATACTCTATTCGCATATTTTACAACCGTATCGGCCAGTTAGCAGTTTTGTTTGATTTAATTCTTTGAATCCCGTTTAGGGAAATACATTTTTATACGGCTCGTTTAGAGCTTTGTTTATATATGTATTATACCACATTATTTATAACTTGTCAATAGGAATCTCACTTACTTCTCATCGTATACCACCGTAGCGTAACCTGTAATCTTTTGTGCTAAGTCGTTCCTTATTGACAAGTACATTATATCATAGTTTTTGCTATTTGTCAACTATTCTTTTAAAGTTTTTTCTACAATTTTATCATCTTCGTCTACTAAATCAAAAATTGTTTCAATATTTACTCCCATAATTTTCTCCTTTCTTGTTTATATATGCATTATAACATATAAAACTATGAAAATCAAGGATTAATTTCAATTAATTTAGTTTTTTCTGAAATTATTTCACCATTTTCATTTTGACAAATATAAACAAAACCATTTTTATTAGGAATCGTTAAAAATCCATCATTATAATCTAGTTTATCCAAATTACAACAACATCCTTGCTCATACATTTTAACATTACCTTGTGAATAAAATCCAAGTTT
>NFZC01001938.1_pt1 | contig 15406 bp, 18 predicted proteins | sample 1095391 | NCBI WGS metagenome assembly NFZC01 (sample SAMN03609890, study PRJNA323583) | gut metagenome | isolation source: feces | host: Rattus norvegicus | place: Denmark: Riget | collected 2013
CACGAGACGGCGGAGTAAATCAGATTATAAAATGGGGGACAATTAGAAGAAATGAAACATTCTATTTGCCTCAACTATCTTATAGGCCAAACTCTAAAATATGTCTTGCACTTGATCCGGCAAGAACTTTAGACAATTCAATTCTTGGTGCGATGAACATAGTAAATGACCCAGATTACGGATATATTGGAGAAATTGTTAACTGTGTAAATCTATTTGATAGAGCTAGTAAAAAAGGATATAAGCTTGATTCAAATAGACAGCTAAAAGAAATACGAAAATATTTAACTTTATATAATGGGCAGTTTAACGATTATGAAAACATAGATTATCTACTCATTGATCAGGGAGCAGGTGGTGGCGGTGTATCTACTTATGCAGATGGATTGTTAAATGATTGGACAGAATCAAATGGTAGAAAACATCGTGGCTTGATAGACGGATCTCATGAATTATATTCTGGTTATAAATCTATATATCCAAATGCAATAGATAAATTAAGGTTAATCAGTCCACGAAAATACAGAACTCAAATGGTAGATGAATTTATAGAACTCATGGATTTGGGTGTTATTAAATTCCCATATGAATTTAAGCAAGAATTTATATCAATAGCAAAAAAGAAAAAAGATTCTGCGGAAGAAATTATTGAAAGGTATCAATTATCAGAAAAAGAAATTGTTGCCTTGACAAATATTGATTTAATGAAAGTTGAAACGACTTCTATATATAAATTTGAAAATGCTGAAAAAACAAAAAAAACATATGCGCTATCAAAAGACAAAGAGAAAATTCTTCATGACGATAGATTCTATGTGCTTATAATGCTGGCACACAGATTATATGAACTTAGAAGAGGACAAACTATTCAAGATATGCAACAAGAATCATTTAACTTCTCTTCTGCTCCAATTTGTGCTTCGGCAGTCTCATTTTAGAAAGGCGGTGAAAAATGCCAGAATCAAATAACAAAGATTTTTCTAAAAATTATGAAAAAGATTATAAAATATTTATTGCTTCAGATGTAAAAGATGATGATGATGGTGATGACACCGTTATTATAACTGCGGAAGAGATTCAAAAACGATCAGAATCATGGATGAACGAGGCAATGAAACACTTCGAAAGAGGTGGTCAGCAATATTCTGTTAGATTTAATGAAGACACCTCTTCTACTTCTTCTGAAATAACATTAGATGATATTAAAAACCTTGCACTAAATGCTCAGAGTGATATTTCCAAAATTAGAAAGATAAATATTTTAGTAAGACAAGCAGAAACTGAGGACGACATCATTGGAAAAGTACACGAAAGTATTGAGTCAAACTTAAACGCTAATGTACGTTTTACATTTGAAGAACTTCCTGATGATTATGATAAAGAAATCAAGTCTAAAGTCGAAGGTCTTATAAAACGTTTTCACAAAGAAGTAAATATTAATGATGTAATGACTACAGCAATTACTTCGACTTATGATGAGGGAAATTGTATTCAATATTTACGCTCTAAGAAAAATGGTAACATATATCATCATGTTATTGATAAGTACCCTTTGGGTGTAGCTCTTATCTCCGATTATTCTTTGAATGGAATACCATATATACTTATTGATACTTCTGAGTTGTCAAATCGTTTACAAAAAACAACTTTAAAAAGTAAAAAGAACAAACCGTTGTTTTTTGCGAATACTTCTGATGAGATTAAAAACAATTATCCAAAGGAAGTTATTGATGCATATATTTCAAAAGAAAAATATGCTAAGTTGGATATTCGGAGGTCTGGTGTAAATAGATTTGGAAATATGGGGAGGGCTTATGGCGTATCTCCAGTATTTAAGGCATTAAAACCTAAGATTATGCTTGACACTTTTGATAAATCGGACTCAACTAATGCCAAAGCAAAAGCTAAGAAAATTATTACTCAGATAATGAGAAAAGAAACGATGGGCAATACATATGATAAAAAAGGATTAGAAGATATGGCTTATGCACACAGTTGCTTAATGGCTGCTTGGGGCAATCCAACGGTGGTATATACTCCTCCACCGTGTGTAGAAAAAGTAGAGTATGTTGAGCCTGGTGTTGAGCTAACAAACGAAAGCACGGTAAAACAATATCGTTCTCGTGTTACATCGGCTCTTGGAATTTCTTTTCTTAATACGGATGGGCAACAAACGGTTAGCACTGCAAATATCTCTATAAAACAATTGATGCGAACAATAAATAAAATTGCAGAACGTCAAGAAGTTATTTTGCAAAGATGGTATGAAATAATTTTGGAAGAAGCTGGAATTCCCATTGAATACTGCCCTACTCCACAAATTTTAGATGCTGAACTTTTAGAGTTTTCTATGAAGAAAGAGTTGGCAGAATTTTTATATTCCAAACTTAATTGCTCTTTTAAAACAGCATATGAAACTTTGGATATGAGTTACGAAGATGAAAAAGAACGTAGAAATAAAGAAAAAGAAAATGGGGTTGACGATATATTTACTCCTCATGCTACGTCTTTCAATTCTTCCGGAGATTCGAAAGTAACCGGACGTCCATCTGGTACAACAAATGGGGACAATGAAATTAATGATGTAAAAGTTGAGTATGATAAGAATTATCAAGATTCTAAAACAAATTAAGTAGATTATGCATTGCATAGTCTTTTTTATTACACAACTAAATAGGCGGTGATGATTATGGATAATGAGAATTTAATCCTAGAAAGTCGTCCCATATCAATAGCTTCTTATACAAATTATAAAGAGGCTATTTTTCTTATAAGTGTTTTGGATGAACCGGATAGATATGGAAGAATCATTCAAGAAGATGCTGGTGAAGAATATCACAAAACAATTATAGGATATCCAATTGTTGCAAAACTTAAAAAGAATGTTTTTGGAAAACCATCAAATTTCGGTGGGCATGAATTAAAAATTGAAAAAACGAAAGATGGAAAAAAGAAAAGAACTTTCGACACTATTGCAATTGGTAGTGTTATAGATTCATGGATTGAAGAACGTGAAGTTGAAGGATACGATGGTAAACCAAAATGTATTCTAATAAAAGCAAAATTGTGGACTTCTCGTTTTCCAGAATATTTTAAGGTGTTTGATAAGTTATGGGAAGACGGCAACATAAGTAGCTCATGGGAATTAACTGCTACTGAAATTTTAAAAAAAGGTAAAAACAAGATTTACAAGACCTTTGAATTTATTGGCAATTGTGTTTTGGGTGCCGGAAAAACACCAGCGGTTCCCGGTGCTGGTGTATTAGAATATGCGGAATTCGATGATTATGAAACTGAATTGGCAAATGCTCTTGAGACGGATATCTCAAATATAGATATTGCTGATTTAGAAATAGAAACTAAAAAGGAGGATGAAGTTTTGGCAAACGAACAGGTAAAAGAAATCCTTGATACTCCTATTGAAGATACAGCGGAAAAAGAAAAGAAAGACGCTGTTGATTCTCCAGTCGAAGAAGACAATAAGGATAAAGAGGATAAAGAAAAAACTGCTGAATGTAAACCGAAGAAAAAGGTTAAAACAGCAGAAAAAGAAGAAACTGAAGTGGCTTCTTTGACCAATGGAGATTTGTTTAGAAAAATTAACGAACAGTGTCGAAAAGCTATTGATTGTGATTGGGGTTACATTTCTTATTGGTTCCCAGAAGAACATACAGTATGGTTTAAGCCTTGCAATACTGAAACAGAACTTGATTATAAGTTGTTTACATATGAGGTAGAAAATGATGACGTAACAGTTTCTGAACCTACCGATGTAAAACTTACTGTATCTGTTGCAGACGTGAATACGGAGATTGCAAGTAAGGATGAAAAAATTGCTACTCTTACTGCCGAACTAGAGATTAAAAATGAGGCAGTCATTTCAGCCGGAGAAAAGATTGGAAGATTAAATGTAGAAATTTCTGAACTTAAACCGTATAAGGAAAAAGTAGAACTTGCTGAACAGGAAAAAATTGAAACAGAAATCGCAGAGGAAAAGAAATCTTTGAAAACTAATCTGCTTAAAGGTGGTTTGTTTACTGAAGAAGAAATTGCACAGGCTGAAATTGCCGAATTAATTGAAGCCAGAGACAGATCAGCTATTAATAGTTTGATTGCTGAGAGATATATTGCTTCTTTCGATAAAGAAGAATCTGATTCTAAGATTGAAGATGTTGTTTCTGGAACAGCAATAGCAAACCTTGAAGTTGATGATGTTGTTGAAGATAATCCAAGTAATTTCATGAAAGCGTTTTTATCAAGAAAGTAATAAGGAGGAAACTAGAATGATTCGTGATATGAGAAGAAATGGCGCACAGCCAAAAGATACAATGCACAAAGCAGGTGTTGCTATGGTAACTGGAATGGGCGTTGTAATTAAAGATAAAGAAACTGTTGTTTTTCCGGCAGAGGAAATGGTTGCTAATATTTATGTCGCAACAAAGGAAAGAGTTCCGAGTGGGGTAAATGCCGCAAGAGCGAATATGTCTGATTATGACGAAGACTTTACTAAAATTGCTAAAGATGAATTTATGGGACTGGAAAGATATACAGATGGAGAAAAATTTGCAACAGACCAGTTCAAAGCCGAAGATTTTGATGAGGAATTAAAAGAGAAACCTGTCGCTGTTGGATCGGATGGAAAATGGATGAAAGCAACAAAGGCATCTAAATATGTATTTGAAGATTTTCATATGGATAATGGGCATAAGCTCGCTATGATTCGTGTAGAAGCTGATGCTGTAGCTACTGAATAATTTAAAGGAGGTATTAAAACAATGGCAATTAATAGTGAAATTAAAGATATTATGGAAAAAGATGGCGTTCTTTTTGACATTGCTGAGAAAGTGGAATATAAAAGAGAATTGAATGCTGAAGAGAAAGAAATCGCTGAGATTTCTGATGCATGGTGCCGTGAAATAGGAAAATCCGGGAAGGATCCGGAGTGTACAATCGCAGAGTTTATTAACAGAACTGTAAATGAAGAAATTTATAACGCTCCGGATGAGCTGCTTGACCAGATTTTCAATAGAGGATCTATCGGGGAGTTTGATGATACAGAAGGAACAAAAGATATTAAAAATACCCTTGTTGCTCATGAAGCTGCAAAGGGCGGTACTGTAGATCGTTCCTACATTGATATCTCTGTAATTAAACCAACATGGAAGAATCGTCAGGTTGAAACTGACATTTCTTATGTAGATCTGCGTAGAAATGGATTTAAGTCCGTTGCTACTCTTACTACTTTTATGAAGGAAGCGTGTCAGAACGCTCTGTTCTTTGACGCACTTTCTATGGCTGATGCAGCAGTTACAGGAGGAGAACAGCTCATCTCAGTCGATGGTGCAACTCCGACACTTGAAGCAATGGATGCATTGTCACTGTATCTGAACGATAGAGGTGACGACAATGTAATCATTACTCTGAATAAATACGCACAGGCAATTAGACGTATGCCGAATTTTGCTCAGTATCTTAGTTCTACAATGAAAGACGACTTCAATAGATATGGTCTTGTAAAGACATATGATGGAATTGGAGTTGCTGGTATTTCTGGTGCAAAGAAGACTGGCAATGGTTCTCTTTTGCTTCCGGATAAACGTATTTATGGTATTGCTGATAAGATTGGAACACTTGATATGAAGGGTGAGATTCACACATATCAGGATATGAATAATCAGAATGAAAAAGTTCATATTATGCTGAAGGATTTCACATATGGATTCATGCTTACACACATTGAAAACTTTGCAAAGGTTACTCTTAGATAAGTAATCTTTTTTATTGCAATTTTAAGGAGGGTGCGAAAGCATCCTCCTAATATTAGGAGGGATTTATTATTACTATTAATGAAATGAAACACATATCCGTTTTAAATTACAACGAAAACTGTGTTTGTATTAATATAGCACCCGGCAAAAGTTTGAAATTTGATGAATCATCTTTCGGACAGCCTACGACTATTCCACTTACTCTCGATGAGATTAAGTATATAAATAATGGAAATGCCTTTAAGACTGGATTGTTGGAGTTTCCAGAGGATATTGAAGATGAATTGTATGAAGAATTGAGAATTGATAAAAATAAAGTTCTTAAACTACGGGACATTTCTAATATTCTTCTCAATCCAACAAAATCAGGATTACAGAAAATTGTTGGAATAAATAATTTATCAGATTTTGATAGAGTACGTGGGCAATTCCAGAAACTTAAAAGTGATGGTTATAAGCTAACCTTGGATATTGCTAATATTATTGATACACGCACTAAAGAGTTGTTCAATAATCAAATTAGAACAAATATTGTTATTGACGATGCTGACATTCCTGCGAATGATTCAAGGGTTCAGGAGTTAGAAAGACAATTAGAAGAAATGAAAATGTTGGTTCAACAGGCTCTTTCTAATGGTGGAAACAATTCTGTTCAAAATGTTAATTCAAATAAAGATGATATTGTAGAAGTTCCAAAAAAGAAATCTCCGGGAAGACCGAAAAAAACAAATTCTTAATTGGAGGTGAAGCCAATGTCTCAAAACGAAACCACAGATTTTGAAGTAATATTTAACAAGTTCTATGATAGAATAGAAAAAGATGAAAAGTTCTTTGACTACTATAATGTTGATTTAACAGAGGCAATTGGCATCGCAACAAATAGAGCAAAGAATTATTTATGTGAAGCGCTTGATGAGTTATCATGCTTATCAAATTTAGAAGTAGATTTTTCTGACTATGACCCAGAGATTATGGTTATAAATTTTAAATTATATCCAAAAGAAATCAGATTGATTGTAGATTTGATGTTTCTAATTTACATGAAGCGTGATGAGACGCTTCTTCATGCTATGGAAGTTAATTTTACGCCTTCTGATTTAAATGTGTTTTCTCCAGCAAACGAAAGAACAAGTTATCGTAATTTTATTGCTCAATTAGAACACGATATAGAAGTTAAAATAGATAACTATAAAAATCGAGACAGAAAAACAAATGCTTTAAAACAAACAATAGATTATTCCAGTTATAGTGGGTGATGCGTATGAATATTAATTATTATATGAAATTACAAAATGCCTACAAAACAACAAATAATCGTGAAAAAAATCTTGCAAAGGTAAATCGTGCTGCCGATAAGCATTTCGATGATACTTTTGATACACACGATGTTCTTGTAAATGATAAACCGATGCAACTTATGATTATTAAAGACACTGACGGAAATGTTAATAAAAAAAAGATAAAATCAAGACATTCTGATAAATTTAATATCGGTGATTATGTAATATGGAATGGTCAAACATGGTTGGTTACACTTGTTGATACAGATGATAAAACATGGAATCGAGGATATATGTATTTATGTACTCTTCTTTTAAGATGGCAAGATTCAGATGGCAGTATTATTGAAAGGTGGGTCTATTCAGAAGATTATACAAAATATTCAATGGGCGAAACCGGAAACAATAATATTACTATCGGGGATTATCAATATGGTTTAACAATACCTGTTGATGAGTATACCAAAAAACTTAAAAGAGGGAATAGATTTGTAATTGATTTTGAAGGAAATTATCCACCTGACACATATCGTTTATCTGGGAAAAAAGCTTATCTTAATGACGATAGCTATTTTAATCGTGGTAGAGTTATGACAATTACATTATCTTATGATTTTTTCAATAAAGAAAAAGACAAGCTTTTAGAATTAGAAAATGAAAAAAAGGTATGGATATGCGACTATCACTCTCCTACTGATATTCCAGTACAGCCAGAAAATCCAGATAGTCCACAAGTTGTATCTGCGACAATTTCTGGAACCGCAAATCTCAGAATTGGATTTTATAGAACATATTCTGTATCATTTTCTGATAATTTTGGTAACACAATCAATCCAGATTTTACATGGAATATTGTTAGCGATTTTCCTATTAAAAGCGAAGTTGTTGACAAAAAAATAAAACTTTTAGTAGAGGATGAAGACTATATATCTTCGTCTTTTTTATTGCAAGCAATTATAGAAGATACAGTTGTTGAAGAAATAGAGATAACTGTCGTAGAAGGATTTTAGGAGGTGTGGAATTTTGAGTAAAACAGTATTGAAAGATATTGGATTGTATAAAAATAAAATTCTTTCGACCTTAATAAACTCCGAAGATTTTTGTAATGCAATGTTAATTGGAAAAGAGTATAGCGAAGATAATGCTGATGCTTTAATATACACACAATTATTTCCGTATATGTATATAGATGAAACTCAAACAGAAGTTCTTCCTTATACATGTTTTGATATAAAAATACCATATATTCCAAATGGTAGTATTAAAAAAATTCAGATTATCGTTTGGGCGTGTTCACACAAACAATGTATGCAATATCATATGAAAGACTATATTGGAACCCGTGTAGATATATTATCTGATGCTATTGAAAGAGCTTTGCACGATAGTAAAGAATTCGGAATTGGAAAAATTAATCTAACTTCGGTAGGATATGTTTTTCCAAATACAAAATATTGTACAAGAGAATTGGTATTTGACGTATCAGATTTTAGAGTAAAGGAGAGTTGACAATTGACATTAGATTATTTTGATTGTATATCCCCTCTCCCACTCAACCTTGTAAACATTGGTTCTATAAAATCTCCAAAACTAATTGAAATAGCAGAAATATCATACTATACATATTCATTATATATTGCTCATTTAAAAATGACACCAGAGGATTACTTTGAAACTTATCTTAAAGATAAAGAAGCTGATACAGAGGTTGTTTTTAATATGACTAAGTTCGACTTATTATTAGTAGACGATAATTTTAGGAAAATTATTACAGCTGCTATTAATTTTTTCTTTGTTGAAGATTTTGAGTTTAATCCAGAATATGCTGCTTTTGTATCAATCATAAAAAATGAAAACGGTGAAATAGCTGGGATCAAGGCGATAACAAAAGAGAACTATTCAGATGTTGTAGATATAATTTTGCAAAGAGTTCGTATTACTTCTGATGAAAATGAAATAAGTGATTTAAAAAAAGTTAAGAGCAAACGTGGATTAAAAATATACAAAAAAATCCTTCAAGGAAGAAAGAAAATGCAAAAAATTAAAGCATCTAATAAAAATCTAACTTTAGCAAATATTATTGCTGCAGTTGTATCAAAGAGCGAATCATTAAACTGGAGTAATGTATGGGATATTACCGTGTTTCAATTATTTGATTTGTTTGATCGTATGCAAAGATTAGATTCGTATAATATTGAAAGTGCACAAGTTGCTGCATGGGGAAATAAAGACGGAAAATTTAAATTTGGCGCATGGATAGACAATGTATATGAAACCGAGGACGCTACTAAGTAGTGTCTTTTTTAATATATTTTTTTATATTTAAAAGGAGGACAAATAATATGGCAGAAAATAATTTTTCTAAACAGATGGCAAACCGTGAAGTTTGCGATTTGATTTTTGAAGAGTACAGTACAAAAAAACCGTTCTTGTTCTGTGACTATGCTAATACATCAAGTGTAGAACTTACTGGCGAAACAGTATTTGCATATGGCGGAAAATCACATCCGAAAAAAGTAGCATTCAACGGTGAACGTGGTGGTACTATGACAATAGAAACACAGATCCAGACACCAAAACTATGGGAGCTTATTTCTGGTGGAACAGGAAGCAAGTCTGCTATTTTCTTGAAAAGAGTAGAGACAACTGTTGGTGATTCTAATAAAATTTCGCTTAAAGATGAAACGGCTACAATTGCAGAAGGTAGTGTTGTTGTTTATCTTGCAACAGATACAAATCTTGAACAGGAGTTAGCTGGAAATCTTGAAACAAAAGATTTTACATTAACAGAGCCACAGGAAAAAGGAACAGAAGTTGTAGTATTCTATGGAATTACAAGAGAAGATGTTTATAATATCAACATCAAATCCACAAGTTTTCCAAAAGCATTTACTGTTTATGGAGATACTTATATGAAAACAGAAGATGATAATATTCTTCCTTATAGATTGAAGGCTTACAAAGCTATGCCTCAGTCAAATATGACCCTCTCTTTTGCTAACAGCGGAGATCCGGGTACTATTACAATTACTCTTGATTTAATGGAAGACAAAGACCATAACATGCTTGACCTTACACTTCTTCCGGAAGAGTAAAAGGAGTATAGAGTATGAAAAAATGTAAGGTTCTTTCATACAATCCGCATCGTCAAGTTTTGGTATTTGAATATGACAACAAAAAAATTCAGGCACATTTCCATATGGATGAAGTGCTTGAGTATGTATATGCAACTTGTGCTGAAAATGGACTGTATGAAATTTCGACAAAGAATATTATAAAGCCTAAAAAGAAAGTTGTAAAAACAGAGAAAGTTAATGTCTCAGAATTATTAGAAGATAATTCAAAAAATATTGTAGTTAATGAATAAATTTAATAGGGATAGACGAACTACAATATTAGTTTGCCTATCCCTATTTTTTACTAAAAAGGAGTGAATACATATAAAATTTTATTCATTAGAAGAAGCCAAATCTGTATATGGAGAAAATTCTTTGGTTCCCATTACATCGTTAAAACAACTTATTTTTTACACAAAACAAGGTTTACAACCAGAGTTTGTATGGGAATCTGAAAAAGAAAATGGTCGTATTGTATTTTGGTTTCATAAGAAAAAATCAGAATTGATTTATAAAAGATGGTGCGAAAATAAACCATCAAAATAAATGAGGTGAAAACTATGAAGAAAATTAATTTAAAAGGTGTTAATGCTCAGTCTGTAACAGGTGTTGTATTGCTTATTGTGGCATTAATTAATGCAGTATTGCAAATGTTTGGATATAATACTTTACCTATTACAAACGAAGATATATCTACAATTATTTCTTCAATTTTTGTAATTCTTACCGCTGCTTATACAACATATAAGAATTTAAATGTAAGCACTGCTTCACAGACCGCACAGAGAGTAACAGACATGATTAAGCAAGGCGAAGTTCTAGCGGAAGATGTAGATGAATTTCTTGATAAGTTTAAAAAGTAGTGGTGTTGTAAGATGGATAAGATACAAGAACTACAACAGATTGATTACGGAACTTTATTTGTATCTCTATTGGTATTTATATTCGTAATAATTCCTTTATTCAAATATGGATGGCAAGGTTTAGAGTGGCTTTTATTTGATAAACTTGGTATTCAAACGAAGTGGATGCGGAAGAGGCAAGAAGAACACGAAATGATTATTTCTAATGCTGAAGCAATTGGCAATCTTTCAAAAGCTGTTATGGAATTGACAGAGCAACATAAACAGGATATGGAAAAATCTGATAAAAGTGATGATGAAATTAAACATCGTCTTGATGATTTTATTAACGAATCTTCTGTTAGAAACGAACAGGTTAGGAAAGATTTGATGGGGTGTGTATCAAAAATAGAACGATCTATTGATAAAATGCACGAAGACAATTTGTCTCATTGGAAAACGTCAAAAACCGCACGTTCCAACATAGACAATAGATTTCAGAGAATGATTGATTCTAATACTGAGAGAGATGAGTTAATTAAAGCTATTGCAGATGGTAATAAGGAGTTACTTGGAGATAAGATTGACCAGAAATTTGATAAGTATACAAAACTATGTGGTATACCGGCAAACGAAGTTGATGAATTTGAGAGCATGTGTCAGGCATATTTTAAGTTACATGGAAACCATAATCGTAAGAAAAAATATGATTATGTAACAAAACGAATGTCAGTGATACCAGTAGAAACAAATCTAATATTGGAAACGAATGATGAAGTTCATTTGTAAATGTACTATAAAAATGCACTCACCTTTCCCACGATAGACGTGTATAAACATAACGAGAGTTTGATACCCGACTACGGAATGAAAATGATTTTATCTATTAGGGAGCTTGCGATAATGTTGACAAACGTGTTCAATTCTTCCAAATCTCACACGTTTATACTTACACACATGTACGCAGTACAAAGATGTTTCAAACATCATAGATATCACCAAGAACTTTCTCTCAGAATTATGAGATAAGAATGGTGAGTGCAGAAATTATTATAACATATATAAAATATTTTTACCACAAAAGGTTCAGTCGTGTGGTAAGGGTATTTTTTGAGGAGTAGTAAAAGACTGAACTACTACTCTTCTGCTCTTAACAATAAAATTTGGGAAGTGAATTATTATAGCACAATCTATTGGTAAAAAATTTGAAAATTCTTTTAAAACTTCTTGTCCAAATAATATTTTAGTGTATAGACCTCCGGATGCGGCTCAGTCGTTTGATATGAGTTCAAAACTAAGATTCAGTCAGCGTAGTCCGTGTGATTTTATGTTGTTTGACGGAGATTTATTTTACACTTTAGAATTAAAAACATTTGCAGATTCATGTAGTTTTGAAAGAACAAAAGAAGAAAAAGGTATTATTCATTATTATCAAGTAAAATCATTGAAAGATTTTTATCGATACAACAATGTATGTAGTGGTTTTATCTTGGATTTTAGAAAAACAGATAATACATATTTTTTGAGCATTGACGATTGGGATAGTTTAGTTGATTCAATTGATAAAAAGAGTTTTAATGAGAATGATTTACTAAAATATACCAGTCCTATTTTGATAGCAAAGAAAAAATTGAAAATTAATTATAGATATGATATTCAAAAATTTTTGAATGATATAAAAGAAAGAGGAAAATATAAACATGGATTATAAATTCAAATGTAAGAAATGTGGTCAAAAATTCATCCTTAGTATGCCAATTTCTGAGTACACTGCATTAGGTCACAAATGTCAAAATCCAGATTGTGATGGCGAATTAGAACGAGACATGTCAGATTTTGCTGGCGGATTTATTTGGAAATGCTCTGGTTCATATGCAAAGGGTTGATGTATTTTGTATAACTATGAAATAACACAATTATTGGAATCGAATGGATGTAATATAGATTCAGAATCATATATTAATATGATTAATTCATCTCCACAAATTGATCATATTATTTACAAATCATTTGATAATTGTTTTGAAATGTGGGATGAACATGGTGATTATTGGAGATATAGCGTTTATAGAAAATAATTTGTACAATCCTCTTTACATTGTGATATATTAATGATATTCTTTCTTTATAAAATAAAAGGAGGAATTCATTATGGCACGTACAAGAAAAAAAGTTGCTGCAAAAGATTATGATTCTTTAATTAAAATTTCAGAAGAAAAAATCGAAAAATTAACTACAGATTTAAAAGAAGAAAAAGCAAATTTAAAAGCTTTATTAAAAGCAAAAAATTTGTATGAATTCCAATTAGCTGAAGAGAAAAAACAAGAAGAGATGGAAAAATTAACAGAAATGATTGAAAAATCTGGAAAGAGTTTTGAAGAAATAAAATCCTTTTTGGCTGCTCCATCTAAATAAGAATAGGAATAATAGTTTTAAGAGTCTGATTTATTCAGGCTCTTTTTTGGTGTAAAAATATAAATTAAAAGAGAATATTATTATATTGTAGATTTTATTTAAATAAGCATGAAAGGCGGATTTCATATTGAAAAAAAATAATGTAAGAATTAAAAAGAATATTAGTTTTGTGGATGAGATTAATGCAATTAAAAGTGTTGTTGGTTCTCATTTTACAGGTGGAAACTATACTCCGTACTATAGAGATATGGCAACTGTAATTGCAATTGTAGACAATTTTATTGACGGAATTAAATTTGAAGACGATGAAACAATTTATGACTCTGTTTGTGATGATAAAGAAATTATGAGCATTATATATGATTTTAAACAAACAGAATGTATGAAAAACATTGATAAGAATATAGATGATATTGTTTATTTTGAAAGAGAAAGAATCTCTCACTACTCTCCTGCTTTAGAAACAATTGCAGAATTTTGTAATGTTATTACAGATGCGTTTGCAAATTTCTCAAAGTTAAGATTTGACTTAATTACACCAGAAGCAATTGAAGTTGGTAAGAAGTTTATTGATAAATTTAAAGATGAGGAAATTACAGAAGAGTCTATTACAAATGCTGTATCTGAAATTATTAAAGAACAGAATCTGATTGAAAACCATAAAATGCCAGAAACAGAAATATATGAACAACAGAGATTGAGAATTGAAGAACAGCAGAAAATGTTGGAAGAAAATGATAAAGAATTAAAAGAGCTTAGAAAATATAAAAAGGAACATAGTAAGAAATAAAATAATAAACATTTCAGAGAGACATTGCTCTCTCTTTTTTAATGTTAAAAACAAAGGAGAGAGAACAATGACTGTTGATGAAATTAAAAAAGATATATTACAAAAATTAGCACGTGCTACAAATAAAACTTATGATGACGGTGTTGATATAATCAAAGACTCTTTTGATACGTTTTATTCACAAGGTTATCCTAAAAGAAGACCTAGAACTGGTACTTTACGTAGAGCTGCATATAATCCAAAACCATCTATATCTTCTACTTCAAGTCATATAGAAATAGGTTATGAAGGAGATCAAATAAGTTATCCAAAAGGTGATGGTACGTTTACAGGTGGTGAGGTACTTGGTGCTACTATGACTGGAGTTTATGGTGTGTTGGGAGATCCGATATATGACGAATTAGCATTTGAAAATATCTTAGAAGTTGCTGATAAAAATTTTGCTTCTGAATTCAAATAAAGAATATTTTTGCAAAAGGAGGAATGAAATGGCTAGATATAGTGTTGATATTAATGCTAATATAACAGGCTTTAAAGAACTGGATAATATAGAAAAACAAATTAAAAATATACAAGGCTATGCAAAAAAACCTATTGATATAAATTTTAAAGTCGATACTAAAAACGTTGATATTTCAAAGCAAATGACGAGTGTTGGTAAAAATGCAGCCGCTGCTTTTGCAAAAGGTTTTTCATCATCCGACAGCACTTCTATTGTCGAATTTACAAAATTAAAACAACAGGTTTTAAAAGAAGTAAATGAACTTCAAAGTCAGATTTCAAAATTAACTGGTTCTGCCTTTAAAGAGGTTAAGGTTGATGAAAATATAGTTAATAAGTGGGCTACTGAATATATAAATTCGCAGCAAAAAGCTTTTGAAAAGATTGAGAAAGAAGCAATTAGGCAACAACAGACTTTTGAAAAAAAACAAAGAGAGTATAGCAATGCTTATTATAAAGATATCTTTGATAAACAGTTTCAAGATAGACATACACCCAGTAATATTCAACGTGAAATGTCTGATTATTATACTCAACTTGAGAAAGAGACACTTGAACAACAACAGACTTTTGAAAAAAAACAAAGAGAAATCTATAAGAGTTTAAATAATTATAAATATGATGCCAATATATCAAAAATGTCGCATCAATTAAATGAATTTAATAAAGAGTCTAAGAGTTACAACAAAGCAGT